>Ga0105048_10006783_pt1 | contig 18464 bp, 17 predicted proteins | sample MAT05_FD_78382 | JGI IMG/M metagenome (GOLD analysis project Ga0105048, IMG submission 78382) | Freshwater microbial communities from Lake Fryxell liftoff mats and glacier meltwater in Antarctica - MAT-05 | ecosystem: Environmental > Aquatic > Freshwater > Ice > Liftoff microbial mat | place... | reverse complement strand
GAGCCCCAGCCGGTGACGACGCCGCAGCCGAGCAGGCAGGCACGGTCGAGCGGGACGTCCTTGTCGATCTTGATGCAGCTGGCCTCGTTCACCACGGTGTGATGGGCGAAGGTGCCGAGCATGCACATCAGGCCCAGATCGGTGCCCTTGGTGTGGTGGCGGGCGGTGCCGTCGATCTGGCGACCGAGGCCCATCAGCGCACCGAGGTCGCACAGGTTGGAGTGACCGGTGGAACAGCTGGGGCAACGACCGCAGCTGGGGATGAACCCGAACACGACGTGGTCGCCAGGGGCCAACCAGCTGACGCCCTCGCCCACTTCCTGCACCACACCGGCGCCTTCGTGGCCACCGATGATCGGCAGCGCGAAGGGCAGATCACCCGTGACGAGATGCTCGTCGGAGTGGCACATGCCGCTCGCGGCGATCTTCACCAGCACCTCGCCCGCCTTCGGCGGATCGAGCTCGATCTCCTCCACGCTCCACGGCGTGTTGACTTCCCAGAGAATGGCAGCCTTGGTCTTCACGTGGACCCCCCAGAGGTCGTAGACGACAGTGCTCCGGACGTTAGCCAGTCGACTGGGTACCTGCCGCAGTCAGCCGATCACTCCGGAGCGATCGGCCGCCAGCCATCGAGCTCGGCCGGGAGATCGCCGTCGCTGACCAGGTGCAGCACCTGCACGGCGCGCGTCATCGCCACGTACAGCAGGCGGGCACCACGGTTCGGCCCACCGTCGGCGACGATCTCGGCCGGGTTCACCACCACCACGCCGTCGAACTCGAGACCCTTCACGGCCTCGGCGCCGAAGATCGGTACGTCGTTGCGTTCGAGTTGCTGCACCCTGCGCACCGCCCGCAGGCCACGCGCGGCCAGCGCGGCGGCGAGGGGGTCGAACAGTCGGTCGGGAGCGACCACGCCGGTGTTGTGATGACGATGGCGTACAGCCACCACCTCGTCGGCCGCTCGCGACATCAGTTCCGCGCCGGTCGTGCGCACCACCACCGGCTCGGTGCCGTCGACGCGCACGCTGGTGCTGGCAACCGTCGACACGCCGGTGTGCGGCAGCAGCCGGTTGGCCACGTCGAGCACGGGCCCGGGCACGCGGTAGCCGATCGTGAGGCGGGCCACCGACCCAGTGGAGCGGGTGAGGTGGCCGAGCGCCACCTCCCAGTCGTCCTGTCCTGCCGGGGTGGTCGACTGCGCGAGGTCGCCGAGCACCGTCATAGAACCCGTCGGGCTGCGTCGGCCGATGACGCGCAGGGCGACAGCGGAGTGGTCCTGGGCCTCGTCGACCACCACGTGACCGAACGCGAACGGGGTGCCGTTGAGCAGCGTGTTGGCCTCGTCGACCAGCAGCTGATCGGCCGCGGTCCACTGGCGCTTCTTGCCCGACGGCCCGAACCCGTGCTCGGCCAGCAACTGGTCGACCAGCTTCACCGGCTGCACCGCCGGCCAGCACTTGGTGAGCACCGGGCGCAGCACGTCCATCTTCGTGTAGGCCCCGTCCTTGCCGGTGCGTTGCAGCAGCACGCGATCGATGATCGGCTTCAACGACTCACGACGACGGTTCACGGGCAGGTTGCCGTTCAACGCCAACGCGATCCACTCCCCCATCTCGTCGGGTTCGAACACGAGGGTGCGCGCACCGAACGGCTGGCGCACCGCATCGGTGGGCATCTGCACGTGGCGCAGTACCGCCGTCTCGAGCGCCGCGAGCATCGCTGGCGAACCCTTGACGCGGCGGGCCTCGTCGGGGTCGACACCGGTCATCGACTCGAGGCGCGGGATGCACAGGTCGAGCACCGTGCGCTGCTGCACGCTGCGCTCGCCCAGCGACGGCAGCACGTTGCCGATGTAGTCGAGGAACACGGCGTTCGGCCCCACGACGAGCACACCGTCGCGCACCAGCCGGCGCCTGTGTTCGAACAGCAGGTACGCCGCACGGTGCAGGCCGACCGCCGTCTTGCCCGTGCCCGGCCCGCCCTGTACCACGAGGCACTGATCGATGGGTGCGCGGATCACCACGTCCTGCTCGGCCTGGATGGTGGCCACGATCTCGCGCATCGCGCCGGTGCGGGCGGCGCCGATCTCGGCGAGCACCGGATCAGGAACTCCCGAGGCCGCCCCACCAGCATTCGGGTCGTCGAGTTGCTCATCGAGGTACGCAGCCAGCTCGCCATCGACCAGCGTGAACCGCCGTCGGTGGGCGAGCCCCAAGGGGTCGACACCGGTGGCGCGGTAGAACGGCGCGGCAATCGGCGCCCGCCAGTCGACCACGACGGGCTCGTGGTGCTCGTCCTCGATGTGCCGGCGCCCGATGTAGAACGTGTCGCTCACAGCGCCGACCGGCACGTCGATCCGGCGCTCCTCGGTGATGCGGCCGAAGAAATCACCGGCGCCCGGCGTCTGCAGGTCTTCGAGCGCCTCGGCGACGGTGACCTCGACGTACTCCTTGGTGAACGCATCGGCCGACGCGTCGGGATCGACGCTGGAGAACCGCTCGATCATCGAGTCGCGGCAGGCGCGCGAGAACGCCAACCGGTCGCGTTCGAGCGGGAGTTCGGGGAACGGATCAGGTGTCGACACAGGGATCTCGACCCTATCCGGGCAGGACGCCGCCCTACCCGGCCCGCTACGCTCGCTCGCATGGAGCACGACAACATCCAGGAACGCCATGTCGACAACCAGCGGGTCGACAACCAGCGGGTCGACAACCAGCGGGTCAACGCCCAGTCGGCCGACATCCAGTCGGCCGAACTCGTCGAGGAAGAACTGCTGGTCGAGGAGATCTCGATCGACGGCATGTGCGGCGTCTACTGATCGGATGAACCAGTCAGGCGGTACCGCGCTGCTCGAGCAGGCGCTCGAGCTGCACCCGCAGGTGGCGCTGCGCCCCGAACCGTTCGGCGCGCTCGCCTATCACTACGGCAACCGCCGGCTCGTGTTCCTCAAGCACCTCGACATGGTGGCCGTCGCCCGCCAGCTGGGCGACCATCCCTCGCTCGCCGCCACCCTCGAGGCGTGCGAGATCGCACCCGCCCGATGGCCGAACTTCGCCACGGCATTCGCATCCCTCAAGTCCTCGGAGATCGTCCGTGAGCGTTGAATCCCTCGTCGGCCAGCTGAAGCACGGCCTCGACGCCCCCATCTGCCTCACGTGGGAGCTCACCTACGCGTGCAACCTCGCGTGTGTGCACTGCCTGTCGTCGAGCGGTCAGCGCGACCCGCGCGAGCTCACCACCGCCGAGGCCAAGCGAGTGCTCGACGAGCTGCACGATCTGCAGGTCTTCTACATCAACATCGGTGGTGGCGAGCCGATGGTGCGTCGCGACTTCTTCGAGCTGGTCGAGTACGCCATCGGCCGCGACATCGGTGTGAAGTTCTCCACCAACGGCGCCTACATCGACGCCGAGAAGGCCCGTCGGCTCACCGCGATGGACTACCTCGACATCCAGATCAGCCTCGACGGCACCGATGCCGCCACCAACGACGCCGTGCGCGGCGTCGGCAGTTACGACATGGCCCGTCGGGCGATGGACCATCTGACCGAGGCCGGGTTCGTCGAGCGCAACGGCCCGTTCAAGGTGAGCGTCGTCGTCACCCGCCACAACGTCGACCAGCTCGACACGTTCAAGGCGCTCACCGACTCCTACGGCGCCCAACTGCGGGTCACCCGCTTGCGCCCCAGCGGCCGCGGCGCCGACACCTGGCACGACCTGCACCCCACCAACGCCCAGCAGCGCCAGATCTACCACTGGCTGATGGCCAACGGCGAGCAGGTGCTCACCGGCGACTCCTTCTTCCATCTCAACGCGCTCGGCGATCCGTTGCCCGGATTGAACATGTGCGGAGCCGGTCGCGTGGTGTGCCTCATCGACCCGATCGGTGACGTGTACGCCTGCCCGTTCGTGATCCACGACGAGTTCAAGGCCGGCTCGGTGCGCGACGAGGGAGGCTTCAGCAAGGTGTGGAAGCAGAGCGAGCTGTTCCTCGAGCTGCGCGAGCCACAGTCGGCCGGGGCGTGCGCGAGCTGCGGCAGCTGGAATGCGTGCCAGGGCGGCTGCATGGCAGCGAAGTTCTTCACCGGTCTGCCCCTCGACGGTCCCGACCCGGAATGCGTCCGCGGCGCCGCCGACGACGCGCTCGCCACCGTGAACGCAGCGCTCACGCCGAAGCCGGCGATGGACCACAGCAAGCCGATCGCGCTCACCCGCAAGCTCATCCCCGTCGCCGGCAACTGAGCCCGTCGGCGGCCCCGCCGACCGGGCTGCGACCGGTGATGCGGCGGGGCTGCGGGCGTACAGTACCGGCATGATCTGGGGGTTGGTGCCCGTGGCCTACCTGCTCGGCACCTTCCCGAGCGCAGTGATGATGGCGCGCGCGAAGGGCATCGACATCACTGCCGTCGGCTCGCGCAACCCCGGCGCCTCGAACGTCGCCCGCACGATGGGGACCGGCTGGGGCGTCCTCGTCTTCGTACTCGACGGGCTGAAGGGCGCGATACCGGCCGCCGTCGGGCTCGCGCTCGACGAACCGCTGATGGCGTACGTGTTCGTCGCCGCGGCCGTGATCGGCCACATGTACCCGGCCACCCGCCGCTTCGTGGGCGGCAAGGGTGTCGCGACCGTGGGCGGTGCGATGGTGGTGCTCCACCCGATCGTCTTCGTCGTGCTGACCGCGGTGTGGCTGGCCGTTCGCAAGGGCACGGGCACCGCATCGCTCGGCTCGCTCGTGATCGCGATCGGTCTCCCGATCGGCATTGCGCTCGGCGGTAGTCCCGCCTGGGAGATCGGCGCCACCGTCGGCCTCGCCCTGCTGGTGATGCTCCGCCACACCGACAACATCAAGCGCCTGGCGCGCGGCAGCGAGCTGTCCGCGAGCCGTGATCCGTCGAAATCCCACTGAGCTGTATCGCCGGGTAACGTCGCCGCCGTGAGCGATGTCGACGACTTCAATGCCAAGGTGATCACCGAGTTCCGCGAGCGAGGTGGTGTGGTCGGCGGCTTCTTCGAGGGCAAGCCGATGGTGCTCGTCACCCACACCGGCGCGAAGAGCGGTGTCCGCCGCACCACCCCGCTGGTGTGCAGCACCGACACCGCGGCTGATGCGCCCGACGCGGTGCGGATCGTGATCATCGCCTCGATGGGCGGCGCACCCTCCAACCCCGCCTGGTACCACAACCTCGTCACCAACCCCGAGGTCACCGTCGAGTACGGCGACGTGACCTACGCAGCGCACGCACGGGAGGTCCATGGCGACGAGCGTCAGCGCCTGTACGACCAGCAGGCGGCGATCATGCCGTTCTTCACCGACTACCAGGCCAAGACCGAGCGCACGATCCCCGTGTTCGTGCTCGAGCGTGTCGCCGACTGAGATGCGTCTGCTCGAACCGCTGCAGCTGCGCGCAATCGCCGCACCGAACCGGGTGATGTTCGGGCCGATCGTCACCAACCTCGCCGACGACGATCGTCGGTTCACCGCACAGCACACCGCGTTCTACGCCCGACGGGCACGGGGCGGCTGCGGTGTGATCGTCACCGAGGGCGCCAGCGTGCATGCGAGCGACTGGCCGTACGAGCGGGCGCCGCTCGCCGAACGGTGCGCCGATGGCTGGTCGGCGATCGCCACTGCGTGCCATGCGCACGGAGCACTGGTGATCGCCTCGCTCGACCACGCGGGCGGCCAGGGTTCCAGCGCCTACAGCCAGGCACCGCTGTGGGCCCCGTCGCGCGTGCCCGAGGTGAACACGCGCGAAGTGCCGAAGTGGATGGAGGCACGCGACATCGATGCCGTCATCGCCGGCTTCGCGACAGCGGCAGCGGCAGCGGTGAACGCCGGCTGCGACGGCGTGGAGATCAACGCCGGCCAGCACAGCCTGGTGCGCCAGTTCCTCTCCGGGCTCACCAACCATCGTGGCGACGAGTACGGCGAGGTCCGCCACCTGTTCGGCCAACGGGTCATCGAGGTCGTCCGCCGCGCGGCGGGCGATGCGATCGTCGGTCTGCGCCTGTCGTGCGACGAGCTCGCGCCATGGGCCGGCATCACCCCCGACATCGCCGCGCAGCTCGCGCCGGTGCTCGTCGCGGCCGGCATCGACTACCTGGTGGTGGTGCGCGGTGCCATCTTCTCGGCCGACAAGACGCGGCCCGACCACCACGAGCCCGCCGGCTTCAACATCGACCTGTGCCGGCGCATCCGTGCGGTCGTGCCCGGCACGCCCGTGTTCCTGCAGGGCTCCGTCGTCGACGCCGGACAGGCCGAGTGGGCACTCGACGACGGTGTTGCCGACGGCGTCGAGATGACGCGGGCCCAGCTCGCCGATCCCGATCTCGTCCGCCTGCTCACCGATGGCCGCGGCGAACAGGCCCGACCGTGCATACGTTGCAACCAGACCTGTCAGGTGCGCGACGCGCGCAACCCGATCATCACGTGCGTCGTCGAACCCAGCACCGGCCACGAGAGCAGCGACCCCGACTGGTACGTCGCCACCCGCTCGGCGTGCGATGTCACGGTGATCGGCGGCGGTGTGGCCGGCCTCGAGACCGCTCGCGTGGCGGCCACCCGCGGCCATCGGGTCACCGTCGTCGAGCGCGGCGACCGACTGGGCGGCGTGGCCGGTCTCACCGGCCCGGCACGCCCGTTCGTCGACTGGCTCGTGGCCGAGTGCGATCGCCTCCAGGTGACCGTGCAACTCGACAGCGACGGCACCCACCTCGCCGACCGTCCGCACACGGTGCAGGCCACCGGTGCACGGCCCGGTCTGCGCGAGTACGAGATCGCCGACGATGCCGTGGTGTTCGACATCGTCGATGTGCGCAGCGGCACGGTGACGCTGCCGACCGAGGGAACCATCGCGCTGTACGACCCGATCGGCGGCCCCATCGCTGTGGCGCTCGCCGAGGAGCTCGGTGACCGAGCGGTACTGATCACCCAGGACCAGATCGCCGGCAACGAGCTCAGCCGCAGCGGCGATCTCGCGCCGGCGAACGTGCGCCTGGCGCAGGGCGGCGTCACGATCGCCAGGCGCACACTGCTGCGGGCCGTTCGAGCGGGAGCAATCGACGTGCAGGACCGATTCAGCGGCGAACGGCGCGCCATCGACGCAGTGGCCGTCGTCGATTGCGGCTTCCGGTTGCCGACCGATCCGCTGCCCGGTGCGGCGGTCCGCGTGGGCGACTGCGTCGCCCCGCGCACCGTGCTCGAAGCGGTGCTCGAGGCCCGCCGGGCGGCCCGAACCCTCTGACGCCCTCCGCTCGTGCCCACGGCGGCCCTTTCGTCAGCCGTCTCGTCGACCCGGGGCCGTGCGCGGCTTACCATGCCGGCATGGACGCCGCACTTCTCGACCGAGCCCGCCAGCAGTTCGCCGACCGCAACCCGGGCAGTCGCCGCTACTTCGAGGAAGCCTCGAAGGTGTTGCCCGGCGGCCACACCCGGACCGTGCTCAACCATCCGCCGTTCCCCCTCGCGTTCGTCGCCGGTGAGGGTGCCACGCTCACCGACAGCGATGGTCATGTGTACGTCGACCTGTTGGGCGACTACACCGCTGGCCTGCTGGGTCACAGCGAGCGCCGTGTACTCGATGCGGTGACCGCCGCGCTGCACACCAATGTCAGCGTCGGCGGGGTCCATCCGGCAGAGGCGGTGCTCGGCCGGCTGATGTGCGAGCGCTTCGGTATCGACCGCGTGCGATTCACCAACTCGGGTACCGAGGCGAACCTGATGGCGATCACGACGGCCACCCAGTTCACGGGCCGCAAGAAGCTGCTCGTGTTCCTCGGCGGCTACCACGGCGGTGTCCTGTACTTCGCCAGCGGCCCGGCACCGTGGAACGCACCGTACGACTTCGTGATTGCGCCCTACAACGACCTCGCCGGCACGACGGCGTTGATCGAGCAGCACGCGGCCGAGCTCGCCGCCGTGATCATGGAGCCGATGCTCGGCTCGGGAGGCTGCGTGCCCGCCACGCCAGAATTCGCCCAGGGCGTGTTCGCCGCAGCGCGAGCAAAGGGAGCGGTGTGCATCGCGGATGAGGTGATGACCTCGCGCCACGGCCGCCAGGGCATGCTCGGTCTGCTCGGCGCCGAGGCAGACATCACCACCTACGGCAAGTACATCGGTGGTGGGTTCTCGTTCGGCGCCTTCGGTGGTCGGGCCGATCTGCTCGACCAGTACGACACCACACCCGGTGCACGTACCGACGTGATCAGCCACGCGGGCACGTTCAACAACAACATCGCGACGATGACCGCTGGCGGGGTCGTGCTCGGAGACGTGTACACGGCCGACGCCGCCGAAGCGCACCTCGTGCGCGGCGACGAGTTCCGCCAGCAGCTGGCGGTGGTGTGTGCCAAGCACAGGCTGCCGATGAGCGTGAGCGGCTTCGGCTCGATGATGTCGTTGCATGCAGTTCGTACTGCTCCGACCAATGTGCGTGAGACCCACGCCCGCGACGACGTGCTGCAGGAACTCGTGTTCCTCGGCCTGCTCGAACGCGGTGTGTACACCGCCTTTCGCGGCATGGTGAACGTGGGGCTCGCACATACCGACGATCAACTCGCCACCGGCCTCGACGCGCTCGACGACACCCTCGCCGAACTCGAGCTGCTCGCCAGCTGATCCGGGTGGCACGAGTTGCCTCCGCCCCGAACTGCGCTGGACCGCTAGGTTCTGCTCGTGGAGCTGTTCGAGACCCCGCTGCCCGGCGTCGGCGTTCGCTACGAGTTCACCAGCGCTGCCGGTGATCGCGTCGGCGTGATCGTCCGACGCGACGCTCGCCGCGAGTTGCTGCTGTACGACGAGGCCGACCCCGATGCCTGTCGCGACAACGTCTCGCTGACCGGCGAGGAGGCGGCCACCATGGTCGAGCTGCTCGGCGGCACGAAGATCACCGAGCGGATCGCCGACCTGCGTCACGAGGTGGAGGGGCTGTCGATCGAGTGGGTCACCCTCGAATCCGGCCGCGGTCTGGCCGGTCGAACGATCGGTGACGGGCGAATCCGCACCGAGACCGGGTCATCGGTGGTCGCCGTGATCAGGGGCGAGCAGTCGATCCCCGGCCCGGGCCCGGACTTCCGACTCGAGGCCGGCGACGTGGCGCTCGTGGTGGGTTCGATCGAAGGTGTGCAGAAGGCACTGCGCCTCCTGACCACATGACCGCTCTCGCCACATGACCGCTCACGCCACATGACCCCGCTCGCCGCGTGACCGTCCTCGCCGCCCCGGGTGTGCTGGCCGTCTCGAGCGTCAGCAACATCCTCATCGAGCTCGGCGCTGTGCTGCTGGTGCTGGCGATCTGTGGTCGTTTCGCCGCACGGGTCGGGCTGCCGTCGATTCCGCTCTACCTGCTCGCCGGCCTGCTGCTCGGTGAGGGCAGCCCGGTCGCACTCGAGGCGAGCTCGGAGTTCATCCGGATCGGGGCCGACCTCGGGGTGGTGTTGCTGCTGCTGCTGCTCGGGCTCGAGTACACGCCAGAGGAGTTGTCGCACGGCATCCGGACGAACTGGCTCGCTGGCCTGGTCGACTTCGTCGCGAGCTTCACCCCTGGCTTCCTCGGCGGCCTGCTGCTCGGCTGGGACCCGGTCGCATGCGTGCTCCTCGGCGGCATCACCTACATCACCTCGTCGGGCATCGTCGCCAAGCTGCTGAGCGACCTCGATCGACTCGGCAACCGTGAGACGTCGACGGTGCTGTCACTGCTGGTGATGGAAGACATCGTGATGGCCGTCTTCCTGCCGGTCGCCGCCGTGCTGATCGTCGGCGCCTCGGTGGTCGAGGCGAGCCTGTCGGTGCTGCTGGCCCTGGTGGTGGTGGCGGTCGCGCTGTTCGTCTCACTCCGCCACGGTGCACGTGTGAGCCGGGTGCTCGACTCGACATCACCGGAGCTGCTCCTGCTGACCGTGCTCGGCACCACCTTCCTTGCCGCCGGTCTGGCCGACAAGGCGAAGGTCTCGGCTGCCGTCGGTGCGTTCCTGATCGGCGTGATGCTGTCGGGCCAGATCGCCGAACGGGGCCGCGTGCTGCTCTCACCGATCAGGGACGTGTTCGGTGGACTGTTCTTCATCTTCTTCGGTCTGCAGATCGATCCGAGCGATCTACCACCCGTGGCGGTGCCGGCGATCGCGCTCGCGATCGTCACGTCGGCATCGAAGGTGGGCACCGGATGGTGGGCCGCCAAGCGCGCAGGCGTCGGCCCCAAGGGCCGCAGACGTGCCGCCGCCGCGCTCATCCCACGCGGCGAGTTCTCGATCGTGATCGCAGGCATCGGCACCGCCGCCGGACTGGAACGCGACCTCGGGCCGGTGGCCGCGTGCTACGTGCTGCTGCTCGCAGTCGGCGGATCCCTCGCGGTGCGGTACACCCAGTGAACCCGGGCAACGACGAACGGGGGCCGATGAACGGTGCGGCGGCTCCTGGCTGGTAAGAACGGCATCATGACCGACCTGTTCGACATGACCGGCAAAGTGGCAGTGGTGACCGGCGGCAGCCGGGGCCTCGGCCGCGAGATGGTGCTCGCCTTCGCCGACCGAGGTGCCGACGTGGTGATCGCCAGCCGCAAGCTCGAGAACTGCGAGGCCGTCGCCGACGAGGTGCGTGAACGCGGCCGCAATGCCCTCGCCGTCGCGTATCACGCCGCGTCGTGGCAGGGCGCCGACGACCTCGCCGCTGTCGCGTACCGCACCTTCGGAGCGGTCGATGTGCTCGTCAACAATGCCGGGATGTCGCCGCTGTACCCGTCGGTCGAAGCGATCAGCGAAGACCTGTACGACAAGGTGATGGGTGTGAACCTGAAGGGGCCGTTCCGCCTTTCGGCCATCGTGGGGACGCGGATGGCGGAGGGAAACGGTGGATCGATCATCTTCGTGTCGTCGGTCGCGTCGCAGCGCCCCAGCCCGAGCGAGTTGGTCTACGGAGCTGCCAAGGCCGGCGTGAACGCGCTCACCTACGGCCTCGCCCGCACGCTGGGCCCGAAGGTGCGCGTGAACTGCATCGTGCCCGGACCGTTCCTCACCGACATCTCCAAGGCGTGGGATCTCGACGCGTTCGAGAGGTCGGCACGAGCCGGCTTCGCCCTCGAGCGCGGCGGTGAGCCGCACGAGATCGTCGGCGCGGCGCTCGACTTCGCGACTGCGGCCGGCAGCTACACCACCGGCACCACCCTCAACGTCGACGGCGGTCCGCGTTGACCACCCCTTCCCGCGCAGATCCCGGGTCTCCCGATGCCCCTGGGGCCTCCGATGTCTCAGATGTCTCAGATGGTCGCTCGCTGCATGCCGTGCTGTGGGACATGGACGGCACGCTGGTCGACACCGAGCCGTATTGGATCGAACGTGAGCACGAGATCGTCGCCGAGTTCGGCAACGGTTCGTGGAGCGAGGCTCACGGTCACGCGATCGTGGGCAAGGACCTGCGCGACTCCGCCGCGTACATGCGGACCCAGGGCGAGCTGGCGCTGGAGATCGACGAGATCGTGAATCTGTTGCTCGACGGCGTGATCGAGCGCGTGCATCGGCGCGTGCCGTGGCGGCCTGGTGCTCGGGAGCTGCTCGCCGACCTGCTCGCGACCGGCATTCCGTGTGCACTCGTGACCATGAGCTGGACCCGGTTCACCAACGCGATCGTGCCCCTGCTGCCTACGGGTTCGTTCACCACCGTGGTGGCCGGCGACGACGTCGTCAACGGCAAACCACATCCTGAGCCCTACCTCGTGGCGGCCGCACGTCTCGGCGTCGAGCCGCGTCACTGCATCGCGATCGAGGACTCCTTCACCGGCGTGCGCTCGGCGGATGCCGCCGGTTGTTGCACCCTCGCTGTGCCCCACGTGGTCGCGGTGCCCGAGGGCCACGGGCATCACCGGCTCGCTTCCCTCGAGGGGGTGACGGCGGCGCACCTGGCGGGACTTCTGACCTCTTGCCCTCACCTCCCGATGGGTGCATCATGATCTCAGAGATCCCACTCGTGTGGGACCGGGCAGGCCTCTGGCGCTGACCCAACGGGTGCGAGATCCCGGGCTCAGTCCCGGGATCTCCCCATTTTTCGAGTCGTGTCGCCGGATCGCTGACGGGATCGACGTGAACCCGACGCCGGAATAGTTGTGTCCGCAAGCATGTTGGAGCTGTCATGAGCACGATCACCGTCCAGCGGGCTGCCGACCGATTCGTCACGAACGTCGGGTGGCTCGACTCGAAGCATTCGTTCAACTTCGGTCCCCACCGGTCCCCCGATCACCGGGGTCACGGGCTGTTGCTCGTGAACAACGACGACGTCGTCGCTCCTGGCCAGGGCTTCGGCACCCATAGCCACCACGACATGGAGATCGTCACCTGGGTGCTGGCCGGCCGACTCGAACACCGCGACTCCACCGGTACGGAGGGCGTGCTGTATCCCGGCCTCGCCCAGCGGATGTCGGCCGGGAGCGGCATCCGCCACAGCGAGATGAACGCAAGCTCTGACGAGCCCGTTCACTTCGTCCAGATGTGGGTGCCGCCCGACACCGAGGGCGTACCACCCGGTTACGAACAGCGCGACATCAACGAGGCCCTCGCCGCCGGCGGCCTGGTCGCGATCGCCTCGGGCCAGGGGCACGAGACCGCGATCCGGATCCACCAGCGTGACGCGGTGCTCTGGGGCGCTCGCCTGCAGATCGGCGAATCGGTCGCGGTGCCGGCGGATGCGCATGTGCACCTGTTCGTCGCCCTCGGCGCCGGGGCGCTGGACGTCGCCGGCGAAGTGGGCCAAGGTGATGCGGTGCGCCTCACCGATGCCGGTTCCACCACGTTCACCGCCGCTGCCGACGGCACCGAACTCCTCGTCTGGGCAACCGCATGAGCGATCACCGCATGAGCGATCACGGCATGAGCGGCCACGGCATGAGCGGCCACAACGCGAGCGATCAGGGCCCGAGCGATCACGGAGCCGATGCGTCCACACGAGCCATGTTCGACGCCCGCCGCGTCGACATCGCTCGGCGACACCTGCGACCACGCGATTCTCGCCCGGCGAGCACGGCACGCGGCGTCCACCACGTGGCGTTGATCTGCAGCGACGTCGAACGAACCGTGCAGTTCTACGACGGCATGCTCGGCTTCCCACTGATCGAGATGTTCGAGAACCGCGACTACGCCGGGTCGACGCATTTCTTCTTCGACCTCGGGCACGGCAACACCCTCGCCTACTTCGACCTGCCGGGTCTCGACCTCGGCCCGTACGCCGAGGTGCTCGGCGGTCACCACCACCTCGCGATCTCCATCGATCGCGCCAACTGGCAGCGCGCAAAGGATCGCTTCGACACCGAGGGCATCGAGTACGCCCACGTCGACGGGTCGTCGCTGTACTTCCGTGGGCCCGACGGTGAACGGCTCGAACTGATCAGCGATCCGCTGTTGGAGATGTACGGCACGCCCGTCGGCTGACATTCCGGCACCATTCCGGCACCATCCGGGCAACATCCCTGCACCGCACGGCTGACCGCGATCAGATCCGGCCCGACCAGGCATGCCTGTGACGATCGACACTACGATCGCCACATGGAACTGCACTTCGCGACCGTCTGGGAAGCCATCACCGATCAGATCGGCGACACCACCGCCGTCGTTCACGGCGACGTCCGCCACAGCTGGTCGGAGTTCGACGAGCGCTCGGCCCGCCTGGCATCGGCCTTCGTCGGTGCTGGGATGGGGCCGGATTCGAAGATCGGTCTCTACCTGTACAACGGCAACGAGTACCTCGAGGCCCAGTACGCCGCGTTCAAGATGCGCGGCGTCGCGGTGAACGTCAACTACCGCTACCTCGACGACGAGCTGTGGTACCTGCTCGACAACTCCGACGCCGAGGCACTGGTGTTCCACTCCTCGCTGGCCGATCGCGTGGCCCGTGTCATCGATCGCCTCCCGAAGCTCAAGCTGCTGATCGAGGTCGACGACGGTGGGAGCGGCACGGTGCCGCTCGCCCACGAGTTCGAGTCGGTGATTGCCGCGCACGATCCGATGCCGCGGATCACCCGCAACGAGGACGACATCTACATGCTCTACACCGGCGGCACCACCGGCATGCCCAAGGGCGTGATGTACGCCGTGGGTGGCATGACCGCTGGCTACCTCACGAGCGGCTTCCCGCTGCTCGGCCTCCCTGTGCCGAACAGCCCAGCCGAGGTGGGCGGTCTCGTGAAGCAGGCCACCGAGTCGGGCAACCGGCTCGTGTCCATCCCGTGCGCCCCGCTCATGCACGGCACCGGTATCTGGCTGGGTGCCTTCATCCCGATGCTCGCAGGCGGCCAGGTCGTCACGATGCAGAGCCGCTCACTCGACGCCGACGAACTGCTGCGGCTCGTGCAGGACGAGCGGGCGACGAACATCACCATCGTCGGCGATGCCTTCGCGAAGCCGATCATCAAGGCCATCGACGCCGCCGGTGAGGCTGGCTCGCCGTACGACACATCGTCGCTGAAGATGATCATCTCGAGCGGCGTGATGTTCACCAGCGAGATCAAGGAGCAGGTGCTCGACCGCATCGAGCAGGTCGTCATCCTCGATGCGATGGGCTCCACCGAGGGCGCGATGGGCATCGCGATGTCGATGCGCGGGCTGCCGCCCTCCACCGCCAAGTTCAGCCAGATGCCCACCACCAAGGTGTTCACCGAGGACGACCGCGAGGTCCAGCCCGGTTCGGGCGAGGTGGGCATGGTGGCGGCCGGCGGCAACGTGCCGATCGGTTACTTCAAGGATCCCGAGAAATCGGCGCGTACGTTCAAGGTGATCAACGGCGAGCGCTACTCGTTCCCCGGCGACATGGCCACGGTGAACGAGGACGGCTCGATCAACCTCCTCGGCCGGGGCAGTCAGGTGATCAACACCGGTGGTGAGAAGGTCTTCCCCGAGGAGGTCGAAGAGGCCGTGAAGCGCGTACCCGGGGTGCAGGACTGCCTCGTGGTGGGCATCGACGACGACAAGTTCGGCCAGGCCGTCACCGCGATCGCCTCTCGTGTCGAAGGCGCCGAGGGCGCCGCCGTCGACGAGGCGACGGTGATCGCCGACGTGAAGCGTCAGCTCGCCGGCTTCAAGGCGCCCAAGCGAGTCGTGTTCGTGCACCAGATCCCGCGCGCCCCCAACGGCAAGGCCGACTACAAGGCCGCGAAACAGCACGCCCTCGACGGCCTCGCCTGACGCATCACCTGCCGCGAGGCGTTCGTCCCCGAACGCCGCTCGAACGCCGCTCGAACGCCGCCTGACGCAGAGCAACGTGACGTGTCACCTGACGGGGCCCGTGGTGAGCCCCGTCACGTGTGGAGCTTCTCACGGAGGAAGTCGATCACCTTGACGACGCTCGGTTCATCGCGCTGTTCGGTGAGCACGCTGTGGTCCTTCTGGGAACTGCTGGGCAGTTCGACGGCGATGAAGGCGTCGCCCAACAGTTCACGGAGCGACTCGAAGCGGGTACCGACCAGCTTGTCGCCGGTGAACCGCAGCCCGAGCACCTGGCAGCCGTCAGCCGCCCGCTGGGCGATCACCAGGCGATCGTCGGGCGACAGGTTGAGGTCGCCACTGCGAGCGCCAGAACCCACTGCGAACGGCAACGACGGTTGCGAGAGCACGGGCGCGACCATCACGTCGTCGACCATCATCCCCAAGGCGAACCCACCGCTGAAGCACATCCCGATCGCCCCGACGCCGGGGCCGCCCACCTCGAGGTGTAGCGAGCGGGCGAGCGCCCGGAGCCAACCGATGATCGGTGAGGTCTGGTTCAGCGCCCAGTGCGTGAACTCCTTCGAGATGCACACCTTCGCGAGTGACGCTGCGGTGTAGCCGCCAGAGACCTCCTTGCCAGGGGCGCCTACCAGCGACGGCATCACCACCGTGAACCCTGCATCGACGACGTCGTTGGCGAAGGCGGTGACCTTCGGGGTGATCCCGGGGACCTCGTGGACCACGATCACCCCTGGCCCCGAGCCGCGGCGGTACGTGTCGCGTGTGTACCCCGCAGCGGTGAAGGAGCCCTTCGTCCACCCCTGCAGCACTTCCGTATCGTTCATACCAGTCTCCTCACTGCGGCGAGCGCTCGCTCGGCGAGACCTTCCACGCCGATCTTGAACTGCTCGATCTCCACATCCTGGTCGCCCATCGCACCATGGAGGTAGCGGGCGTAGACGCCCTCGCTGATGACGGCCAGACGCCAGCACGAGAACGCCACGTAGTAGTCGATCCCCGCCAGGTCTCGGCCGGTGCGCGTCGCATACCGCTCGAGCAGGTCGGCATAACGGGGGAAGCCGCCGGCGGGCGTCGGGTCGTTCGAGCGGACGTTGGCGCCCTCGCCGTCGAACCAGTACACGCCGAGGTACCCGACATCGGCGAGCGGATCGCCGAGCGTGCACAGCTCCCAGTCGAGGACGGCGGCGATGCGGCCGTGCTGCACGTCGGTGAGGCAGTTGCCGAAGCGGAAGTCACCGTGGGCGATGGACACGCCGTGCTGGGTCGGGATGCGGGTGCGCAGCGCCGCAGCCACCTCGTCGATCGCCGGCAGTTCGCGAGTCCTGGAGTTCTCCCACTGGGTCGACCACCGCTTCACCTGGCGCTCGACATAGCCCTCACGCTTCGCGAAGTCGCCCAAGCCGACTTCGTCGATGTCGACCGCGTGGAGATCTGCCAGCACGTCGATGAGGTGCTCCGACGCGGGCCGGCGCAACTCGATCGGCAGCTCCGCCGCCTTCTCGACGCTGTCGAGCACCACCCCGTCGACGAAGCCCATCACGTAGAACGGCACACCGTTCACCTCGGCGTCGGTGCACAGGCCCAGCGCCGGGGGCACGGGCACACCGGTGCGGCCGACGGCGGCAATCACACGATGCTCGCGCGCCATGTCGTGAGCGGTAGCGAGCACATGACCGAGCGGCGGACGGCGGAGCACGAACCGAGCGCCGTCAGCACCGGTCACCATGAACGTGAGGTTCGACCTCCCGCCTGCGATCAGATCGAAGGTGAAGGGAGCGACCGCACCGTCGATGTGATCAGCCAGCCAGCGCGTGACACGCTCGCGGTCGATCCCGCGGGGATCATCGGTGGACGGGACGAGGGCAGCCATGGCCGCCCACCGTACCGAAGCTCATCCGGGCCGGGAGACCCCGACGACCTTGCTCCAGGTGACCGACACGATCTTCACCACATCGCCCGTCGCCGGGGTATGGATCATCGAGCCGCCGCCGAGGTAGATGCCCACGTGGCCGATCGGCGAGTAGTAGAAGATCAGGTCGCCGGGTTGGGCCTGATCCCTCGGCACGTGGGGGGTGGACGCGAACTGGGCGGCCGACTGGTGCGGCAGCGACACGCCCGCCTTGCCCCACGCGTACTTCGTGAGCCCGGAGCAGTCGAAGGCGACCCCGGGCGTGGACGCTGCGAACTTGTACGGCACACCGAGCTGGCCCTGAGCGGCACCGATCGCCACACCCGACATCGACGACGGGGCGGGTACCGACGGGGCGGGGGCCGGGGCGGCGGGCGTCGCCGGCGTGGCCGATGTGGTACCAGCGCCGGTGCTGCCACCGCCGCGGGCGACGCCCGCTCCGGCAGCGGCGTTCGAACCACCGTCGGCAGCGTTGTTCGAAGCATTGGCGCGCTGGGCGGCAGCGGCAGCAGCTTCGAACTGGGCCTGTGCCGCGGCGGCCGCAGCAGCGGCGCGACGATCCTGCTCCTCGACGATCAGTTGGCCGAGCTCGGCCTCGGCAGCCCGATACTTCTGCTGCAGCTCGACCGTCAGTTGTTCGCCCTGGGCCTGCTGTTCGACGAGTGAGGCGACGAGCTGGTCCTGCTCGGCCTCGGCGGCGTCGAGATCGGCCTTGTCCTCGGTGAGCTCTACGACGAGCTGCAGCATCTCGTCGGTGCTGCCGACTCCCTGGTCGAGCGCCACGCGAGTGAGTTCGTTGCGCTCGAGATCGTCGGTGAACACCTCGGCCGACGAGAACAACGGGGTGAGCCCCGACGCGCCGCCTGACGTGAACTTGTCGACGGCGATGTCCGCGAGCTGGCGCTGCAGCGTGGAGAGCTCGGCGGCCTGCGCATCGACGCTCGCCTGCTGTTGCTGGATCTCGATCGCCAGCACGTCGAGGCGATCGAGGGCGGCCGCATGAGCCTCCTCCAACTCGCCGAGGCGGTTGTCGAGCGAGTCGAGGTCGTCGGCGATCCGCTCGACGCGTGCACGCTGGTCGTCGACCTCGTCGGCCTGCACCGGTGGGACGCCGGCGACGACGGTGGTGAGGGCTGCAGCAACGAGCGCAGCACGAAGACGATGTCCACTCCGCATGACGGCATGAGTGTACCCATGTTACGAACCGATGTCGAAAGCGACCATCCGATGACGGCGGTGACCTACGACCGCGGCACTCGCGCCCTTGTCGACGCCCCGCTGCGGGAAGCAAGGCGCTCGCCGCTCACTCCCATTCAATGGTGCCCGGCGGCTTGCTCGTGATGTCGTACGCCACGCG
>Ga0105048_10006781_pt1 | contig 18468 bp, 18 predicted proteins | sample MAT05_FD_78382 | JGI IMG/M metagenome (GOLD analysis project Ga0105048, IMG submission 78382) | Freshwater microbial communities from Lake Fryxell liftoff mats and glacier meltwater in Antarctica - MAT-05 | ecosystem: Environmental > Aquatic > Freshwater > Ice > Liftoff microbial mat | place... | reverse complement strand
CCGGCGGCCAGTGCGGCGGCTCGATAGCGCCGGAAAGATCGCGCCGCAGGCGCAGCACGTGGTCGACCGCCATCAGCTGTGCGCCTTGTGCGTTCTGGCAAAAGCTGCGCGCCAAGGGCCCGCGCCGGCAGGGCCCGTCCGAAAAGGCCGATAAATCGGGCCTGTGGAGGCCATGGGCATATCTTCCCGTCGCTATATACTGGGAGATGTAGCGACCCGGTCGTGGCCGCGCCAGACTTACGCCGCGACACCAGTTTCAGGATTCCTGCGAGCCCATGATGACCACAGCAACCGCAACCGACCTTTTTGAACCCATCTCGTTCAAGCTCTGGAATACCGACCCCCAGGCATTTGCTGCCCGGCTGGGCGCGAGCTTCCGCGAGACGGGCTTTGCCGTGATCAGCGACCACCCGATCGACCAGAGCGTGATCGACACTGGCGTGGGAGCCGGCAAGAAGTTCTTCGCCCTGCCCGACGCGACCAAGCGTGCCTACTTCATCTCAGGCGGCGGAGGCCAGCGCGCCTATACGCCCTTCGCGACCGAGGTGGCCAAGGGCGCCAAGGCCAAGGACCTCAAGGAGTTCTGGCATGTGGCGCGCGAACTCCCGCGCGACCACAGATATGCCGACATCATGGGCGCCAACTTCTATGTCGCGGAAGTTCCCGGCTGGAAGGAAGCGACCAATGCGATGTTCAACGCGCTGGATGCGTTCGGACTGGAGGTGCTGTCAGCCATCGCCATGCACCTCAAACTGGATCCCCGCTTCTTCGACAAGACGGTGAATGATGGGAACTCGATCCTTCGCCTGCTGCATTATCCGCCGCAGGTTGAGCCGCCGCCGGAAGGGTCTGTGCGGGCCGGCGCGCACGAGGACATCAATGTCATCACGTTGCTGCTGGGCGCCGAGGAGGGCGGGCTGGAAGTGCTCCACCGGAATGGCAGCTGGCTGGGCGTGAACCCGCCGCCGGGGTCTCTGGTGGTCAATGTCGGCGACATGCTGGAACGCCTGACCAACGACGTGCTGCCGTCAACGACCCACCGGGTGGTTAACCCGAAGCCGGAGCGCTCGAGGTTTCCGCGTTATTCGACGCCGTTCTTCCTTCACTTCAACCCGGACTACGAGATCAAGACGCTCCCGGGCTGCATCACGGCTGAGCGGCCCAACCGGTATCCAGAGCCACTGCTGTCGCAGGACTTCCTCGAAATCCGCCTCCGGGAAATCGGCCTCCGGATGTAGTCGCGGCGTCTACGATCTGCACTGAATCCCCAATTGCCAGACGCATTGGCCGCCGCCATAATGATCGTCAGGCGGGCTGCACGATGACCATTGTAAACGCACATTTTGGGCGGGCGGCGCGGCGCGCAGCGAGGCGCCAATGCCGCGCCTGATTGCGCATCCGGCGATCTTTCCGGCCGCCGCCACAGCCCTGATCATTGCGCTCATCACGATGGCGATGACGAATGCCGGGATCTACCAGTCGCGCGCCGCGATGGTCGCACACACGCTGGAAGTCGAACGGGAGCTTGCCCGGCTTTTTGCAGACCTGCAGGAAGGCGAAATCGCTGCACGCGGGTATGTCCTGCTTGGCGAACAGTCGTATCTGCAGGCGTTCGCAGCAGCGCGGGACGCCTCAAGCATTCGCATCGAAAACCTCGCTCGGCTCACCGTGGACAACCCGGAGCAGCAGGCCGATATCCCCAAGCTGCGCGTGCTTGCATCAAGCCGCTTCGACATGGCGAACCGCGCGATGGGTCAGCGCGAAGCCGGCGCAGGCAGTCCCGCCATAATGGCGTTTGTATCTGGCGACGGCACCGCGGTCACCGAGGATATTCGCGCAACCATAAGCGTCATGGAGAGTCGCGAAGCCAAGCTGATGTCCGTTCGTGCAGTTGATGAACGAAACAGCGGCCGTCTGATGATTGTCATCGGTATCCTCGTGGTGCTGGCTTCGCTAATCACCATGTGGCTCTGGTTCCGGGACCGGCAACGGTCCGTTTCCGCGCTGCAGAGGTCGTTCACGGAACAGGCGGCAGCGTACGCCAGCCTCAGGGAGTCGCAGGACAATCTGTTGCGCGAATCTGCTGCACGCGGGTCAGCCGAGTCCCAACTGCGCCAGAGCCAGAAGATGGAGGCGGTCGGGCAACTGACGGGCGGCATCGCCCACGACTTCAACAACATGCTGGCCGTGATCATGTCGTCCATCACGCTTATCCGGAGGCGGATCGAAAAGGGCGACGCCAACATCCAGCCGCTGCTCGATGCAGGCATGGACGCATCCAACCGTGCGGCACGGCTCACCCAGCGCCTTCTCGCCTTCTCCCGCCAGCAGCCGCTCGCACCTGAGCCGCTGGACCCCAACCGTTTTCTCTCGGGCCTCACCGAGCTATTGCAGCGCTCGCTCGGCGAGACGATCCAGATCGAAACCGTGCTCGGTGCAGGATTGTGGAAGGTCCACGCCGATTCCAGCCAACTTGAGAATGCGATCCTCAATCTTTCCGTCAACGCGCGCGACGCGATGAAGGACGGTGGCAGGCTTACGTTGGAGACAGCCAACGTCTCACTGGACGACGCCTATGTCAGGTCAAATGTCGACGCGCCGCCGGCCGGTCAGTACGTGATGATCGCCGTCAGTGATTCAGGCGAAGGCATGCCGCCCGAAATCATCGACCGTGTCTTCGAGCCTTTCTTCACCACCAAGCCGGTGGACGCCGGCACAGGCCTTGGCCTGAGCCAGGTGTTCGGCTTCGTGAAGCAGTCCGGCGGCCATGTGCGCATTTATTCGGAGCTGGCGCGCGGGACGACCGTGAAGATCTACCTGCCCCGCTATTTCGGTGATGTGAAGGAAGCCGCGAAGAACAGCTTCGATCTGCGCACAGCCGAGACGCTGGCTGTAACCGAAACCATACTGGTTGTTGAAGACGAGCAGCGCCTGCGCGAACTGACCTGCACGGGCCTGCGCGAGCTTGGCTATACTGTGCACGAAGCGCCGAACGGCACGGAGGCGCTGAAGCTGATCGACAGCCTGCCGACACTCCACTGCTTGTTCACCGACATCGTGATGCCGGATATGACGGGGCGCGCGCTGGCCGACGAAGCCGTGAAGCGCAGGCCCGGCGAAGGTACTTTATACGACCGGCTACACGCGCAATGCGGTCGCGCACAACGGCGTGCTTGATCCGGGCGTGAACTTCCTGGCGAAGCCTTTCATGCTGCAAGACCTCGCGCTGAAACTGCGCGCTGTCCTGTCCGCCGGCTAGCCGGCGACCGCCACCGGCGTGGGCGCTTCAACCAGCGCCGGCTCAGGCATGGCCGCTGGCGCTGTCGCAACGCGGGGCTCGACTGACGACTTGGCGCGACCAAAATGGAAGCCCTGCGCCATGTCACAACCCATGCTGGCCAGCATGCGCGCCTGCTCAAGGCTTTCAACGCCCTCAGCCACGACCACGAGGCCAAGCGCCTTGGCCATAGCGATGGCGGCGCGGACGATCGCCGCCGATTCCGCATCTGTCGTGATGCGGCGGATGAAGGAGCGATCGATCTTCAGCTTGTCGAACGGCAGCAGGCGAAGCTGCGTCAGACTGGCGTGGCCAGTGCCGAAATTGTCGAGCGCGATGCGTACGCCCTGCTCGCGCAGCGCGCCGAGAACATTCCGCGCAGCGTCAATGTCGGCGACAAGCGCGGCTTCAGTGAGTTCGATCTCGAGGCGCGATGGCGAGAACTTGTGCTCCTCCATGATGGCGAGCAGCTTCTGCGCCAGCGTGGGATCCAGCAGCAGCAGGGGCGAGACGTTGAGCGACAGGTGCGGCGCGCCTTCCAGGCCGGCGGCCTCGCGGCAGGCCTTGCGGAACAGGTTGAGCGTCATATCGGCGATTGCGCCGCTGGCTTCGGCCACGGGGATGAACTGATCCGGCGGGATGGGTCCGCGCGTCGGGTGCGTCCAGCGCGCCAGGATTTCATAGCCGCGCGGCTTGCCATCGCGCAGGTGCACGAGCGGCTGGAAGTGCGGCGCAATCTCGTCATTGCGGATGGCGGTCCAGAGATCAGCTTCGAACTGAGCGCGCTGGCGGACGAGTTCGTCCATGCCGGTCTTGAAGAAGGCGAACCACCCACGGCTTGCATCCTTGGCGCGGCGCAGGGCGAGACTGGAGCGATGCAGGAGTGTTTCCGCATCGCGACCGTCAGCGAGGCCAATTGCGGCGCCGGCTGTGCAGCTCACGGTATGCGTCTGCTGACCGATCTGCATCGGCGCCTCGATTGCGGTCAGCGTGGCGGAGAGCCAGTCCATCAGCTCTTCTTCGCCCATGTCCGGAACGAGCACGACGAAGTCATCCGACTCGAGGCGCGCGACGAAGCCCTCGATCCCTGCACGAACGTTGAGCACGCGCCCGATGTTCATCAGCACCTCGTCGCCCACCGGGCGGCCGTGGGCGTCGTTAAAGGCGCGGAAGCGATCGACGTTCAGCATCACGACGCCGACGCGGCGGCCATCTGCGCTTTCACTTAGCAGCCAGTTCAGGACGCCCTTGAGATGGCGGCGGTTCGGCAGGCCGGTGAGCTGGTCGTGCATCGCCACACGGCGCGCCCGTTCCTCGGCGCACAGGCGCGCACGCAGATCGCGGATATGGGCGTGATAGCGTGTGATGACGTAGAGCGTGACGCCGACGCAGGCCGCGATGACCGTCCCGATCAGCTTGGACATCTGCAGATCGGCGTATGACCCGGACAGCGCGTAGAGGAAGCCGACGACGTCGAGATTGACCGACAGGATGAACCCTGCCGCGATGAAGCCGCTGAAAATCAGTAGATCGCGCCAGACCTGCTGGGACACACGGCGATCAACAGACGGTTGCGTCTGGTTAACGGAGGTTGTCATGGGGACCCGACCAAGAGCTTCCGTCCAGAGTGATCGCGCCCGCTTAAAATTCCCGACGGCGAACCGGTGAAGTTTCAGGTAAAGTTGGGCGAAGCGCGATTTGTGTCATGCCGGGCGTCGTCGGATTGGGCATGCTTGCGGGCCACGTAGCGATCTTGCCGCTCCATTTCCCAATAGATTGATGGTCGCGTGCTGCCGTCTGGCCGCTGCGAGATCACTTCGCCCATCTGGCGGAAGCCGAGCCGAGTCAGGAGACGGATTGATCGGTCGTTGTCTCGGGCCGTCGTCTCGCAGATACGGGATACGCCGAGCTGGTCAAAGCACCATTCGACCGCAGCGAGACCGCACGCCCCGCCAAAACCCCGCCCTTGGCGCTCGGCTTTTACCGCACCGCCGAATTTCGCCATCGACCATTGCGGCCAGAGCTCGACGTCAAAATAGGCGGTGGCCTCCTGGGCGCCGTTGAAAGACGCGAACAGGATGCCCTCTCCGCGCTCGCGCTGGGTCAGGTGATCCTCGATAAACACAGTCATGGTTTCGGTATTGATCGGATTGGGCATCGTATAGATGCGCGGCCCGATGGTTTCGTGGGCCAGAAGCCCGGCAAGAGCTGATGCATCTTCAGGCCGCGCGACGCGGGCGCCGGCGATGCGCCCGTTCATCCATTGGGCCTGCCGCACGAAATCTCTGAGGCGCTTCTGCTCAACGTCCGAAACAGCGATGCGCGTCTTGGGAATCTCCGCCAAGCCCGTCCTCCCCTATATGCAACCCTTGGTTGTATATAGGGGCCGGAGTGAGAGTCCTTGCGGGATAACCCTGAGTTGTGGCGTCAGTCGTCGCTGACGCTCCCGCGGTTGCGTTTGGTGCTTGAGCGGTGGGCCTTGCCCTCGAGGCGACGCTGTTTCTGCGCCTTGCTGGGCTTGGTGGCGATCCGGCGCTTGGGCTTGACCAGCGCCTTCTCAAGCAGCTCCACCATGCGCTCGCGTGCTTCCTCGCGATTGCGGGCCTGGCTGCGGTGCGTCTGGATAAAAAGAACAAGTTCGCCTTCGTCGTTGATCCGGTTGCCGAGGGCGCGGCGGATCATCCATTTCTGCTCGTCGTCGAAGGCGTGGCTGGTCTTCACGTTCCAGCGGATCTGCACCGCGGTCGCGACCTTGTTGACGTTCTGCCCACCGGGGCCGCCGGCGGTGACGAACTTCTCTTCCAGCTCGTGCTCGAAATTATGCAGGAAGACTTTCGGCACGGCTCACCTGTTAAGGCGCGAGATGAGGCTGGACGTGTCCCAACGGCCATGACCGTCGGCCTGCACGTCAGCATAGAACTGGTCGATCAGCGAGGTGAGCGGCAGGGAGGCGCCGGTCTGGCGGGCCGCGTCCAGTGCGATGCGGAGATCCTTGCGCATCCAGTCAACCGCGAAACCGAAATCGAACTTGCCATCGACCATCGTCTTCCAACGGTTCTGCATCTGCCAGCTTTGCGCGGCGCCTGCGGAGATCGCCTCGATCACCTTCGCCTCGTCGAGGCCATTCTTGCGCGCGAAGTGAAGGCCTTCAGCCACGCCCTGCACAATGCCGGCGATGCAGATCTGGTTGACCGACTTGGCAAGCTGGCCCGCACCGACTTCCCCAATCAAAGTGATCTGCTTTGAGTAGGCGCGCATGATCGGCTCAATCTTCGCGAATGTCGCGGCATCGCCGCCGCACATCACGGTGAGTTGGCCATTCTCTGCGCCGGCTTGCCCGCCCGACACGGGCGCATCGACAAAGCCAGCGTCCATTGCGGCCGCTCGCTCGGAAAGCTTCCGCGCGAGGCCGGCGGAAGCGGTGGTGTGGTCGGCGATCACCTGCCCCGTCTTCAGTGAAGACGCAAAGTCTGCGAACACGGCTTCTACGTCTGGATCATCCCCCAGACACATGAAGATGAACTCGGCGCCAGCAATCGCGGCTGATGGCGTGGACGCGGCCTTGCCGGCGCCCGTCCCGGCAACCCATGCATCCGCCTTTTCGCCGGTTCGGTTCCAGACGGTGACGTCGTGGCCCTTGTGCGCGAGATGGCGCGCCATTGGGCCGCCCATCACGCCAAGACCGAGAAATGTACAAACAGCCATCGGGAATATCCGCGCAGCAATCGACGGCGGTTTCTAGCACGGGCCCGAAGCGGGACGGAAAACTTTCCAGCAGCGACTATCAGGCGGGGCGGTAACGCAGGAAGACGTTGCCATTGCTGAACTGGCGAACGTCCTCGCGACGCCAGCTGAGGGCGCGCGGCATCCCTTCGAACAGGCGCTTGCCACCCCCCAACGTGACCGGCACGAGCATTACCTGCAGCTCATCCAGCAAACCCGCGGTCGCCGCCTGCGCCACGATCGAGCCGCTGCCGAGGATGGAAGCGTCCAGATCGCCTGCCCTGATTGCCTCCAGTTCGGTGACGAAATCGTCCGTGGCGATCCGGGTGTTGCGCCAGTCCGATGTCTTCAGGCTGCGCGAGAACACGGTCTTGGGCATGGCGTTCATGCCGGCGGCGACGTCCGGCATCATCTGGGCGGCCTGCGGGCTGGTCCAGAATGGTTTCATCATCTCGTAGGTAGTGCGACCGAACACGAGACGCCCGCCGCCCTTGGCATTGCTGGCCGTGAATTCTGCCTGCTCGGGATCCTGGCTGTGGGCCCAGCTCATGTCCGCGTCGGCATCGGCATAACAACCGTCGAGGCTGAGCGAGATGAAGGCGGTGAGTGCGGCCATGGACTACTCTCCGGACTTCAGTGTCACGAATTTGCCGCGAAAGAAGCCGAGCGCATCGACGCCCGGATCGCCCCGATAGGCAACAACGTCGCCGTAGATCACTTCGTGATCGCCCATCTCCTGGCGCAGGCGTATGCGACAATCGAGACTGGCGACGGCAGCCAACAGGACTGGCGCGCCGCTTTCCATCGTGCAGACCTGATCGGGCGGGATGATGCGATCGGCGCCACGACGGGAATATTGACGAGCGACGTCGTGATCGTCCGACCGCAGGATGTTCAGCGAAAAGGCCTGAGCCTGCGTGTAGACGTTGAACACCGAGCTGGTGCGGGCGAGGCACCAGAGCATGATGGGCGGGTTAAGGGACACGGACGTCAGCGAGTTGATGATCATGCCATGGGCGGCGCCATCTGCATCGTGCGCCGCAACCAGGGCAACGCCGGTGCCGAACCCGCCCAGGGCCCGGCGATAATCGCTGGAATCAAAGGATTCAGGGCCTTTGGGATCGCTCATCGCTGCCTGTCCATGCACGCGCCTTTAACCGTAAGCGATGTATACGCAGGAGTTAACGCCCCAGACGCAATTTCAAGACGCATTTCAACATGAGCGGCAACAAGCCCGTCGTCATCAAGAAAGTGAAGAAGGTCATCGGTGGTGGCCATCACGGCGGCGCGTGGAAAGTCGCGTACGCTGACTTCGTCACTGCGATGATGGCGTTCTTCCTGCTTATGTGGCTGATCAACACGACGTCGCCCGAACAGAAGCGGGGCATCGCGGATTATTTCGCCCCCGCCAGCGTTTCACGCTCTTCGCAAGGGTCCGATGGCCTGCTGGGCGGCACCGCGTTCCAGGAAGACGGCGCACGCGCTTCGGGCTCCAACCGCCAGATCGACGAAGAACTCTCCGACGACACACGACGCACGAAGTCCGGCTCAGGCACGGATGGCGAGGCAATGCCCGCCAACGAGCCGAGCGAGGAAGCGCTCGCCCAGGCCCTCGCCAACCGCAAGGACGCGCTGATGCGTTCGGCGGAGACATCGTTGCGCCAGGCGCTTCAGGCGATGCCGGATTTTGCCGAACTGTCGAAGCACGTGATCGTCGACCAGACACCGGAAGGCGTCCGCATCCAGCTGATCGACCAGGACAACCGGGCGATGTTCAGCGGATCGTCGGCGGATCCCCTGCCCCGTACCCAGCACCTGCTGGAAACGGTCGCCAAGGTGGTCAGCCAGCTGCCGAACCGCATCACGATCGCCGGCCACACCGACTCCACGCCACCGAGCCGCACAGGATATTCCAACTGGGACCTCTCGGCGGATCGGGCCAATGCTTCGCGTCGTATCCTGGAAAAGGCCGGCCTTGAGGGTGACCGGATCTATCAGGTTAGCGGAAAGGGCGACCGGGAACCGCTCTATCCGGACGATCCGGACCTTCCAGCCAACCGCCGGCTGTCCATCGTTCTGCTGGACGAAGCGCCAGTTATGCCCGCCGATCACGGCTTGTGACCGAAGGTTGCGCAACACAGCGCAGCCATATGGACACGCAAAGATTTTCCTGTGGCGCTGGCGGCCCTACCGCGAGTACAGTCGAATCGCCATGAAAGAAGCAGATACCAAAGACCTCATCCCGACGGACTTCGTCCGCAAGATGAAATTCTATCTGACTTCTCCACAGCCCTGCCCGTACCTGCCTGACAAGATGGAGCGCAAGGTTTTCGCGAACCTCGCGGTCGATGGCGCTGTGAACCTGAATGATAGCCTGACCCGCTCCGGCTTCCGCCGCTCGCAGACCATTGCCTATCGCCCGGCCTGCAAGGCCTGTGGCGCGTGCCGGTCGGTGCGGATTGATGTGGCGGCGTTCAAGATGACCCGCCGGTGGAAACGCGTGCTGGCCCGCAATTCGGCTCTGGAGCGCTCGCCGACGACCGCGCGGGCGACGCGCGAACAGTTCAAGCTGCTGAAACGCTATCTCGATGAGCGGCACCCCGGCGGCGGGATGACCGACATGGAAATCCGCGACTATGCCGGCATGGTGGACGCCAGCCCGGTGAAGACCGTGGTGTTCGAGTATCGCAACCGCATCAAACCCGGCGCCGAGGACGATGGCGCGCTTCAGGGCGCGGCGCTGACTGACGTGCTGCGCGATGGCCTCTCGATGGTCTATTCCTTCTTCCGGCCCGAACTGTCCGACCGCAGCATGGGCTCGTTCATGGTGCTCGACCATGTGCGCCTCGCGTCTGAACTTGGCCTGCCCTACGTCTACCTGGGTTACTGGGTGAAGGGCTCGGAGAAGATGGGCTACAAGTCCGACTTCACACCACTTGAAGTCTTCGATGGCCAGCAATGGCGCCCGCTCGCGGAAGAAGAGATCTAGGTTCTCTGGACCGCCTGCGCGCGCCCGGCGGCGCAGGGAAAAGGACCTACAGCCACAGCTCAAATTGTACGTCAGCACGCGCATAGGGCGACGGCAAAGGTGCGGCCAGCGGGACAAAGCCAGCATCGCGATAGAGCTTCAGCGCGGGCGCCAGCACCGAGTTCGTTTCGAGATAAACGCGCGACATGCCCATGGCGCGGGCTTTCTCCGTGGCTTCTGCGATCAGCAACCTGCCGACGCCTTTGCCCTGCGCAGATTCCACCACGCACATCTTCGCCAACTCGACCGAGCCGTTGCCCATCACAATGAGCGCCACCACGCCGATGGTCTCGCCCGCATCATCGGCAATCAGGATCGCGCCGCCGGGATCAAGAATGTACTTGCGCGGATCAGCCAGAACTTCGCGATCCTTCGGTTCGATCGCGAAGAAGCGTTCGATCCAGGCAAGGTTGATATCGCGGAAGGCGGCTTCGTCGCCGGGGCGGAATTCCCTGACGACGACCGTCACCCTAGAACTTCACCGACGGCGCCACGTTGAGCTGGACGCGTTCAGTCTCGCCGACATCGAACATCTCGCGGCCGGTAAACCCGGTTGCGCCCGCTATGATCGAAGCGGGGAATTGCTCGATCGCTGTGTTGTAGTCGTTCACGGCCGAGTTGTAGAAGCGGCGTGCGGCGGCGACCTTGTCCTCGATGGAGGAGAGCTCGGTCTGCAGCTGGAGGAAGTTGGAGCTGGCTTTCAGGTCGGGATACGCCTCGGCGAGGGCGAACAGGCGGCCCAGCGCGCCCGACAGGGCGCCCTCGGCGGCGCCGATGGCGGCGGGGCCTTGAGCGTTGGCGGCGGCCGTACGGGCGGCGATGACAGCGTCGAGCGTCGACTTCTCGTGCGCGGCATAACCCTTCACCGTTTCAACCAGGTTAGGGATCAGCTCGCGGCGCAGCTTGAGCTGTACGTCGATGCCGGAGAAGGCCTCATTCACGGTCTGCCGTTTGGCGACCAGCCCGTTGTAGATGAGGATGATAGAAATCAGGATCAGGGCGACCACGCCCAGAATGATGTAAAGCGCCATATTTTCCACGACGTCGGCCCCTTTGATCCGTCCAGTCGATTCCCCGGACCCAGCGCAACGTACCGCATCGCCGCCGCGAATCCAGTCCGCAATATGGGCTTCGGTGGCCACCAACCAGTCTTTGACGGGCGCGCGGAGCGCCTTAGGCTTGCCGCGCCAGTCCGGGAGAACGACCGCGCATGACCGACATCAGGAATGCAGGCGGGCAAGCCATTGTCGTGGGCGCCGGGATGGCCGGCCTGTCCGCTGCAGCGGCGTTGGCCGGGCGGTTCGATGCCGTAACGGTGCTTGACCGGGATACCCTGCCTGATGGCGCGCAGGCGCGCATGGGCGCGGGACAGGGAGCGCACCTTCACCAGCTGCTGAAGGCCGGCGAGGAGGCGCTTGAGAAGCTGCTGCCGGGTGTGACGGATGGGTTTTACGCTGCTGGCGCACAGCGGATGCGCGTGGGTCGCGATGTAAAGGTGTTCGACTTCGGCGGGTGGATGGATGAGTGCGACGCCGGGTTCGACGTCACCTCGCTGTCGCGGCCAGCCTACGAGGCCGTGGTGCGCGCACACGTGGCGGCCCTGCCCGGCGTGTCTTTCCGCACCGAGACGCCAGTGAAGCGGTTCGCCGTAACCGATGGCAGATGCACCGGACTTGAGCTGGAGGACGGCAGCATCCTGCGAGCCGACCTGGTGATGGATGCGTCCGGCATGACGGCGCCGTTGATGACGCAGCTGGCTAGCGACGGCCACGCCATATTCGAGACGGAGGAAATCCGCATCAACGTCGCCTATTCCAGCGTGCGCTTCCGCCAGCCGGAGAAGTGGCGCGGGGAGAGCCGGGGTTTCTTCCTTCTGCCGGGGCCGCCCGGCAAGCGCTTTGGCTTCCTGCTGCCCATCGAAGGTGACCAGTGGATCTTGTCCGTCGGCGCGCGCGGAAAGGATTCTCCGCCGCGCTCGCTGGCAGAGATGCTGGCCTATGCCGAGGAGTTCGATCCGGCGATCTTCGAGCGGGTTCGCAACGCCGAGCCGTTGAGCGACCTACGCACATTCCGCAAGCCGACTGCGACGCGACGCAAGATCTGGGAATCGTCCAAATGGCCGGAACGCCTGATCCCGATCGGAGACGCGATGAGCAGCGTCAACCCGACCTATGGCCAGGGCATGACCGTCGCCGCTTGCGAGGCTGAAGCCCTCGCTGGCCTGTTGGACAAGCGCATAAGCGAATTGGCCGGGCTGGACGGGCTGGACGGGCTGGCTGCAGCTTACCTTGCCATGGCAGGTGACATCTCAGGCCGGGCGTGGAGCCTGTCGACCAACTCGGACTATGTGTACGATGAAACTGAAGGCGAGCGGCCGGCAGCGTTTGCGATGAACCGCGCGATTGCCGCCACGCTGCGCAAGCTGGCGGATGACGACCTCGATTTCCGCAGGCTGCGCTACCGGCTAGTGCACATGGTGGATAGCGCCGATGCGCTGCGTGAGGGGCCGATGGGCATCAAGTTCTTCACTGCCCTTCAGGGAAGCATGGCGTCGTGACGGGTATCCGTCCGACCACGATGGCGGATGTCTTCAGGCTGCAGGAGGTGGAGCGCGCCGCCGCCGAGTTGTTTCGCGGCTCCGGCCTGATCGACATCGACGGCATGGCCGTTGTGTCTCTGACGGATCACATTGCTTCGATCGAGGCGGGGCTGTCTTTCGTGCATGAGGCGGACGGACGCGTGGCGGGGTTCGCCATCGGCGAATGGCAGGATCGCGATATCTACCTGCACGAACTCGACGTCGATCCGGCCTTCCAGCAACGCGGGATCGGCGCGGGCCTCGTGCGCAAATTCATTGAGGCGGCCAAGGCCAAGGACGCATGCAACATCTATCTCGCCACCTTCCGCGATCCGCCCTGGAACGCGCCATTCTATCGCAAGCTGGGCTTCGTCGATTTACCGCGATCGAGCTATCTGCCGTGGATGACGGCGATGGAGGAAATCCAGGCGACCTTCCTCGACATCTCCACGCGCGTGTTCATGAAGCTCGGCTAGCCTCGGCCAGCGCCAAGCTTGCGCAGACTGTCCTCGTGCGCCCCGCGATCCACCGCGTAGGGCAGGATCGACAGGATCATCGCCAGCCGGAGCACAATGATCGCGGGCAGATACCACCAGCCCAATGTCACCAGCGCGCTATCGGGAACTTGATCGGGCGCGACGCCAGCAGGGAACTGCGCCAGCGCCAGCACGAGAGTCGCCGCCATGACGCCGACCCCGGTGGTCACCTTCATGATGAAGGTGTTGGCCGCGAAGAACACACCTTCGGATCGGCGGCCTGTCTTCACTTCCGCCTGTTCCACAAGATCAGAGATCATCGAGACAAGCAGGACCTGCTGGCAGACAACGAGGATGACATCCACCTGCCCCTGCACCAGTACGACCCAGAATGCGTTGTCTGTGCCCGGCGTCACCACGCCCGTAAGGCGCAGGATTATGGCGACCGGGAACGTGATCAGCCCAAGCGTTCCGACGATGATGATGCCGCGTTTCTTGCCGAACCGCTTTGTAAGCACTGGTGCGAGAGCTGCCCCCAGAGCTGCAGAGATAAAGATCACCAGCGTGATCAGGCCGATCTGCTCCGGCCGCAGCGCCCAGAAATAGGTCGACATGTAGACGGACAGCGACTGGCCGAGGCCCAGCGTCGTGCTGGCGATCAGGGCGGTGACAAAGATCGCGCCCATCGACTTGTTGAACAGCGTCTCGAACATCTCGCGAAATATCGCGGCGATCGCCAGCTTGCGCTGCGGCGGCGCAGTAAGGCTGGGTATCCGCGAATGCGTTCCGATTGACGAGACAAGGATGGCCGCGAACATCACGCCCGCTGCGACCCATGCATAGACGACATAGGCGTCGCGATTGAACTGGCCGTTGGGATTCTCTGCCGTGACGAAGGCCGGAAACAGGAAGAAGAACATCATGACTGTCATGGCGTTGCCGCCCGTCCAGCCGAAGAAGCTGCGCCAGGATTGCAGGGTCGAGCGCTCGTCATAGTTGCGGGTGAGTTCGGGGCCAAGCGCGGCGCTGGGTGTTTCGAAGAAGGTGAGCGCGGTGCGTGTCAGCACAGCCATCACCAGCACATACCAGAACAGCGCGGTGTGATCCCATCCCGACGGCGGCGTCCACAACAGGAAGTACGACACGGCGACCGGAATCGCCGAGGCATACATGAAGGGATGTCGCCTGCCCCATTTCGAGCGGAAGTTATCGGACCAGTAGCCGACAATGGGATCGGATATCGCATCCAGCACGAGCGCCAACGTGAGCGCGAGACCCACCATTGGCGCGGGCACGCCGACGATCTGTGTGTAGAACATCAGCAGGAATATCTGCAGCCCGGCATCCTTGATGCCGAACGCAGCCGAGCCGAAGCCGTAGGTCAGCTTCGTGCCCAGCCCCCGCTTGTCCGCTTGCATCCCAGACTCGTCTGCCATGCAGCGACGCTAGGCGTGCGTGCATTGCAGCAGCAATCGGCGCCTTTAGGGAAGGCGTCGAGAAATCTCGCAGGGGTGCTAACCCACAAACTTCCCGTTCTTGTTGAAGCCGCGCGGCGCGAGGCGGCCGGCCTGGGCGCGCTTGCCGATCCAGCTTTTCCAGTCTTCAGCCGATTGCTGACGGCCTGCCGTGTCGACCCAGGTGAGACCGTCGGCCTTGGCGAACGTCTTGAGGTCGAGCAGGCCGCCATCCGCGAAGGACTGGATCTTCACGCCCTTGCCGCGCGCCATCTCAGGCAGTTCGTCGGTCTTGAAGATGACCAGCTTGCGGTTCTTCCCAATGGACGCCGTGAGGTCGCCTTCTACCTTCGTGCATATCTCCAGCTTCTCCTTAGGGCCGACGTTCAGGATGATCTTGCCCTTGCGGGTCGAGGAGATCAGCTCGGCGTCCTGCACGATGAAACCATAGCCCTTGCCGGAGGCAACGACGCGGCGCGCCTTGTCCTGCGGGATCAGCATGGAGACGATAGTCTCGGATTCGGGGACTTCGAGGTTGAGGCGGATCGGCTCGCCGTGCCCGCGTCCGCCCGGCAGTTTGTCGGCGCCGATGGTGAAGGCGCGGCCGCCGGAGGCCATCAGCACGACCTTGTCGGTCGTCTGGCATTCCAGCGAGAGGGCGAGTTCGTCGCCTTCCTTGAACTTCAGATCATCGAGCTTCTGGTTGTGACCCTTGAGCGCGCGGATCCAGCCCATGCTGGACAGCACAATCGTGACCGGCTCCTTGACGATAAGAGCTTCGAGCGCTGCCTCGGTATCGATTTCCTTGGCTACATCGAAGTTGGAGCGGCGCTTGCCCAGCTTCTTGCCCGGATCGAAGATTTCGCGCGCAGCCTTGAGCTGACGCTTCACTTCCGTCCACTGACGCCCTGTCGAGCCGAGCAGCAGTTCGATCTCACGCTTCTCTTCCGACAGTTCCTTGTGCTCGCGCCGGATCTCGATCTCTTCAAGCTTGCGCAGAGCGCGCAGGCGCATGTTGAGAATGGCTTCAACCTGGATCTCGCTCAGGCGGAAGCGCTTCACCATCACCGCTTTCGGATCATCCTCGGTACGGATTATGCGGATCACTTCGTCGATGTTGAGATAGGCCTTGAGCAGGCCATCCAGCACCTCAAGGCGGTGGTCGATCTTTCCAAGCCGATGCTTGGCGCGGCGCACGATCACTTCGCGACGGTGATCGAGATAGCAGCTCAGCAGCTCGCGCAGGCCCATGACTTTGGGTACGCCGTGATCGAGCACGTTCATGTTGACCGGGAAGCGCGTTTCAAGTTCGCACTGGCGGAACAGCGACGCCATCAGCACGTCTGCTTCTACCGCGCGCGACTTCGGCATCAGAACGATGCGGACGTCCTCGGTGGATTCATCCATCGCATCTTCGAGCATTGGAGCCTTCTTGGTCTCGATCAGCTCGGCCAGACGCTCCATCAACTTGGACTTCTGCACCTGGTACGGAATTTCGGTGATGATCACGCGCCACATCCCGCGGCCAAGATCTTCCTTGGTCCAGCGCGCCTGCACGCGAACGCCGCCTCGGCCCGTGGTATAGACTTCGCGCAAGCCTTCTTTGGTCTCGACGATTACACCGCCGGTGGGGAAGTCGGGGCCCGTGACGATGTTGATCAGATCGTCGACCGTCGCCTTCGGATGATCGAGGAGGTGGATCGCCGCGTCGATGCATTCGGACGGATTGTGCGGCGGAATTGACGTCGCCATGCCGACCGCGATGCCAGACGATCCGTTGACCAGCAGGTTCGGGAAACCAGAGGCGAGAACCACCGGCTCGCGATTGCGCTCGTCGTACGTTTCCTTGAAGTCGACCGCATCGTCCTCGAGGCCTTCAAGCAGTAGCATCGCGGCCGGCGTCAGCTTGGCTTCCGTGTAACGGAACGCAGCCGCCGCATCGCCATCGATGTTGCCGAAGTTGCCCTGGCCATCGACCAGCGGCGTGCGCGTCGCAAAGTCCTGCGCCAGGCGCACCATCGCGTCATAGATCGATTGGTCGCCATGTGGGTGGTACTTACCGATGACTTCGCCGACCACGGTGGCGGACTTCCGGTGCCCGCCATTCGGGTTCAGCCCCAGCTGAGCCATCGAATAGAGAACGCGGCGGTGAACAGGCTTCAGGCCGTCGCGCGCATCCGGCAGCGCGCGTGCGGTGATCGTGGAAAGCGCATAGGCGAGGTAGCGCTTCGACAGCGCCTCGTTCATCGGTTCGTCGATGATATCGCCGCCATTGTCGGGCGGATCGATCGTCGTGTTCCTGGCCATACGGGATTCCCGAAAAGTCTCGAATCAGCGGGGTGAGAGTCGCCCTGCCCGCTCCAGCCGGTCAATCATCAACGGGCGCGCTTCGGGCATACCCCTGTTGAGATCAGAGAACAGGCGCTCATTGAGAAAATGTCCTGTCAGGCGAAAGCCGTCATGGATATCCACAGGCATTGGCGGAGCGGTGCTGTCCACCAGAAAGGCGGGCAGGCGCAAAAGCCGGTCGAGATAGTCTCCCGCCTCAGATCCACGCACCGCGCGGCCCGATTTAGGGCTCACATGGGTCAGTCCGTCATTGCCACCCGAGACCGCGCAGGAACTGAGATCAAGGCCGTAGCCCAGCATGGACAGCAGGCCGAGTTCCCAGCGGATGAAGAGAGCCGGCCACACGTCCGGCTCGCCCAGCAGGTCGAGCACCGTTTCGGCTGCGTCGAACAGTCCAGGCTTTGCCTCGCCTTCAGGGACAACAGCGGCAAGGATTTCGGAAAGCGCGAGGAGCCCCGATAGCGCCTCCGCATCAGCCATATGGCGGGAGGCCCGCTCGCGCTCCATTTCGGCGGTGAAGTAGCCGAGGCTCTGTTCGCCGCCCTTCCAGGTGATCTGAAGCGTATTGCCGGGCTGCATCGGGCCGCGCTTCTTCTGGCTGGCCCCGCCATGGATCATGGCGCGCCGCCGTCCATGCTCGCGCGCGAAGACTTCGAGGATCGCCCCGGTTTCCCCGAAACGCCTCAAGCCCAGCGATATCGCCCGGTCAGTCCATTCGGCCATGAAATGAGGGATAGGCGCTCACGCCGCCAACGCAAAGCGCGCGATGCCGCAGCTTTCCGCCCGAGCGACCGGTGACCCTGGCGAGGTTGCTTTTTACGGCCCCTTGTCCCACATGCCGGACAAGCGAGGACGACCTCCCCCATCATGGGCGCTCACACGGGACGGCCCGACCACTCATGGAGGGCCACATGGCCTGGGTGTTTCTTGGCATCGCCGGACTTCTCGAAGTCGTCTGGGCGTACTTCATGAAAACGTCGAACGGGTTCACCAAGCCGGTCGAATCCACCGTCACCATCGTAGCAATGATCATCAGCTTCTGGCTGCTGTCCCTGGCGATGAAGGACCTGCCGCTGGGCACGGCCTACGCGGTGTGGACCGGAATCGGCGCCGCAGGCGCGTTTGCGGTTGGCATCTTCGTCCTTGGCGAAGCGGCGACCGTGATGCGTGTCGGATCCGTGTTGCTGATCCTCGCAGGAATTGTCGGACTGAAACTGGCGAGCGAATAGCAAAGGCGCGGTGGATGCCTCCACCGCGCGCCATCGTCGTCCGTCGCTGTTCGAGCTCCATCGCAATGCGTAAGCGCGCGCTAGTCCAGCTCGGCCTGATAGTAGTTGGCGACGATCGCGTAGCATTCGCACGCCGCCTGCTCGAGGCCTTCGCGATCCACGATGGCCAAGCGACCGCGCGAATACTCGATGCACCCCGCCTTCTGCAGCGCGCCCGCTGCGATCGTTACGCCTGGCTGTCAATCGGCGTCCAAAAGGGACCCCCTATCGGCGTCCAATCGGGACCCCCTTGTGGGGTTCAGGATTGCGGTGACGAGCGCACCGTTTGCGGGGGTTGGGGCGTAGGGAGGGCGT
>Ga0105048_10006776_pt1 | contig 18470 bp, 12 predicted proteins | sample MAT05_FD_78382 | JGI IMG/M metagenome (GOLD analysis project Ga0105048, IMG submission 78382) | Freshwater microbial communities from Lake Fryxell liftoff mats and glacier meltwater in Antarctica - MAT-05 | ecosystem: Environmental > Aquatic > Freshwater > Ice > Liftoff microbial mat | place... | reverse complement strand
GCTTCGTGGTGAAAAAAGGCACAAATAAGTTCGCCGTATTGGACAGCCCGTGCCCTTCGTCGCGAACGTAAACCTGCAGCATTCCTCCCGCGCCCCGAGCCCATCCCACCGTGACTTTTCCGCCGGTCTCCAGCGACGCATCCACGCCGTTTCGCACCAGATTAATCAGCACCTGCTCCAGCTGATCCGCGTCGCCCTGCACGATCGCGGCTGGCCCCTCCGCCACCAGAGGCCGCAGCCGAGGCTCCAGCGCCGCCACACGCTTCACCAGCGCCGGAATGTCCACCCGATCAAAGCGCGGCCGCGGCAGTTTGGCCAGCCTCGCATACGCCCCCAGAAAGCGGCTCAAAGCCTCGCTCCGTGACGCAATAATGCTCAACCCGTGCGTCATATCTTCTTCCCAGTCGTCCGGCCGGGGCTGACGCCGTAAAATACTCCCCATACTTTCCGCAATCGATTTAATTGGCGTGAGCGAATTATTCAGTTCATGCCCCAGCACGCGCACCAGCCTCTGCCAGGCCTGCAGTTCTTCCTCGCGCAGAGGCCGCGTAAGATCCGTAATCACCAGCAGGCTATGGGGAAGACCGCCCTCGCGAAACGCCGATCGCGCGATGCCCCATCGGCCGGTGCCCCCAGCGAAGGGCCTCTGCACGGTCCGGGTGGGGTCGCCATCCAGAAATTCGCGCAGTTCCAGATCCTCCGCCGGCAGCCCGAGAATTCGCTCGGACGCCTGCCCCAGCAAACGCTCGCCCGCGGGATTCACCAGCCGCAGCTTTTCTTCCGAATCAAATGCGAAAATCGCCACGTCGATTTCTTCAATTACCTTGCGCAAAAGCGTCGTCGCTTCCAGAGCGCCCAGCCTCTGCGCCCGCAGTGTGGCCGCCATCGCGTTCACCTGCTGCATCACTTCGCCCAGCGCGTCCTCGCCCCTCGCCCCCCTGGCGCGGATGGAGTAGTCGCCCTCGCGCATCGCCTCCAGCAGGTTCGCCAGCGTCCGCAACGGCGACGCCACGCGCTCCCGCGCCGCCAGCGCGCAGCCAAGCCACACGCTCACCACCAGGACACCGAGCGTCCACTGCACCTTCGCCGAGTACCCCTCGGCGTACATCACCGCGAAGCAAACCACCACCGCCGGCAGGCCCGCGCCCAGCGTCAGCAGTTGCACCCGAACCTCGTGAGTCAGCCAAAGCCGCGCTCTTCGGAACACGTGGATCATCCGCCCCAATGCCTAAATGTTGTACCGCTGAAGCCGCCGGTACAGCGCGCTCCGGCTGAGCCCCAGCGCGTTCGCCGCGTGGCTGACGTTGCCGTCGTACCGCGCCAGCGCCTTGCGAATCAGAAACGCTTCCACTTCTTCCAGACTCATGTCCTCCAGCTTTGCCGGGCCACCGCTTCCCGTGCGCAGTGCCAGGTCCGCCAGCCGCACCATGGAATCGCCAGCCAGCAGTACTGCGCGCTCAATCACATGGCTCAACTCACGAACATTGCCCTGCCAGCGATTATTCAGCAGCGCCTCCATGGCGGCCTGGTCGAACCCGCTCAAACGCTTGCGATACCGCTGCGCATACACGCTGAGATAATGCGACGCCAATAACGGAATATCTTCCTTGCGTTCGCGCAAAGGCGGCAAATGAATTTCGATGGTGTTCAGCCGGAACAGCAGATCCTCCCGGAAACGCCCTCCCGAAACCTCCTCCAGCAGATTCGCGTTGGTCGCCGAGATCACGCGCACATTCACGCGCTTTGTCTTCGACGATCCCACGCGCTCCATCTCGCCGATTTCCAGCACGCGCAGCAGTTTCGCCTGCAGATTGTGCGGGACGTTCGCGATTTCGTCCAGGAACAGCGTTCCGCCGTCGGCCAGCTCGAACCGCCCCACGCGATCCATCTTCGCGTCGGTGAACGCGCCCTTCACGTGGCCGAATAACTCGCTCTCGAAAATGCCTTCCGCCAGCCCGCCCGCGTTCACCGTCACCAGCGGCTTCGAGGCCCGCTCGCTGACCGTGTGCAACAGGCGCGCGACCACTTCCTTGCCCGTACCTGGTTCGCCGGTCACCAGAACGTTAGCGTCTGAGGGACCCACGCGAGAAATCAGCGTCAACACCGGAGCCATCGCCTCGGACTCGGCGATCATCAGCGGCTTGCCTTCAGCGCGCAGCAGCCGGTTCTCCGCCTCCAGCCTTTGCCCGCGCCTCAGCGCCTCGCTCAGCGCCAGCTGCGTCTTCACAATGGCGATCAGCCGAGCGTTCTCCCAAGGCTTCTGGATGAAGTCGCGCGCGCCCCGGCGCATCGCTTCCACCGCCAGTTCCACGCTGCCCCACGCAGTCATCACGATCACCGGAATCACCGGATCCACGCGCTGAATCTGCGCCAGAAGGTCGAGGCCCTCCTGGCCCGACGTCGTGTCGCGGGTGTAGTTCAGGTCCATGATCAGCGCGTCGTAGTCGCGCACCTGCAGCGCGTTCAGCACCGCGCCCGGCGACGTGACCGCCTCAATCGCGAACCCTTCGGCTTTCAGCAGAAAGCGGAGAGCTTCCAGCACGTCCTGCTGATCGTCGGCGATAAGAATTCTCTGTTTATCCACCAATGTTCCAGTGTAGGCACATCAAGGCCCGTTGTTCAGCCCGCCAATCGCGGCATCCCGCTACCGCACACTGTCCGCATGCGGGATTCGCATGTTCGGAATCGGTGCCGTAGTCTGGAGATATGAATTTCGTGCTGGACCCGGCGGAGGCGCGCATTCTGGGATGCCTGATTGAAAAGGACATCACCACGCCGGAGTATTACCCCATGACCATCAACGCTCTGGTGAATGCGTGCAACCAGAAGTCGAATCGCGATCCCGTCTTCACCTGGGATGAGGAGTTCGTGTCGGAGTCGGTGGACACGCTGCGCGCGAAACACCTGGTGGGCGTGCTCACCGGTGGTGGCAACCGCGTGCCCAAGTACAGCCATCGTCTGCAGGAGGTGCTGAATCTGGGCCGCCGCGAAGTCGCCGTGCTGTGCGAGCTTCTGGTTCGGGGGGCCCAGACTCTGGGCGAGCTCCGCGACCGTGCCAGCCGCATGCACCGCTTCTCCGACACCGAGGAAGTGGAGACCTGCCTCCATCGCCTCGCCGAATACTCTGGCGGACCGCTTGTGATGCTGCTGCCTCGCCAGGCTGGCCACAAGGAAGCCCGCTACGCTCATCTGCTTTGCGGCGAGCCTCAGGTTCAGGAACCCGCCGTCCATTACGCGCCTGCGGCCACGTCGGCCTTCGCCCCCGCGCAGCCACAGCCGAATCCGCTGGAGCCTCGCGTCGCCGCGCTGGAGTCCGAGGTGCGGGAACTGCGCGCCATGGTCGAGCAGTTGAAGGCTGAACTCGGCGGATAGCCTCTACTGGCTCATGCCGCGTGCCGAAATCGGCCACACCGCTTCCACGCGCGATCCCCGATGCGCGTACAGCCGGTCGTGCAGATTCACCGTCGGATCGCAGTGCGGCACCACGAACTCCACCCGGTCGCCCACCTTCAGCGGGCTGGTCGCCTGAGCCATATTCAGCTTGCCGTGCTCGTCGCCACCCCAGGAGAACGTCACGCCACCGAAGGGTCGCGGAGCCCCGTCGCGCCACACCCGGATCGCCTCAGGTGGAAACGGCTTGTCGGTGGAGAACGCCTTGAAGCCGCCGTCCACCACCACATCCGCACCCGATGGCGTGCTCACCACTGTGGTGATCGCCGTCAACGAAGTCTGGAAATCTCTGTACACCGCATTTCCGTCAGCCCCGCCAATTTGGCTGTAATCCACATCCATAAACAGGAAACTACCGGGCTGCATTTCCGTCGTGCCATCGATTTTCGTGTCGATGTTGTACGTACCCGTCGATCCGCCCGTCAGCATGGGGCACGCAATGCCACTCCGCTCCAGCAGGCGCCTCGTCTCCACCGCCTGCCCCATGAAGTCGCGCGACAACTGCGCCCGAGCCTCAAACCCCTGCTTGTGTGACGCATGCCCAGCGTAGGCCTGCAACCCAACCAGCTTGACGTTCTTCAGCTTTGAGATCACGCGAGCCAGTTCCAGCGCTGGCTCTCCCGGCCGAATCCCCGTACGGTTGCCGATATACAAATCGATGGCCACGTTCACGGTCAGTGCCTTGCCCTTCATCGCCGCGGCGGCCTCGCTGATCTCGCGCACGTTGGCCGCATCGTCCACACTGAAGATCGTGTCGGGCTGCCGTGACGCCAGCGCCACCGCTCGCGCCACCTTCAATCGCCCGATCGCCGCCGTCGTCACCAGAATTCCGCGGACTCCTTCGCGCGCGAATACTTCCGCCTCGCTCAGTTTGGCCGCGCAGGTTCCCACCGCACCCGCCCTGATCAGACGCTTCGCGATCTCCGGACATTTGTGCGTCTTACCGTGCGGGCGCAGCCCTCGCTTCTGGTCGCGACAATACGACGTCATTTTCGCGATATTCGCATCAAGGGCGTCCAAATCCACCAGCAGCGCCGGTGTAGGGACCTCATCGAGGGATCGGGGCAACTCCAGGGTCGAGGCAAACATCGCGGCGGGACCTCCGGCGAGCAGGGTTCTTCGTGGCAACAGCATCGTGGGAAGCATCGTAGCACCCTTGCGGTGTGCTCCGCCATCTGCGCAGCAGGTGTCACCGCAAGGGAGGTTCAAACCGCGCGAAGTCAGAGTCCGCCGTCACCCATTCGCAACCTGACTCAATCGCCAGCGCGGCGTGCGCGATCGGCTTTCCCGACGCTCGGGATTTCTCGCACAGAGCGCGAACGATCTGCCAGTGCCGCGAACCCGGGCGCACCAGAACGGTGCTGGGACGCTCAATCAGCGAATCTAATAATCGCAGCGCCTCAGCCAGCGTGTTGGCCGGTCGAGAGGTTTGGGGATTGGTCACGATCCGGCAAAAACCCTGCAGCACCGGTTCGGACAGCCCAAACGGCTCGTCTCCTGGCCAGGCTCGACAGAAAGCCGCCTACGGATGCTCCGATGTTCCGCCGCGGTGGGCGTACACCACAACGTTCACGTCGGGGAGCAATATAAGCTGTCAGCTCTCCTGCCCGAAAACCGTTTCATCGCCACGAACCAGAAGCTCCGAGGTTCTGGGAAGATCCAGATTCGGATCCAACATGGACCCGCCGCCATTTGTTTCACCTTTTCCAGCAAAGGCTCCTGAATGTTTACGATGGTCCTCACATTCAGCAGAATAGCAGTGTATCATCCGCATCAGTTCCTGATGACATTGACGATACGTCGCGCGGCCGCCCCGGCAGCCATGTATCATCGGATTCGTATGAGTCAGAACTCTCCGCCTTCAGAAGAGTCGGTGCTCGAAACCGTTTCGGGCGCGGCGCTGCTGGTACTGGACGATGTCGGGAAGGTGCAGTCGCTCAACTCCGCCGCCACCGAACTGCTCGGCGCAATAAGCGGACTTCGCCTTCAGTCGCTCTATGCCGAGGGCGACCGCGCACTGCGTGAAGCCGAGCGCGATGGCAGCGTCAGCATTTCCGGCATCTTTCGGCGTCAGGACGGTAAGCTGGCGCCTGTGGAGGGCCTGCTGACCCGAACCAGTGGACCACGGAGCGGATTCCTGCTCCTGGCACGCGACGGCACCGCCCGTCGTGCGATGGAGCAAAAGCTGGAGCGGACCTCCGCGGAAATGCACGAGTTCGCCTATCGCGTCTCACACGATCTGAAAGCTCCCCTGCGTTCGGTGAAGTCGTTCTGCGAACTGCTGGATCGCCGCTATGGCACCGACGCCGATCCGGAAGCCCGGGAGTATGTCGATTTCATCCTGACTGGCGCCAGAGAGATGGAGCAGATCCTCGGCGATCTCCTCGCCTATTCTCAGGCGGGACGTCCGGACCGCACGCAGCCACAGGCCACCGAGGCCGCGGTCATGATCCAGTGGGCCCTGATGAACGTGGATCCGCGGGTAAAAGCCACCGGCGCGAAGATCACCTGGGATAATTCGCTCCCGGCAGTCATGGTGGACCAGTCGCAATTCGCGTCGCTTCTCCAGCATTTATTCGTTAATGCGATCAAATTCAGCAAGCCGGGCGTCGCGCCCCTGATTCATGTGTCCAGCGTCATCGATGCCTCTGCCGACATGGTGGAATTCTCCGTCGCCGACAACGGAACCGGCATCGAGTCCGGAAGTCTGGAACAGATGTTCGGCGTGTTCAAACGAATGGTGGGGCGCGAGATTCCGGGGACCGGGATCGGCCTCGCCATCTGCCGCAAAATTGTCGAAGCCCATGGTGGCCGGATCTGGCTGGAATCGGAAATGGGAGTCGGGACCACCGTGAAATTCACGCTGCCTCTGGCCTGATATGGAACACATTGAAACAGGACTGGTACGGGGAACCCTGCATCCGGCGGAATCGGGTAGCGCCGGTATCGTACTGGCGCACGGCGCGGGTTCCAACTCCAATGCGAAGATCATGATCGGACTCGCTGGAGCGTTCGCCGAGGCCGGGCTCCATGCCCTGCGCATCGACCTCCCGTTCCGCCAGTTACGACCCTCTGGTCCGCCCCATCCGTCCACGTCCGTACGCGATCGCGAAGGCATCCTCGCCGCGCTGAACCTGTTGCGCGTACGCGGCATCACCCGGCTCTTCCTGGGTGGGCACTCCTATGGAGGCCGCCAGTCCAGCATGCTCGCGGCCGACCACCCGGATGACCTGGGCGTGGAGCGCCTCCTGCTGCTCTCCTACCCACTCCATCCGCCCGCGAAGCCGGAGCAACTTCGCACGGCTCATCTGCCGTCGCTGAGGATACCGGCGCTTTTCGTGCACGGCACACGCGATCCCTTCGGCACGCCGGACGAACTCCGGGCGGCAATCGCGCTGATCCCCGCGGAGACGGAACTCATCCTGCTGGAAGGGGCGGGGCATGACCTGAAGCCCGTCATGACGAAGCCCGCCCTCATCGTTCAGAGAATGCTGGCCGGAACGTCCGCCACATAAACCTGCGTGTGGCCCGTGCGGTCGCTGGCGAACGCGATCTGCCGTTCATTGCGCGACCACGACGGATGCGGATGAGTCCACTGCGGTCCGTAGACGGTGTCCACGCCCGCTTCCATCCAGCTCAGATTCTTACCTTCGTTCGAGAACGCGCTGCGAGCCTTCTCGAAGTCCTCCGCCAGCGCGTAACGCGAAGTCGCCCACTGCGATCCACCGTTCGACGCGTCCGGCCGGCATACATCGTGGATCGCACCGCTCGCGACCTCCACAATCTGGATGCCACGGTCGGGGTGATTCGTGTCGAAAAGCACTTTGTCTCCCGCGCGATTGGGAGCAATATGCCAGCAATTATGCTCACAAATCGTGGTGACTTCCCGCGACGTCCAGTCCATTCGGCAAAGGCGGTGCGGCCACACGGTGAATACGAGATCGCCGGTCTGGCCCAGGAACGTCTCATGCACCACGAACTCGTCGTTCGTATGCTGATACAGACACTCCAGACCCATGCCGTCGCGCCGTACCCGATGCATCCGGGGAGCCGGATCTCCGGCAAATTCGATCCACTCCGGTTCCAGTGGATGAAACTGCGGATGAATAATCGTGCGGGGGAAGGGAATCTGAATCCACCCGGTGCCGTCCAGCTTGCCCGCCACCAGTCCCTGAAAGAACTTCGATTTGAACGCCGCTGTCGCCCATTCCCCGTCCGCGGAAAGCGAGCATTCCCCGAACTGTGCCCGGGGAATCTCCACAATCAGCCGCTCCGCGCCGGTCCCCACGTGGACCGCCCACAGGCTGCCTCCCCGCGTGAACACGATCTCATGTGAGCGTTCCAGATACGCCGGCGAAAACGGGTGGATGGCAGCGCAGCCGGTAAGCTGGCGCTGCTCTCCGGTGCTTAGCGACGCCAGCCAAAGCTGCGGCGAGCCCGTACGGTACGAGGTGAAGAACAACTCCTCATCGCCCGGCAGAAACGACGACTGCAGGAAGTAACTGGGATGGTTGACGGACGGGTGATCCGTCAACTGCCGCATTATGAGCGGCCCTCAAAGAGGTTGCGCCCAGCCACCAGAGCCGCCATCTTACGATCCGCCACGGAGCGTTTCAGCATCCAGAACCCGCAGTCCGGGTGCACCCAGCCGAGCCTGCCCGCGCCCACGGTCTTCTCGATTCGTTCAATGCGGGAAGCCACTTCTTCCGGCGTCTCCACGTGATTGACCTTTACGTCGATCACGCCGAGTCCCAGCGAAATTCGCGGTTCCACGTCGCGGAACGCTTCCAGGTCGCTCGCCGGACGATGCGCCAGCTCCAGAACCACATGGTTCGTGTGGAGGTCGTTCAGGAAGCCCAGCAGGGTCTTCCATTCGCCCTTCTGAATCGACTGTCCACCGTAATTGCCGAAGCAAAGGTGGACGGCCTTTTCGCCATCGAACGCATCCAGCACGCGGTTAATCGCCCGCGCCGCCAGCGGAGCATGCTCCGGGCTCCCCGGGACGTTCGCTTCGTCAACCTGCAGCACGTCGCAGGGAAGCCCCTTCACCTGCTCCGCCAGAACGTCGGCGATCGCCATGGTGAGCGCGTCAAAGTCTCCGTAATGCAGGTCCAGCAGCGTGCGAGACAGCATGTACGGGCTGGTCACAGTGAACTTGAACGGACCTCCCGCTACCGCCGCGGCGCGCTGGCAATCCGTCAGCAGATTCAGCCCGCCTTCGCCCAGTGCCGATTCCACCGCCGCCGCTGGCTTGCTGCGGAACTTCATCTGGCTGAGGTTAGCGAACGCTTCGTTGTCGCTTCGCCCCAGCTTCGTCCGCATGCCAGCCATCGGACGCACAAAATAGTCGATCATCCCGTTCGTGTCGGGGTGATTCACATCGAACCGGTAGAGCTCTCCGTCCACCGGCATATCGATTCCCAGCTGGCGCTGAAGTGCGAATACCATTCGCGTCGCATCCGTCAGCGCCTGCTCACTGGGCAGAGCCGCCAGCCATTCGGGAACCGGGTAAGAACCAACTGTAGTAGTGCGAATCATTAAACTTTCTCGGGGATCACGTAGCCCTTGCGATATACGCGGGAAGTCAGGCGATCAGCTTCGGAATCTCCCAGGAATTTCTCGGAAGCAGCGTCGAATTTCAGCGTGCGGCCCGTACGGTAGGCGATATTCGCCAGGTGGCAGAGGTCAGCAGACTGAACGCCGATCTCCACTTCCGCATTCAGATCCCTGTATTTCCGGCTGCGGCAGGCAGCAAGGAAATTATTCATGTGATCCTTCGTGTCTGAGCCGCGGGTGGTGCTCTTCTCGTCCATCACCTTCTCGCGCTTCTGGCCCTTGTAGACCTGAAAGCCGCGGCCGTCCACGGTCAGCGCACCGTCGGATCCGAAGAACTCGTCACCCACCACGTTGACCTCGGTCATGCCCATCTGACCCTCGTTGATGTACGTGATGTTCCGGACCTCGAAAATCAGTTCCTTATCGCCGTAATCCATCCGGGCCCACTGCGTGTTCGGCGTCTCTCCGTCGTCATTCCACAGATAGCGGCCACCGGTGGAGGTCACCTTGCCGGGCAGTCCTACGCCCAGACCCCAGCGCGCGATATCCATTTCATGCACGCCCTGGTTGCCGATGTCGCCATTGCCGGTGTCCCAGAACCAATGCCAGTTGTAGGCGAACTTGGTTTTGCTGAACGGCTTCATCTGAGCAGGTCCCAGGAACTTGTCCCAGTCCACGCCGGCCGGCACGGGCTCATCGGGTACCCGGCCGATGCTCTCGCGGCCCTTGAAGCACAGCCCCTTCGCTCCATACAACTTGCCGATCACGCCGTCCTTCAGCAACTGCATCGCCTTCATCTTGTGCGGCATGCTGCGGCTCTGGCTGCCGATCTGGACCATGCGATTGTACTTGCGCGCGGCCTCCACCATCTTCCGGCCTTCCCAGATGTTGTGGCAGGCGGGCTTCTCAATGTAGACGTCCTTGCCCGCCTGGCAGGCCAGGATGGTCGCCAGCGCGTGCCAGTGGTTCGGCAGCGGCATCGACACGGCGGAGACGTTCTTGTCGTCGAACACCTCGCGCATGTCGGCGTAGCCCTTGGGGGACTTGCCGTCGTAGGCCTTGGCGATCATTGCCTGACCGCGCTCCAGCGCAGCCTGGTTGACGTCGCACACCGCGACCACTTCGGCACCGGGGATCGCGGCCCACTCGCCCATATGGGCGCGGCCACGACCGCCCAGTCCCACAACAGCGACCGGCATGCGGTCGTTGGCACCCCAGATTCGGGAGGATGCCAGCGCGGAACCGGCGGCGAGAACAAACGTTCGGCGGGTGGAAGGTTTCATTTGATTTCCAACGCCGATTCTATCAACAGTGGCGACCAGCGGGCTATCATCCGGGTCAGAGAGTCCAATGCGCTTTACCTTCCTGCTGTTGCTTGCCGCTGTTCTGACGAATGCAGCCGACGGGCCGTTCCGCCCCTTACCGCCACTGGATCTGACTAAACTGAAGCCTTCTCAGTTTGACCGCTCCGAAGCCGACCTCGTGTTCTACCTGGCGCACTTTGAGCGCTTCGCCAACTCCGTGGTGGAAACCGGCCCGGATCGTGGCTTTATCAAAATCCACGTCTGGCGGGCACCGAAAGATAATCAGCCGCATAATGCGCGAATTATGGAAAATATCCTGTCGCTGGCGTGGTTCTATACCGCGAAGCGTCCCTGGAATCCTTACCACGGCGCACCCGGCCTCCGTGATCGCCTCGAGGCCGCGCTCGATTTCTGGGTCCGCTCGCAAAGCCCGGAGGGTGCATTTTCCGAATACAAGCCTGGCGTGTGGGGACTGGCACCGACCGCCTTCGCCACCAAGTTCATGGGACAGGCGATTCCCCTGCTGGAGAAGGGCCCCGCCATCGACCCCGCCCTGCTGCTCCGCGTGATCGCCGCTCAGCGCAAGGCCCTCGTGTTCGGCCTCACCGACCCCGCAATGTTCCAGCACGGGCGCAACTATTCCAACCAGTTCACCAACCTCTGGCCCGGAGCGCTCGCCTGGCTGGCACGTGGCGACGATCCGGAAATTCGGACCCGGCTGGCGAAGCGAGTCGCGCAAACCAGTCCGGAATTTCAGAGTCCGGTGGGCTATTTCTACGAAGCCGGCGGTCCCGACTGGTCCTACAATCTGGGCACGCATCACAGCAACCTGGCGGGCGCGTACTTCTACGCCGCGGGAACGCCCATGGGAAACCAGTTAATCGAGGAAGAGCGGAAGTACGTGGAGTGGCTCTCTTACAACGCCGTGCCTGATGGCTGGCGCTTCATCCTGAACCGCGCGGTGGAAACACGCCAGGCCACCAGCGAAGTCAGCTTCAGTTACCGGACGCTGCTGGCCCAGCCCGTCCCGCTCGCCCGGGCATTCGTCCAGACGAAGGAAAGCTACGAACGCGAGATCGATGAGAAGATCCGGAAGCAATCCGCCACCTGGCCCGCGGTTGAGGCTCTGCGGACAGGAGAGTTCAGCGCATATTCCCCCTATGTGTTCCTGCATCGGGCCCAGCCTCAGTGGCTGCCCTCCGATGCCGAAAAGAAAGCAGCCCGGTCCCTGCTGCCTTACATCGCACGCGACCGTTTTGTGCACCAGCGCATGGATTCCCGAAGTCTCGCGGTCTACACTTATGTCCGCCGCCCCAGCTATTACGCTGCCTTCAACAGCGGCAAACTGATCCGCCCTCAGCAGCGCTATGGGATCGGCCTAATCTGGTCCCCCACGCTCGGCGTGATGGTGCAGAGCCAGACGAACACGGCCGACGCGGCATGGGGGACGCGCGCGGCGGGCGCTCCTCAGGTCTACGAAGCCGCCGATCTCCCGGCGCGTTTTCCCGAGGATCCGAGGCCCGGCGTTCGCGACCTGGAAAGTCCCGGTGAATTCTCCGTGGAATATCCGCTCGGCGCGAAAGGGCGCAAGCGCATCCTGTACGGCGACAACTTCATCCGCGTGGAAATCGACCATCCCGGCGCATTTGTGGAGCAAATCCCCGCCACCCACGACGCACTTAAACTCGAGACCACCGCCTCCAAATCCATCGCCGCTCCGGCAAAGGAACACGCGGTCGCGGGTCGACCCCTGCGGATCATTCGCCTCGAAGCCGCAGGCCATCTGGAGTATACGCTGCGCTTCTGACGAACGGCCGCGCGGAAGTGATAGAACAGTGCAATGTCATTCGGACGCAGAGACTTACTGAAGGCGACCGCTGGAGCGGCGGTCGCGCGTTCCCTGCGAGGGGCTCAGGCCCCACCGGTCGCGAAACCTCCGAACATCCTGTTCCTCTTTCCTGACCAGTTGCGCCACGATTTCATCGAGCAGCCTGGCCCCATCCCGGTGCGTACGCCGAACGTGAAGAAGCTGATGCGGGAAGGCGTCTGGTTCACCCGCGCCATCACGCCCGCCCCGCTCTGCGCACCCGCCCGAGCCTGTCTCGCCTCGGGCATGGAGTACGGCAATTGTCGCGTGCCGTCGAACGCCGAGAACTATCCCGGCGATCAGCCCACGTTCTACCACATGCTTCGTACCGCGGGCTATCACGTGATGGGCTGCGGGAAATTCGATCTGCATAAACCGGAACTCGACTGGGGCCTCGACGGCAAGCGGAAGATCGCGGACTGGGGCTTCTCCGACGGAATCGATAACGAGGGCAAGCACGACGCAACCCGGGCTTATACCAAGGCGGGAAACAAGCCAAAAGGGCCGTTCATGGCCTATCTGGAGACGCTCGGTCTGGCCCATGCGCATGTGGAGGATTACGAGAAGCGCAAGGGGCACGGTGACACCTTCTCCACGCCCCTAAGGGACGAGGCATACGGGGACAACTGGATCACGCGAAACGGTCTTGCCCTGCTGGACGCCGCGCCGAAGGATAGACCGTGGTTCCTCCAGGTGAACTTCAATGGTCCGCACGACCCCTGGGATATCACCGCTTCCATGGAGAAGCGCTGCCGGGGAAAGAAATTCCCGCAGCCGAATCAATGCACCCAACTGACGCCGGAAAATCACGTACGGGTGCGTCAGAATTACGCCGCAATGATCGAGAATATCGACCGCTGTGTAGGGCAATTCCTCGCAAAGGTGCGGCAGCGCGGAGAACTCGCCAACACGCTGATCGTGTTCTCCAGCGACCACGGCGAGATGCTGGGCGACCACGACCTGTGGGCCAAGCGGCATCCGTACCACGGGTCGGTGGGAGTGCCGATGGTGGTCTGGGGACAGGACGTGAAGCGGGGGCTCAGGATCGACGCGCCCGCGACCACGCTCGACCTCCCCGCGACCTTCCTCGATTACGCCCGTGTGGAGCGTCCCGCGAAAATGGACAGCCTTTCGCTGCGTCCGCTGGTGACGGGAAAGGCAGCCAAAACGCGCGATCACGTCCTGTCGGGCATGGGATCCTGGCGCCTGGTCATGCAGGATAAGTATAAATACGTCAGGGGATTCGGCGATCAGGGACCCATGCTTTTCGACACCATTGCCGATCCGCGGGAAAATCAGAATCTGGCGAAGCGCGAGCCAGCCATTGCCTCGCGCCTCGATAAGCTCCTGGGAGCCTGACGGCGGCGGTAACAGCCTGTCTGGAAATAACCGTTCCGTTTGACGAAACCGCTTCTGAGCCACGACCGTGAGGGAGTGGATGGACTGGTTATTTCGGAACGGGCGTTAATTCGCCACTCCGCCCGTGTACGGCTGCAGAGGATTCTTCAGTCCAGGCGGCTCCTGCGGCGGCGCAGGGAGCCTGGTCAGCAGGTTCTGGAACCGCTTCTTCACCGCCAGAACCTCGGGCGAAAGATCGGTCGTCATGTCCCGATATCCCGATCCGTCGCGCGACTCGCCGCAGTCGTAGAGGCTCCCGTCGCCTTCCATCAGCCACCGCTTGTCGCGGATCATTCGCTCGTAAGCCAGATAGCTGAAAATCCACTCGCGCCGTTTGCCCTCGCGTCCCTGTAATTCCGGAGCAAAGGAAAGCCCGTCGTGTTCCAGCTCCGGGCCACCAGGAATCTTCGCGCCGGTAAGCTCCGCCATGGTGGGCAGTACGTCGGAGAAGTCGATTAGATCCCGGCTAACCACGCCCTTGCGGATGCCGGGTCCGCGCACAATCATCGGCACGCGAACGCCCTTCTCAATTACCGATCCTTTACCCGCTTTTCCCGTTCCGTTATCGCCGCAGAAAAATACGATAGTATTTTCCGCCAGCCCGAGTTTATCCAGCGATCCCAGCACCTTGCCCATCACATGATCCATGTATTCGATGTTGTGGAGCATGCCGCCCGCGGTCTTCGCCCCCGCTTTGGCCAGATCGGGCGTGGCGTCCCACGGCTCGTGGATCAGGCACATGGGATAGTACGCGAGGAACGGCCGGCCGCGGTGCCGCTTCATGAAATCGATGATCCAGTCCGAATACAAATCCTCGCCATATTGCTCCGGCTTCGTGGGCACGTATTTCCCGTTGGAAACGATCGCGGGGTGCCAGTATCTTTGACGCTCCTGCCCTTCAGCCGGCGACCCCTTTGGCAGACCGCCTCTGGTCCACGACCACGAATAATACTCATCGAACCCTGAGTCGTGAATCATCGCGGGATGCAGCGAAATCAAGCCGAGCTGCCATTTGCCCGACAGACCCGTCGCGTAGCCATGCGCCTTCAGCATGTCGGCGAACGTGAGCTCTTCCTCCTGCAGCCGCATCCTGCGATTGGTCACCCGGCCGATGAAATTGGTGAAGCCCGTGCGGAATCCATACCGTCCGGTCATCAACTCCACCCGGGTGGGCGAGCACAACGGCGTCGCGTAGCAAGTCTCAAATCGAACGCCCTGCGACGCGAAGCGGTCAAGGTTCGGCGTCTTCACGTCGAGGTTCCCATAGCAGCCGACCTCGCTCGCGCCCAGATCGTCGGACATGATGAAGAGGATGTTCGGTGGACGCCGTCCGCCCCGCTGCTGCCCGCTCGCCACCGCCGCGCCTGCCGAGGCCAGAAGAAACTCGCGCCGATTCATGCTCATATTCTCCTAGAAAAGCACCTTCATTCCAAACTGCAGATTGCGGGGACGCCCGGTGGACTGAATGCGTCCGAACGCCGGGTCGCCCAGCGAGGTGACTGGCACGCCCAGCGGAGGAGTGTTCAGCAGATTAAACGCCTCGGCCCGGAACTGCAGGCCCACCCGCTCAGTAATCCGGAACGCCTTAAACAGCCCGATATCGGTATTCACTCTGCCCGGCTGTGTGAGAAGATTGCGCCCCGCATTCCCGTAGGTAAATGGGGCATTCGCGGTCAGCGCGGACGTGTTGAACCACCGTTCAATTGAGCGCTGCGAGGACGATAGCTCAGGATTCCCCACCACGTTCGGACGGTTGGCGTCGCCCGTATTGGCGGGGTCGCCCTGCACCGTAATTCCGAACGGCTGGCCCGATGACATCGTGGTGATGCCGCCGATAGACCACCCTCCCATCACAGCCTCACTGAACACGTTCGTCTTGCCCAGCCAGCGGCGGCCCCGTCCGAACGGCAGGTCGTACTGGTAGCTGGACACAAAGCGATGCCGCTGATCCTGATCGTCCAGGCTCTTTTCCAGACGCCGGTTCAGAGGATTCTGAAATCCCTGCGGTGAGCCGGGAGCATTTCCCGATCCTGAAAATCCACCCGTATCGCCAATGGTCTTTGAAAACGAGTAATTAGCCAGAAAACTCAGCCCGGAAGAGAAACGCTTTTCCAGCCGCGTCTGGAACGAGTGAAACTGCGAATTTCCGAACCAGTCGTGCCGGTCCACAATCGTCAGAGGCGACACCACAAGACTCGTGCCAGGGTAGATGATCGACTTGTACAGTCGGCGCGAGTTGATGTTCCCTGCGCCCGGCAGAGCGTAGTTCGCGTTCCAGCGGACCGGCAGGTGCGTCGATTTCGACGCATAGTAGCCCACCTCGAACACCATGTCCTTAGGCAGTTGGCGCTGGATGTTCAGATTCCACTGCATGGACTTCGGCCATTTCGGGCTCACGTCGAATGACGACAGCCGGACATTCGCGAGATTCTTCGGATCCAGGGCGCCCGCCGGGAGACCATCCTGAAGCAGGAACGCGGGCCTCAGCGAATCCGTGCTCAGCTGAATCGAAATGGTATTCGGAGGATTGCCCAGCAGGAACCGGCCACCTCCCGTGCCTTCGTAGTTCCCGATGAACATGCCGAATGCCGACCGCACCACGGTCTTCCCGTTAATCTGATAGGCCAGTCCAAAACGCGGCGCGAAGTTGTCCTTTCGGTCCGCGATCAGCGAACGCTCTTCCCGGGTGCCCGCCTTCGCCAGCACCATGGTGGGACTTGCCGGGTTGCGGTCCAGGTCGTAGTTGGAAAGCATATTGCGCGTCTCCACCCACTGCCCGTTGTACTCATAGCGAAGACCCAGGCTGAGGCTCAGTTTGCGGGTCACCCGCCACTCATCCTGCACGTACCAGTGATAAAACGGCGCCCGCAGATTGGAATAAACGGGATTGGCCGCCGACGTCTGGAACGGAATTCCCAGCAGGAAATCCGCAAATGGGTTCCCTCCCACATTATTCACCGGATTACGAGTGAAATTCCCGTTAAACGTGAACACTCCCAGGCCTTCCTTCGGATTCGTAATGAACGCCTGCAGCCAGCTCAGGTTGATGCCTGCCTTCAGCGTGTGGCTGCCGCGAATCCAGTTGACGTCGCTGATCGCCTGGCGCGTTTGCGAATCGTTCAGATTAGGCAGATTTGCGCCGATTCCCAGCGCCGTGTAGCCATTGATGGCAAAGCGTGGAGCCCCGTTGGTGGACCGGTCCACGCCCCGCAGGTCCAGTTCCACGTTGGCGTTGCGATCCGTCGGTGGTTGCTGATCGGTGAACAGGCGGTTCCAGCCCACCCTGCTCGTCACCACCAGAGCGGGAGTCAGAGTGTGGCTCCACACGATCGCCGTGTTCTTCCCCGCGTTGGAGAAGCTGGAGTCGCCGCTGCCGTACGCTGGCGCCGGAAGATTCGTGGAAGGAGGCTGGAACAGGTCCTGCCTCGAATAGCGAAAGTAGAGCGAGTCCTTCGTCGTGGGATTGGAATCGAACTTCATGTCCCACTTGTTCTCGTCGGTCCGGTTCGGAGGATTGTACAGATAATTTTGCAGCAGGCCGGCGTTCTGGGGCTGCGGATACCAGGCCGTGGCGATCTTCGCCACCCGGTCCAGCCTCTGCGCCGGAATGACATTTCCCGGAAATGGCTGACGATTACGAGTATTCGCGTCGTAGGTGTTTGGATCGTAAACCACGTTGCGCTGTTCGGAGAAATTCCCCTGCCGCATCAGTACCGTGGGAATCGTGTTGACTACCGTTCGGGACTCGCGGATCTTGCCCCATTCCGAGTCGCCGAAGAAGAACAGCTTGTTCCGGATCACGGGCCCTCCAACCGAGAAGCCATACTGATTCCGCCCGAACTTCGGCTTCGGCTTCAGCGGATCGTCGAAGAAATTCTTGGCGTCCAGCTTCTCGTTGCGGAGGAATTCATAGGCCGTCCCGTGGAGCTCGTTCGATCCGCTCTTAATGGTGGCGTTCACCACCCCTCCCGCCGCCCGCCCAAACTCCGCCGAGAAAGAATTCGTGGAGATCTTGAATTCCTGAATGGCGTCCACAGAGGGCTTCACCGCTTCCGCCTGATTGCCCTGCGCCGCAAGCTGGACGTTATTGTTGTCGACGCCGTCCAGCATGTAATTATTCTGCGTGGCGCGCTGCCCGGCCGCGGAAAACCCCCCAAAGCGGCTGCCGCTGGTCGCCGGGATCGTTCCACCAGAAAGAAGGGCCAGCTGAATGTAATCCCGGCCATTCAGCGGCATGTCGACGATGCGTTTATTGTTGATAACCTGCCCCTGAGTCGCATCCACCGTGGAGAGCAGGGGGATTTCGGCCGTCACCTGGACGCTCTCGCTGGCAGCCCCGACCTCCATCCGGAAATCGAGCAACTGGGTCTGTCCCAGCTCCAGCACCAGACCCTTCCGAACAGCCTGCCGGAAGCCATCGGCCTGCACCTCCACGCGATAGCCTCCGATGCGAAGTGGGAGGGTCAGATATCGGCCATCGACCGCGCTGACCACCGATTGGCGGTTGCCCGTGGCTTCGTGGATCAGTGCGATTCGGGCACCGGCGATGGATGCGCCCGATGGGTCGGTGACGGAGCCGGTAACTCTTGCGGACTCGGCCTGCCCATAGGCTGTAGCGAGCGAAAAGACTAAAACGCAGACAAGGCGACGCAGCATATGGAGCATTCCCCCAGGCTGTGGACTATATCACAAGTAACCGGGAATACTCACCCGCGATCTACCTGAATCCATCTCACTTTGCCGACCCTGGCCCTACTCCGGCTGGGGCGAGCCGAGATGGCGCGCGATCCGCGTCGCCAGCGCATCGAAGCCGCTCATGTTCAGAAACGCCTCAACGGTGCCCTGATTCTCCTGAGTAACCGTCAGGGGAGACATCGCCCGGTCGGTGCCGATCG
>Ga0105048_10006772_pt1 | contig 18476 bp, 14 predicted proteins | sample MAT05_FD_78382 | JGI IMG/M metagenome (GOLD analysis project Ga0105048, IMG submission 78382) | Freshwater microbial communities from Lake Fryxell liftoff mats and glacier meltwater in Antarctica - MAT-05 | ecosystem: Environmental > Aquatic > Freshwater > Ice > Liftoff microbial mat | place... | reverse complement strand
CAGCAACTCACCCGCATGCACCAACGCGGAATCCGTCTTTCCGCCCAGCATCCGGGCGATTTCCTCCACGCGGGCTTTGCCTTTCACTTCAGTCAGCTGCGAGATGGTGCGCCCGCTGGTAATATCCTTGGAAACCACAAACTGCGCCTGCCCCGCTGCGGCAACCTGCGGCAGATGACTGATCGCGATCACCTGACGTTCCTTCGCAATCGCCCGCATCTTTGCGCCGACCGCATGCGCGATTTCTCCGCCGACATTCGCATCGATCTCATCGAACACGAGCAGCCCGACCGTATCCTGAGACGCGAGAGCGGATTTGACAGCAAGCATCACGCGCGAGATTTCGCCGCTCGATGCAATGGCTTTCAGCGGCTTCGCAGGCTCCCCGGGATTCGGCGCAAAAACAAATTCCACGGACTCCAAACCTCCGGAAGCGGGCGCAGGGAGCGCAGCAAGCGCGACTTCAAAGTCCGACTTCTTAAATCCAAGATCCGTGAGATGCACAGCGATGGATTTTGCGAGCTTGGGCGCTGCTTTCTTTCGCTTCGCAGAAAGCTCATCCGCCACTTTCATCATCGCCTTGCGCGTCTGCTCTATCTCTCGCCCGAGACGCTCCACTTCTTCACCACGCGATTCGATGGTCTGAAGTCTTGCCGCCGCCTGCTCCCCAAAAGCAACCACCTCGGAGATCGTTCCTCCATACTTGCGCTTCAATGTCTCAAACAGGGAGACACGCTTCTCCATCTCCGCAAGCGCTCCCGGCTCCACCTCCAGATCGTCCACGTAACGCTGCAAACCGCTGATCAATTCATCCAGTTCCGCTGTCGCCCGGTGCAGTGAGTCTGAAAAGCGCGAAGCGCCGGGATCAATCCGCTCAAGGTCGCGCAGCAGCTTGACTGATTCCGCGATGCGATTGGTCGCAGCATCTTCCGATTCAGAAATCCGATCCAGCACCGCGCTCGAAAGTTCCAGCAGACGGCGGCTGTTGGATGCCAGAGTATAGCGCGACAGCAACTCCTCTTCCTCACCTGACGCGATAGCCGCATCCTGAATTTCACTCACCTGATGCCGCAACAAATCCAGTTCGCGCTCCAGCGCAGCCTCGTTATTCATTAACTCCTCACGCGTGGCGATCAGCCGGTTCACCTCGCGATAAAGTTTCGCGTAACCGGCGCAGGTCTCCTCTGAATCCGCAAAGGCGTCCAGAAGCGCGAGCTGCTTTTCCGTGGAGAGCAGCGACTGATGATCATGCGGCCCATGTAAATCCACGAGCCCGTCGCCAAGCTCCTTCAAGACGGCAAGCGTCGTCGGGCTGCCATTGATAAATTGGCGGTTCGTTCCCGTTCCCGAAAAGACGCGCTTTACGATCATTTGACCGTCTTCACAAGGCTCTACGCCCTGTTCGGAAAACCACTCATTGACCTGCTTTGAACTGGTAACGTGAAAAACCGCCTCCACCGAGCAACTGTCTGCTCCGGACCGGATGAGCGTTTTATCCGCCCGCTCTCCCAGGATGAGCTTAAGCGCGCCGACTATAATACTTTTCCCCGAACCCGTCTCGCCCGTGATAACGGTAAACCCTGGTGCAAGCTGCCATTCCAGCTCCTCGACCAAGGCGAGGTTCCGGATACGGATGGAGACGAGCGCAAAAGAGGCAGCGGCCATAATCCTGGTTCAATCAAGCCTGTCCGTCCTCGTTCTGCTGTTCCTTCAGCTTCTTTAAAATATCGGACCGATCTTCCACCTCATCCCAAACCTCCTGGCTCACATACACCGGCGCTCCCTGCTGAATGGCGAGCGCGATGCAATCACTGGGGCGTCCGTCAATCTCGATGAGCTTCTTCGCGTGCAGCTCGTTTTCTGCACTGATAATCAGCCGGGCAAAATACGTCTCGCTCTTCACATCATTGATGATGACTCGCTCCACCTTCGCGCCGAGTGCAGCCATCAGCATGGCCATGAGATCATGCGTCAGCGGGCGCTCCTTGGGCGCATTATTCATAAACATGTTGATGGCTGCGCCCACGCTTTCATCCACGTAGATCACAAACACCTTCTGCTCATTGCCGATAAATACGGCCCGCCCGTTTTGATAAGGTAAAAGCGCACGAACCTGAACTGGAACAACCTGCTTACTCATGAGCTCTCAAATAACCGAATCCAGCCTGTCGTGACAAGCCGGGGTCTGAAATATCTTGGTAGGTGTTGAAATACCCTGAGTTCTCAAAGTAGGGATTCCAAGCCCCTGAACCCTACTCTTTCTCCAGATTGCTAAAGACACCCCGTGCTGCCTTCAAAGCGATCTTCTGATTTTTAGCGTAAGCCTTCCCGGCTGCATCGCGCACCTGAGCGACGGTGCCATCAACCAGCCAAACCTCGATGGCATCGTGAAGAATAAACGCCCCTGGAAACATAAACTGATCGGTCAGCAGCAACGGTCTGGCTTTAGCGGATACAAGACGCTCGCGGAAGTAGCTCTCACTTTTGCAGCACAGGACAATCGCCGCCGTATTGCCTGACTTCGGGCTGGATGGAGAATCGAGCGTGAAATCCATGAGACCGTTGTGTCCGATATACGCCACGAGATCGTATTCGCCTGATGCAACAGCCGCTTCAAACTCCGCAACACAACGGGCGATGGCCGAACCCCGGTAAGCCTCTGCCAGCAAAACGACGTCCTTCGACGCATGACGGAACTCATAACGCCGCAACACCTCAGCGCTCACATCATTTTCCTTTTTGGAAACCTTCCACTTCGCGCTTTTGGAAAAATACGATTTCAGCCCATCCGTGCAGCCCCAGTAAAGATTGTCGTCCGGTTTGTCGCCGTCTCCAATCTTCGCCGGAACAGGAACGATCCCTTGTGAAGCATTGTCGGCAAGTGCCACGAAGACACGGATCTTTTTGGTCTCCGCCAGAAGACCACACACAGAAAATTGCAGGAAGAGAACCAAGAGCAGCAGGATTCGCATGAAATGAGAGTTCAGCGATTCAAGACAGGATGGCAATCCGACATTCGCGTGAAAGGGTGTGACTAAACGTGGGTGAGGTGGAAGTAGCGCTGCAGAGGAGCACAGCTTTTTAAGCTGTGCTCCTTCACCGACCATTCCAACCGCACTCATTTTCAATCTTACCCTGCGTGAAATCACACTCAAACTTTGCCTTGCAAAGTTAAGCTTTGCCTCACAAAGTGACTTTCATGAATCTCCGAACTGAAGCCGAGGAAAACCTTCGAGTCATCCGCTCACTCATGGAAAAGTCCACTATCTACCGGGCAATCTCTGCGCCGACGGCGCTGGTAGGTGGTCTGGCGTCAATCATTGCAGGAGTGATGATCCATTGCTGGTGGTGTATGGGCGAGTGTTCAATATCAATCGCACAAGGCGTAACACCTAACAGGATACAACAGTTTTTTGGGGTCTGGCTCTGCGTGCTTTTTATAACTGGAATAGCAAACACCTATTTCATCTGGCGTGGAGCGGTGCTTCGCAAGGAGCCATTTATTTCAGCAGGAATGAAAATGGCATTGCTGGCATTATTTCCGCCCTTGATGACTGGAGGTATCTTCACTTTGATCTGTCATGAGGTGTTATCAATTTTGGCTCCCATTTGGATGATCTGTTACGGTCTGGGTTTGATTGCAACACGCCATTTTTCTCCTTCATCAATTCCACGATTGGGCTGGGCCTTTCTCATCACCGGATTGAGTTGCTTTCTATATTTTAAATTTACCCGATGGGATCTTGCGATCGAAGTTCATCTATTCGCAAACATCATAATGACCGCCACTTTCGGCCTCTTCCATCTCATCTACGCCGCCTGCACATGGCCGCGCAAAACCAGTCCGACTTCCTGACCCCTTTCGTGCTTTTTGTGTATTTCGTGGACACCTTTTAACCTTCTCAATGTTCGATTTCGACAAGCTCGACAAGACGATCCATGAGCGCGCGCGACTGGGAATTATGACCCTGCTGGCATCGCGCCAGAGCTGGCCGTTTCAGGACTTGAAGTCGGAGTTGGGCATGAGCGACGGCAACCTCGTCACCCACCTCCGCACCCTGCACGACGCCGGATTCGTCGCCGTCACCAAAGAGATGCTCGACCGCCCCCAAACCAGCTACTCGCTCACGGAAAAAGGACGTATCGCGTTTCAAGAATACCTCGCCGTGCTGGAGCAGATCATAAACACCGGCAAACACTAGTCATGAACCCTGCATCGCTTACTCTTTGTCTTGCTCTTGATCTTACTCCGTCTGAGTGGTCGGCGATTTCGGATTTGGGATCTCGGATTGCTGATTGGCAGCCCTCGAGCCCGAAGTCCAAATCCCTCGCATCGCATGCCGCTTCGCACTCAAATTGCAATCTAGTCTCCGCAATCCGAAGCCCCGTTCCACAATCAACCATCAACCAGCCCAGCGCCTCATTTTACTCACATACTTTGCAGCACAAAGCTTCATCCATTCCACTATGAAAATCCAACTCGCAGAACATTACGGTCTCTGCTTTGGCGTTCGAGACGCCATCGCACAGGCAGAACAACTCGCGGCTTCCGGGCCGCTCACCATCCTCGGCGAACTTGTCCACAATCCCGTCGTTCGCGACCGTCTCACTGCGCTCGGTGTCCAAGAAGGGCAGCTCGGAAACCCGGGCTCAGCAACAACACCCAACGTCATGATCACTGCCCACGGCGCGAGTGATCATGCCAAACAGCGCTGGGCAGCATCGGGGGCGACCGTAGCCGATGGCACCTGTCCGCTCGTCCGCCACGCGCACACCCAGCTTCGTCTGCTCGTAGAGGCAGGCTGCCAACCCATCGTGATCGGCAAGCGTGATCACGTGGAGGTGAACGGATTAACGGGAGACTTTCCCAGTGCGTTCGTCTTGGAACACTTAAATCAGATTACCGACATCCCTCCCTCAACGCGCTACGGCGTCATTTCCCAGACCACCCAGCCGATCGATCACGTTCAGTCCCTAGTCCGCGCGATCCGCGAACACTTTCCGAAAAGCGAAGTGATCTTTCGCGACACAGTGTGTCAGCCGACCAAAAACCGCCAGACTGCGCTCAGAAAACTGCTCTCCGAATGCGACACACTGATCGTCGTTGGCGGACACAACAGCAACAACACCCTCCAGCTCGTCGCCGCTGGAATGGCCGCCGGGCTTTCCGTCCACCACATCGAGCGCTCGGAGGAGCTGCAAGTGGGATGGTTCCTGACATCCCAAAACGTCGGCCTCACCGCAGGCACCAGCACCTTGAAAGAAACCGTCGCCTCAGTGCATGAGAAATTGAAAGAGATTGCACGCGGAACAGAGCCACAGGCACTTATTGAAAAAGCTGCATAATCATATGAATACCACCCCACTCGAAACTTCAGCCACACCGGCTACCTCCTATGCAGGTAAAGGTTTGATCATCGCCGCCCTTCTCACCATCCTCGCTGACCTCCTGCTTTGGAAAGCATTTCCTCCCGGCATTTCTCTCGGCATTTTTGAAGCGCTTCTTACCGCAGCAATGCTCACGTCACATGGAATCAAAGATCTCACTCGCAACGGATGGATCATCCTCCTGTTGCTATTCGGCGCGCTGGTGCAAACGGCGATCAATCTCTGCTTCACCAATCAAGCTGTCGTTATCGCCCTGCTGCTCGCTCTACTCGGCGAGCTTTACTTCCGCACGGAAGCATCCAAATGGCGGCGCTGGCTGCAATCATTCCTTTCCATTCCGTATATCAGGCAACGATGGGGGTGGGTGATCGGAGCATGGAATATGAACGGAGAAGCCATGGAATCGCGTTGGAAATCAAGCGGACGCGCCCTCAAGGTGATATTCCCGGCTGTAATCTTAGTAGCGATTTTCGGAGGCATTCTCGGTAGTGGGAATGCAATCTTTGCTTCACTCACAGGAGACGCATGGAAATCATTCATCAACTGGTTCTCTGAATTCGATTTTACCATCGCACGCGTTTTCTTCTGGATACTAATGGCAACCATCGCGCTTTTCTTTGTCGGGCCCTTGCGCTGGAGAGCAGGCCTGTCTTCACCAGATCTCCTTTATGTCTTCTCCCAGCGCCCTGACGAATCACTGGCGCGCCTGCAAACCATCGCAATCCTGATCGCGCTCAATGCACTCTTCTTTCTAGTCAACACCATCGACGCACTTCATCTCTGGAGCGGAAAAATCCCGGTTGGCGCGACTGGACGGGACTACGTGCATGCAGGAACCAATAGCGTCATCACTGCAACCATCCTCTCTGCGGTAGTCATTGCCGCAGTCTTTTTGCAAAACCCAGCAGTGGTCCGACTGCGTGCGATCCGCACGCTAGGTTTAATCTGGGTGATCCAAAACCTGTTGATGATCGCCGGGGTCTTCAAGCGATTAGAGATGTATGTGATTCAGTTTAATCTGCTGACCGAAAAACGGATTTCACTCGGGCTGTTCTTGGCGCTCGTCACAGTGGGTTTTTTGTTTCTCTCGCTCCACGTTTTGCGTCCCGATTTCCTGCGACTTCTCCGCCGTAATATCGTGGCGACTTTCGTTCTCTTTTACATTGTGCAATTTTTCAACATTACGGGGATTTCGGCGCACTGGAATGTCTCCCAGTGGCAGAATGATCCCAAGTGGACACTGCATCTGGACTACCTGCTGAGCCAGGGCCCCGACGCATGGAAGGCTCTTGCCCGTGTCGCTACCAGTAGAGGAAAGGAGACTAATCCTCAGGTGGAGCTCGCGCGCCAACAGGTCACAAAACTGGCCTCCCGGGAAAAATACAGGATGGACTCTGCCGACTGGCGTATGTGGCAGCTTCAGCGCGACTCAGGAGCGAAAGCACTTATTGCGGCCGCCCGATAAAAGAGAATCCTCGAGCAAAGCCACATAGGTTCTGAAGAGACAATCACTTTGTAAACCAAGCGCAAAGCGCCTCGCCCTTTGTCCTTTGTCCCTATTCCACAAACTCCAGCTCTACCGGCTTGTCCAGAAACCCGAGCTTGTGTCCGCGTCCGAGGAATTCACGAATCGCACGACGTCCTTTGTCGCCATAATCCAGCGTGTAATCATTCACATACATGCCGATGAATTTGTCGGCCAGCGCTTCATCCATCCCGCGCGCAAGCGGCATAGAGTGCTTCACCCCGGAACTTCGGTTTTGCAGGCCGTATTCAATGCTCTTATACAAAATCCCGTTGATCTCTGAGCGTTGCGCAGGCGTGAAATCCTTACGAATCACATTACCGCCAAGCGGCAGCGGCAGGCCCGTCTCCTTCTTCCACCATGCGCCAAGATCCAGCAACAACGCGAATCCTTCGTTCGCATAGGTGAGCTGCCCTTCGTGAATGATCAGTCCCACATCCGCCCGTCCGTCTTTGACGAAATCGAAAATCTCATCGAATGGCGCGACGGCATACATCGAGGGTTCTTTCATCAGAAAAATCTTTAGCGCCAGAAACGCACTCGTCATCAACCCCGGCACCACAATCTTTTTGTGCGACAACCACTCACGCACCGCATTGTCGTCGCGAAGATCGGGAAGCTGCGTGCCTTTGCGAACAATCAACATCGGCCCATAGCCGTCGCCCATGCTCGCTCCGCACGGCAACAGCGCATACTTATCCATCACCTTGGTATAGGCGTGAATACTGATTGCCGAAATATGCAGCTCACCACGCGTCGCCCGCTCATTCAGCGTCTGGATGTCCTGCAGCGTGTGATCAAACTGCCACTCACCCGTCGGGATTTTATTCTCCGCCAGCGCATAAAACATAAAGGCATCATCGGGATCAGGACTGTGACCTAGCGTGAGAAGACGGTTTTCAGACATGGTATTTGGAATGGGGATCAGACGTGAACCTGACCTTTGTCGCGTTCCTGAACTGAATCTCAAGCTGAAGTTTCAGCTAGACCGCCGTAACTATGCAAAAAGGCTATCCGCAAAACGGGCGGAACACGTAAAAATAAAAGCGAAGTTCGTTGAATGCTCAGAGGCGAAACACAAAGCCAAGCGAGTATAGCTGCCCTTTGTGTGTTATGACTCTTCATGAAACTGATTACGGCTGCTGCTTCACCACGACATTCCTTTTGCGACCGCAACGCTGCTGCCGTAGCGCAGCGTTGAGTTTGTATATACTCACAACACCGTGTGTAACCGTGCAAAATGGGAGTATTGAGACGATGGATGCGAGCGCCACCGCCTTTCCTCAAAGAATGATGCTCCGCATTGGAGGAATGTTTTTGGCGGGTCGCTAAAAACAGCATGCAATCGCACGCGCTCCCCCGCCCCGTCCGGATGCGCCAAGCTATTCCTGCCGCTCGCCTTCGGAAAGGCGAAGCCGGGAAGGTGTGAACGGCGCTTTCGCCTTGGGGGCTTCCGCAGCGACATCCTTTTTGCGGGACTTCTTCTGCTTCACTCCCAGCAAATCATCCGTCTTTGCGCGGAGCTCCTCGGCTGTGAAATCCATCCCACGACGCTTCAGCACGGAACCCTCGGCGAGATAAAGCTCCAGCGCAGCGCGCTCAAGCTGCACTTGGGAATCAGCGAGACCCTGACGCACCTCAAACAACCCGGCTTCCACTTCCAACACGCGGCTACCGTCCACTTTACCAACGGCGAGACGGTCGCGCTCGGTTTTGAGCAGGTCCTGATTAAACTGGATCATCGTGCGGAAATCCTTGGTGCTAGAACGCGTGCTCTGGATCTTTTTCATGGCGGTGTTCAGCGCGTTGGCGATCTGTCCTTCCATGGCCTGAAGCTGAAGCTGCATTTGATCCACCGTGAGCTTTGCCGAGGCAAACTCATGATCTCCGCGTATATTGCCACCGATCGGAACACGCATCTCCATCCCAATCGACCAGGAAGGGAAGCCGGTGTTGCTTACTTCATCAAAAGAGTCTCCCGGCGTGTCGCCGATGCCGTGCATGCCATAAGTGCCCTTGAGGTTAAGTTCCGGCAGACGCTGGTTGCGTGCGACGTTGAAACGAATCAGCGACTCCTCCAGTTTTTTCTTCTGCATGATGTAATCGGGGTTTAAATCCGATGCGGTCTTCCAGCTATCGTCATAGGAGGAAACAGAAACCACGGAATCCGGTTCGTCCACGATCACGTAACTGGCCTTGCTATCGCGCGGAGAAAGTCCGGCGTGCATGAGCAACTGCCCGAGCGCCTCCACCTGCTTTTGTTTTACTTCATTGCGCTTCGTGTTGCGGAGCGCCAGGCCGGATTCAGCTTCCAGCACATCGAGGTCGATACCCTTGCCGGCTTTTACCTTTTCTTTGCTATCGCTGAGTAGCGCTTCGGTGACTTTTACCGACTCATCGATGAACTCGAGCTGTTCCTGTGCAAAATAAACACCCCAGTAGGCTGACTCGGCCTGTGAGAGGGTAACCATCAGTTGACGGCGATATTCCTGAAAGGAGGCGTCGGAGCTCAAAGCAGCCATGCGCAGATTTGCCAACGCGATGTTCTTTCCACCATTCCTCAGAAGCGGCTGCGTAATGCTCACGCCAGCGAAGCTTTGCCATTCGTCGGTGCCACCGGGTTGAAGCGGATCCACGCCAAGAGGCTTGAGGTTGTTGTTAAAGTTGTTGAGCGAATAGCCGAGGCGGACTTTTGCGCCGGTTTTGGTCATCGCCTCAAGGCCGGTATCATACAGGTTGTTACGCTCATCGAGGATTGGCACGCCAGCGAGGTTGCGCTGTTGTTCGACGGTGTTGGGGCGTTTGTTGCGGACGTGCTGTGCGGAGCCGACGAATTCCGGTTCAAAGGCGCCATACTCTGCGAGTGCGCGCTGGCGGCTGGCTTCGGTGGCGAGCAACTGCGCCTGAATAGTCTCGTTTTTCTCAATGACCATACGGAGATATTCCTTGAGGGTGAGCCGGACTTCGCTTTCAGCGAGAAGTGTGGTCTTGGATGCGACAAGAGCGATGAGAATTGCGCTTAAGATAACGAGGCGGCGCAGTGAGAAGGAAGAGAAACGGTTGTCTGTCATGGATTCGATTGGTGAATGAAAATTCCCCTTCTGAAAAAGGGGCGTTGCTTCTGCCTTTCTGAGGCATATCAGGCAAGCTCATTCTTTGTGTTCGGCAATGACGAATTGATGAACAGGGGCGTAATTCCGACTTGCTTGAACCATGAGTCTACAGGAGTTTCACGGTAATGAAGGCCCTTATCATTTATGCTGTGTGGATGCTCTTTTGCACATTCGCGAGCGCTGAAGATAAGCTGATGACCGGAGGATCCTCGCCCGATGACAAACTGGAGGTGCGTATCTCCCACTCTACACACGCTAAAAAGGATTCTGGTAGCTTTGATGCGTATTCCATCAACCTGCACGCCGCCAAGGCAGCCACGCGTTTCTATACTCTGCATCTCATCTGGGGTCCAAACACATTACCCACACTCCAACTCAAGAGCGTCATCGTACCCAAGGAAACAGAGGGCTGATATGACACGTATCTTGTTAATCATCGCATCGCTCATGGTCTCCTTTGCATTTGCAGACGAACCATTGTGGACACCACAGCAACGGACGGAACAACGGGTTGCTGTCATCAACGGCACGGTTTTGCGGGTCGTCAAACGGAGGACACTCAACCAATACGCAGATCTCATGAGTGCTGAGATTCGCATCGCTCGCGTGCTCAAGCATTCCGACAGTTTGCCGGAGAAAGTGGTCACTGTTTTTTATGAGTCATCTCCAGGCAATGGAAAACGTTGCCCAACTTATGCGAAACTCGTTTCTGATCAGACATCAACTTTCTACCTGAGCTATCACGACAGTCTGACTGGAAAGAAGGATTTCATTATTGAGATGGGCGGTGACGTTCAAAGCGAGAAATAGCTTAGAACGAGATGTTCCAGTGGAAAAGTAACGTTCGATAGCTAAAGCCGGGGATGCTTGCGTTCAGGACGATCAAGACCAAGGCATTGTTGAGTCGTTCCCATTCCTAATAATTGAAAGTCACCTTCATGCTATTTTACCAGGCATCAAATCGCCCTGCGAAAACATTGGCTCCGAAGAGAAGGAAGCAAGCTACCCGGCAAAAAAGTGCGTCGTATAGACGAAGGCAGGAGGGAACGTTCGGAGAATAATTTCATAAAGGGAATCGGAGGACTAAAACCAAGGGGTAAACAATTATCTATCTGAGGCCAAGGCTGTGAAAAGACACGCTACGTGATTGCGTAATGTTCAAGGAGGAGTTTTGGGCTGCCCCGCCCCCTTACGGCGAATTCAGGGAAGCTCCGACTCGAATTGTGCCGCACCCAGTGGTGAAAAGGACCGTCTTCATCGTAGCTTAATGTTCGTCTGTTAAACGCTGTCGGATGAAACACTCACTACCTACACATGCTGATACCTTACTTAATCGATCCACCTTTTCCAGGAATTCAAACAGCGCAGGAAAACGTAAAAGTCGCATCTTGAGTGCCTCCATCGGGCTTCTTTTCCTCTTCCTCGCGAGACATGAGTCTGCGCTTGGCTCTGATACCTGGGTGGGTGGCTCGGACGCAAATTGGAGCACTGGAGCGAACTGGTTGAGCACGACCAACCCCGGAAATAACTTCAACACTTCGCTGACTTTTAACAGCGCGTCATTGTTGTCACTGAATAACGATTTGACCGGCGGTACCACGACCGGCCTGTCATTCACCAGTAGTGCCTTTGTCATTGGCGGGAATTCATTCACCCTGTCAGGTGGAGCAAGTGCATTGAACAATAGCAGCGCCAGTGTGCAGACATTTAACACTCCCATCACAGTCGCGAATGCCACCCAGACCATCACGATGGCCGGAGCCGGATTTAATTTCGGCGGGGATGTGAGCAGCGGGGGCAGTAGTGCAGGACTTTCACTGTTGGGAGCCGGAGAGGTGACTTTCTCCACTGCCAGCAACGTGATTGGCGGAACGTTTTCACTGCAGAACGTGGCGCAGAACCTTACCCTGGCCAGCGGCGCCAGTCTTTCGGTGCGTTCGTTGTCCGGGGGTGGATCGCTAGGTTTTATTAATCTGCCCGCGACCAGCACGCTGACTGTCTCCAACGCATCAAACACACTGGCGAGCAGGTTCACCGGTGCCGGGACTGTGATCCTGCAAGCAGGAACTCAGACCTTCTCCGGTAACAGCACCGTATTTACCGGAAAAATGCAGATCAATGGAGGGGAAATCGTTACCAGTGCGGGAGCCGGGGTTGGCGGCTCCGCTACCTATATACTCAACGGATCGGTTCTGGATGGATCGGGCGTTTATCTGAACAACAACGCGGGAGCTACCAACGGTCTGCCCACAGCCGTGAATGTCCTGAGCAGCGCTGGTGGTTATATCCGCATGACGGATACTTCCACCTACAATATGACAAACACTTTCACCAGTAGTGGTGGGTCACTTGTATTCCGGAATGGGACTGTAAATGCGACGGGAAACTGGACCGGGTTTGCCGGCAACGTTTATCTGGGCAACGCTTCCAACGCCGTCACCTTCAATATTAATGCGGCGCAGAGCGCCAATACGAACACGGCCTACGTGCTCAACAACACGGGGTCCATTCTACAAACCAATCAGACGAGTGTCGGGTTGGGATCACTCAATGGCGATTCAACAGGGTCCATACTCCGCGGTAATGTCGCCGGGACCACCACCTTTTCAGTGGGTGCCTTAAACACCAACACCACTTATGCGGGCAAGATTACCGACGGCGCCACTCCTGGAACCATGTTTACCGCGCTGACCAAGACCGGAAGCGGCACCCTCACACTTTCAGGCGCGAACACTTACTCCGGTGCCACCACGGTAAACGCAGGATCTCTGCAGGTGGAGAACGGGTCTGGGTCGGGAACCGGAACCGGAAATGTGACCCTCTTGGCCGGCTCGCTCGGCGGCGGTGGGACCATCGGCGGAAATCTAACCATCGGAAACGGGGCAGGAGGATTCGACTCATTCCTCGATCCCGGCCTCGCCAGCACCACCACGACGGGAACGCTAACGGTCTTGGGTAGCCTGTCGATGCTGAGCGACGCCACGTTTGATTTTCAAATTAACGATCTGCTTGCGGACAAAATCATTGCCAACGGAGTCTCGCTGAATTCTTCAAAATTTACCCTCGCGGATTTGGGCGGGGCGTTGGGAGTATCATTGGGCGAAACTTTCATGGTGATTGAGAACACCTCAGCGAGTGCGATTGCCGGCACGTTCGCCAATCTCGCGCAAAACGACACGCTCATTTCCAGCGGGCAGACTTATCAGGCGAGCTATTTCGGAGGCACGGGTAATGACCTCACGCTCACGGTCATCGCCACTCCCGAGCCCAGCACCTCGCTCCTGTTGATCGGCACGGGCGCAGCTTTGCTGAACAGACGGCGGAGGCAATTGAAGAAGTAGGACGGAACATGTGGCGCGCAGTGACGGGCGCGGCCTTCGGAAGGGATTGTTGCACTTCGAGTTTGCCAGCAGCAGGTTTGAGCAGTTGTTTCCCGGGTATGTCAGCGTTTTTGGAGGTGCTAGCAGAAGCTGAGTCACTAAAATTTCCCAGTTCGCTTTTTTACCGTTTGGTGTAACTAAAAGCTGACATGCACTTTGAAATAAACTTACAGAGGAAAAATGAAACCCAGAGGGTTTGTTGGACCCGAGCCGGGGGTAACACCGCCGAAAAAAAGATAAGAGAGGCCCGCACGCCAGAGGTGTGCTGGAAGAGTTTACTCCACCACCCCTACCGGGGTGGAATGCCTTATTTGTCACTATCCCCGGGTGCTACCCGGGGCTACGGTCCGTCAAACCCTCCGGGCTTTCCCGTCAAACCCTCCGGGTTTTCTTATGCACTCAAAAGTGCATATCAGCATCTAAAGCCATATGTCGCGTCGTCAGCGTAATCCCAACTCTACTTCCTCCAACCGCTGGCTGAAAGTTTCGCTTTGGAGCGGCGGTGTGGTTGTCGTTCTGGTGGTGGCAGCGATGATCTTTGGGCGTAATTGGTTGCAGAGCTATCTGCGCAGCCGTGCGTTTACGCAGGAGATTGAGAAGAAAGTGGGCGCGAAGATCCGTGCAAAAGTGGATTTGGAGACACCGCAGTTTAGTGGAAGCCAGATTTTCAGCACTGGAATGAAGGCGCAAGGCGGAGAGGAAGCGCGGTTTTCCAGTCTGCAACTGGACGATATCCGGGGCGAGGTGGACTTGGATCTGAAACGATTATGGAGCGAGAAGTATGCAATTCGCAATGTGGAGGTGCAGCGACTGAAGCTGGATTTTACCGGGGACCGAGTGGAGCTGAATCTGCCGCCCTATGTGCAGTCTGAACGCAAAGTGGATGTGACGAGCATTGCGATTCATGACGTGCAACTCGACTGGAAGAATGGCGGTCTCAAACGCATGGGGTTGCTCGTAAAGCCGGACGGACATTCCTGGAACATGGAGGGGCAAGGCGGTGTGTTGCACCAGGCCGGGATGCCCGACGCCGAGGTGTTTGCATTTAAAGGACGTAAAAATGACGACGAATTTTTCCTGCAAAAAGTGGAGCTGCATGTGGAAGGCGGGACGATCAATGCGACCGGAGAGGTTGTTGCGGGCCATGCGGATGCGGACCTGAAAATCCGGAACGTAGCCATCACTCAATTTTTACCGGAAGACTGGCGGGCGCGATTGCACGGGAAACTGGCGGGCGATGTGCAGGTTTCGATCGGAACCGGCCCGGCGAAGACTCATGCGGCGAAGGGCAGTCTCAGGCTGGAGGATGGTGTGCTGGAAGCAGTCCCGATTTTGGAAAAGCTCGCGACGTTTACCAAGACCGATCGCTTCCGTAGGCTGAATCTCACACGCGTCTCGGCTGATTTTGAATACGGCCCGGCGGGGCTGAAGATTACCAACCTCATCGCGGAATCGGACCGGCTGATTGTCATCCGAGGGGAGGCACTGATCACAGGTATTGCAGATGGGTATAAAGGCGGGGTGATCGACGGCACCTTTGAAGTTGGCGTGATTCCGAGCTCTCTCGCGTGGCTTCCTGGCTCGCAGGAAAAAGTATTTACGACCAGCAAAGACGGCTACGCGTGCACCACCATGCGGGTGACGGGACCGTTGAGTAATACCAAAGAAGATTTATCCGGACGTCTCGCGATGGCTGCGGGAGGAGTTCTGGTAGATAAGGCTGGGGAGGCTGCGGCTGGCGCTGCTGGTGCGGCGGGCAGTGCAGTCAAAGAAGCGGTTGGCGAGGTGCTCGGAAAGGGACTAGATTTTCTGAAGTAGGAGGAGAAAAGGAGCGCTCGGAGAAGCGCCCAGAGCACGGATTTTTAACCGGTGCGGCTCTGTACCGCTGAACATCGGACCGGAGTGATAGACAGGCTTAAACCCAGTCAGAAACATTGAAAACAGCGGGATCGGAGTCCCGCTGGCCGCATCGGTTAAAAACCCGTGTTCCTTCACTGCAAGCGCCACACCCACTGTCAATCACACCCGTTGCGGGGAGTCTCTTACTACTGCCGCTTCCTTCGTGCCCTTCGTGGTTAAACCACCTCAATCCTTCTGCCCACTGATCGCACTCTGCAAAAACGAGACCGTCGTTGCGCCGTAGCGTTTTTGACGGATGCAATCCCAGCGTTTTTCCAGCACGAGCTTTTCTTCTGGCAGATGTTCCAGAACGAAGAGTCCGCCGGGCGCGAGGATACGGTGGAGATCTTCGTTTGCAACGATCTCGCCGACAAAATCGCGGTCACCTGCCCTTTTCACGTAGGGAGGATCAGCAAGAATCAGATGAAACGTAGTGGAGGCTGGCTGACGTGACAGCCACTTGAATACATCCATTGCTGCCACTTCGCCTCCTTCGAGGCGGGTTTTAGCGAGGTTCTTTTCAATGGTCTGCGTCGAACGCCGTTCGCTTTCCACAAACGTCGCCGATTTGGCTCCACGGCTGAGCGCCTCGATTCCCAGCGAGCCGCAGCCTGCAAAAAGATCCAGCACCCGGGCGTCGGGAACCACTTCCATAAGACTGTTGAAAATGGCGTTTTTCACGACCTCCATGGTTGGACGTAAATCCGTCTTTGGAACCATCAAATGGATACCGCCTGCGATGCCTCCTACGACTCTCATGGCTCGGTCTCCTCTGGCTTGGAGGATGGTTCCTCTTCGGGTTGCTTGTTTTCCATATTGATTCCATTGGGCCCGAACAGGATCGCCTCGCCGAGGATAATTTTTTGCATCTTCCTGTCCTTGGTTCCCGTGATCTTTTCCATGAGACTCTCCTTATACTTTGGCTTCTTCCAGTTCCCTCGGATTTCAAAGGGCACACTGCGCAGGCCGTTTTCGTCAGGAGGCGAAAACTGTGCCTCGATCGATTGCCGCTGTTTGAGGACGTCGTCCTTTACCAATAACAGCGCGTCGAGCTTCAGCTTGCTGTCAAACCGCGCGGTGCCTTTGCTTTGAATCATCAGCGAAGAGGCAGTAATGCTGAATTCATTAATAAAAAAGCGTTCACTCCCGATGGCAGTGTCCAGCTTCGCCTCAGTGATGGCAAAGTTCGCAGCGTCCGAAATCCCGAGTAGCGCTCCGATCTCGCGGATCGTATCCATCTCACGGAAGTGAACGTTTTTTAAAATCAGGTTACTCTTGCCTTTGATCAGCTTTTCATCAGACCCGGCTCCCCGGAGCTCCAGATAGCCGCTGATTACCCCGGAGACATTCATGTTTGAAAGCACCTCTGCGGCCAAGGCCTGTGTAGTATCCACGTTTTCCAGCTCCAGTTTGACACTCCACAGTTCGTCGTCATCCGCTTTTTTGGAGAAGCCACCGTTGATCTTCCCGCCGCCTACCAGTGCGGAGAATTTGGGAATGATGATGCCTTTTTCCTCCGTGCGGCTGAATCCGGCCGTGAATTTTTCCAGCACGCCCCACTCCGTGAAATTTGCCTTCTCGGCAACCAAGCTTCCCTCGATGTCATCTGGCGTGAGTTTTCCAACGACGATATTAATGCCGGTGAACGTCATGGATTCATCACCCTCTACATTGAAAACCCTGGTGCTGCCATTCACGAGACGCACGCGTCGGATTTCTACTCTGGAATCCCAGCGCTTGCGGGATTCATCCGTTTTCGTTGTCTCCTTCACTTTGTCGGCAGGAAGCTTGATCTTCTTTGTCTCCTCCTTGCGGGGAATCAGCCATTCGCCGTCTTCGTCTTCCCGAATAATGAAGGTGGGCGCGTCCACCAGGATTTCATCCAGCACCAGTTTGCCGGTCAGTAAGGAGGTGATCTGATGCTTCGCAGTAAAGCCGGATGCCGCGAAGAAATCTTCATTGTGCTGCGGGATGCGGATTCCTATGACTTTCGTCTGGCCGAAGAGATTGATGTCCACGCTTTGCAACTTTACCTCCATGCGCAGGGCTTTCCCGAGTTCCTGTTCAATCTGTGTATGAAGCTCGGGTGAATGCAGCCAGCGGTTCAGGAACCAAAGCCCACAAAGCCCCACAACAAGAAGACCAAGGAGAATAACCGCCAGAATTTTACTGATTCGCTTCACGATGCGAGGGTTTAGGAAAATGGGTAAAGGCAAAAGGATGAAGTGTGGAAACTTTGGACGTGTCATTCCAACGGGTGGATCTGTAAACATTACTGAACAGGCCCTGCTTCTGTTACATGTCACCTGCCGAGCTTGGAAACGGGTGTAATTGGAAGTGGTGAGAAATTGAGGAGTCAAAACCGTGCGAGCATCCTGGTTAAAAAGCTCCAGCTTGGTAAAGCAATTGCGGGAAAAGCGCCTGCTTTCCGAGGGTTGGGGGCGACGGTTCAGATCCGTGAATCACACGCAACCCACCCGTCGACACACCCCTCCATGCGACGCAGAGCGCTGCCGCGCTGTCCCTTCGGGCTCCCTACGGTCGGCTATGTCGCTCCGCTCCATTCACTCCCACTGTCATTACCAAGCCAGAGCTTGTTAACGAGGAACATGACATCTCACCACTTCCAATCACCCCCTTGGACAGCGTTTTTAAAATTAGTTTCTTCAGCCTCACCTTGCTCCGCCACGCTCGCACACACCGGATAAAATCGCGCGATGGAAGCCGAGTTCGCGCATAGCGGCTACGCACGTAAAGATCGGTGATCAATTCGATTTTAGACGCGTTTTCAGATAAAGATTTCGACGTTATTCCTACTAAACTATGGTCTGTCCTAAAGTTTTTGGACTGTCCAATCGCGTTTTCTACTCCACTGCTTTCAGGCGCAAATCCCGCAAGGTGGAGAGAGTTTCTGAGCCAGAACCTTGGCCCTCCAACATTCGAATCGGTCGTGCGCCGCTCGTGCGTTTTGGGCCAAACCGATGGCGTTCGGCCTGGAAAATATCGTTCACAAACGCCTTGCTTCCCAGCACCGCGCCATCCGCGAAATAACGCACTTTGCACTGTAAAAGTTCCACACGCGTGAGCTTGCCCTTCTTCGCCAGCACTTCGCCCACTTTCTCCCGACTAAACCCTTTCCTCAAAGCCCGCCCATTTTCATCTAGCCCTTGT
>Ga0105048_10006769_pt1 | contig 18482 bp, 17 predicted proteins | sample MAT05_FD_78382 | JGI IMG/M metagenome (GOLD analysis project Ga0105048, IMG submission 78382) | Freshwater microbial communities from Lake Fryxell liftoff mats and glacier meltwater in Antarctica - MAT-05 | ecosystem: Environmental > Aquatic > Freshwater > Ice > Liftoff microbial mat | place... | reverse complement strand
CAGAAATGGCTGCGGGTAAGCCGGAGGTGGCCCAAAGCAAGGAGTTGCAATGCTGGGTGCAGAGCAATTTGGGAGATATGTATGCGCACAACAATGAATTTGACAAAGCGTATGCTAAATATCTACAAGTATTGGAAATAAACCCTAATTATTACCATTGTTTAAAGGGCATTGCATGGATTGCTTTTACCTACGATCACAATTTTAGCGAGGCCAAACTGATATTAGAAAGTATCTCTATTAAGCATCCAATTCCAGATTACAATTTGATGTTATCCAAAATATACAAAGAAGAAAAGAACACCAATGAATATAAAAAGCAAATGCAAACATTCATGGGTAAGGTGCAAAATCCCAAATATGGGGATATGTACAACAAATATATTTTTTACCTAATGACCGAAGATTTTTTAAATTATCCTAAAGCCCTGGAGATAGCTAAAGTTGAGGTGAACAATAGACCCACACCAGAATCTTATAACTTATTGGCTTGGGCCTATTACAAAAATGGCAATACAGAAATGGCCTACAAAATTATGAATAAAAATGTCATTAACAAAAACTTTGAACCCGATGCATTGTATCATATAGCTGAAATATCCGCAGCAAATAGAATGAAAAAACAAGCCCAAAAATACTATGAATTAGCCCAAGAAAGTGTATTTGAATTGGGACCAGAATATGCAGACATTCTAAAAAAGGGAATGAATGAATTGTAATGGAATTAAATACGGTTTGGGGATTATTGCCTCAATGCTGTTTCACAGTTTGGGTGCTCAAAATGCAATTTCTGGCAATGTATTTGACGCCAATACTATGAAGCCTATTGCAGAAGTTTCCATATTTTCCGCCAACGAAGAGCTTTTGGCTACTACAAATGACAGTGGTAATTTTGAAATGAACATTTCCAATAAATCGGGTTTGCTATTTAAAAAAAGAGGATACGAAGATTTTTTTAAACTTGTAGATATGCAAAACAACTTGGAAATTCCCATGCAAAATATAATTGTTAATATTTCTGAGATTAAAATAAATAAGAGAAGTTACAATAGCAGTATTGCTGAAATAGATTTAAATCTAAAGCCAGCGAAATCAGCACAGGATTTGCTGAAATTGGTACCTGGCCTTTTTATAGCACAGCATCAAGGTGGGGGTAAAGCAGAACAAATATTTTTGCGCGGTTTTGACATAGACCATGGCACAGACATTCTTCTCACGGTGGACGGCATGCCAGTAAATATGGTGAGCCATGCACATGGCCAAGGATATGCCGATTTGCATTTCCTAATTCCTGAATTGGTAAAAAAAATCGACTTTGACAAAGGTCCTTACAATGCAGAAAAAGGGAATTTTGCCACAGCAGGTTATGTTGATTTTCAAACCACAGATTATTTTCAAAAAAATAAAATAGTTTTTGAATATGGCCAATTTCAGACACAGAGGTTGCTGTTACTGGCCAATTTGTTTAAGCATTCACGGTCAAACGCCATATTTGCATTTGAAGGTTTAAAATCAAATGGACCCTTCGAATTGCCGCAAAATTTCAATAGAATAAACGCATACACAAAGTGGAACTGCTTGTTGAATAGAAATACAAAATTGCAATTTACGTCTTCCTTTTTTACAAGTCAATGGAAAGCTTCTGGGCAGATTCCCGAGAGGGCTGTGCAAAATGGAACTATAGGCAGGTTTGGAGCCATAGATAGCAATGAAGGTGGCAAAACTTCGCGAATTAATTTTTCAGTATCAACGACTACAAAAATAGGAACATCACAATTTCAGCAAAAAATGTTTTACGCAAAGTACGATTTCAATTTGTTTTCTAATTTTACTTTTTTCTTGAAGGATTCCCTCAATGGAGATCAAATAAAGCAAGCTGAAAAGAGAGATATGGTTGTCTATCAGAATTCCATGAACAATTCAATTAAAATAGCCAAACAGCAATTTGCGATTGGTTCTGGACTTTATTTTAGACTTGATTGTGTTCAAAATGCCGAGCTTTCTCATACTTTTTTGCGGACCAAACTAATTGATCCTTTGCAATTGGGTAATATTACTGAGATGAATTCGGCTATATTTACGAAAATATCCCATACTGGCGCCAAATGGAAATATGATTTGGGTTTGAGACTTGATCATATTGGTTTTTATTACGCCAATAAATTGGAAGTCCAAAATTCAGGTTACAATAAAGCCTTGGTTTTAAGTCCTAAATTAGTGGTTTACCGCATTCTAAATGATTTTGCTAGTCTCTATCTTAAAGCGGGCAAAGGATTTCATTCCAATGATACACGACTTGTAATTTCAAAAACCAACCAAAATATACTCCCAGCGGCTTATTCTTTAGATTTAGGGACAACCCTAAAAATAGGTAAATCTGCTTTGCTAAATGTAGGAATTTGGTATTTAAAATCAAACCAAGAGTTTGTGTACGTGGGCGATGAAGGTATAACTGAACCAAATGGCAGAAGCAGACGAATAGGGATGGATGTTTCAGCCCGAATTCAATGGTTTAAAGCACTTTATTCCGATGTTAATTTAAACATTTGCAACCCGCAGTATTTGGATGAAAAGCGGGCTGAAAACTATATACCACTAGCCCCATTAACTACTGCAACTTCGGGCATTTATTATGTCACAAAAACAGGCATTACTGCGGGCTTACAAGGGAGATTTATGGCCAATAGACCTGCGAATGAAACCAATACGATTGTTGCAAAAGGCTATTTGGTGGCCGATGCCAATTGTACTTACCAATGGCGAAGATTAGAGTTGGGTGTTGTGGTAGAAAATGTATTTAATACCCGCTGGAATGAAGCACAATTTGCAACGGAATCTCGTTTAAAAAATGAATCTGCACCTACGACTGAAATTCATTTTACGCCGGGTACCCCGATTTTTGCAAAATTAAAATGTACACTTACTTTTTAATAAGCAACGGATAAAAATTCAACCACCTATAAATGCAAGTTCTATACAAAAATAAGTCTTATATTTGCCACCTATTTGTTCCAAAATGGCGAATACACAAATTATACCTGAAGCTATGTTGGTAGTGCAATTGCAGGAAAAGAGAGAATCTGCGTTTGCTTATTTGTATGATAAGTATTCGGGTGCCTTGTACGGGGTAATTAAGCGTAATATCTCCGAAGAAACCCAATCTACAGATATTTTGCAGGATGTATTTGTAAAAATATTCAAAAACATAGATAATTACAACGCAGAAGCAGGAAGTTTATTTACTTGGATGATGAATATTGCCAGAAACGCCAGCATTGATTTTTTGCGTTCCAAAGCCAACCACAATGACCAAAAAAACAGAACTATAGAAGATACAGCCCATTATTTGGATAAAAATCACCAGGTCGAATTAAACATAAATACCATAGATTTAAAAAAATTATTAGATAGGTTGCCAGAGTCGCAAGCAGAAGCTTTAGCGTATGTGTATTTCAAAGGCTATACACAAAAGGAAACTTCAGAATTGCTAGATATACCGCTGGGAACAATAAAGACCAGGGTGAGGCTAGGTATTAATTCACTCAAAGAATATTATAAGGTATCACAATGAATGTAAAGGAATATATAGAATCTGGAGTATTAACATCCTTTGTGTTGGGAGAATTGAATTCTGCCCAATCCATGGAAGTAATGAATCTGGCGAAACAATTTCCAGAAATAAAACAAGAAATTGGGGATCTCGAAAAATCGCTTGAAAATGCGGCATTTGAAGCTGCAATTGAACCACCAGCTTTTGCAAGGGAAAATATTTTGGCAACATTTAAAGAAAATACACCCGGTGTTTCAACTTCCAAACAAGCCGAAATATTAAAAATTTCTTACAAAAAATCTTACAGAAGTATTGCAGCAGCGGCGGCCATTTTGCTCATCGGTAGTTTGTTTGCCAATGGTTATTTATTTAACAAATTAGACCACAAAGAAAAGTTGATCGCAAGTTTGCTTTCTGACAAAGGTGCACTGGCCAATACGGTTAAAAAGCAGGAAGTAACTTTAAGTGCACTTCAATCACCAGGCGTTAAATTGGTTCAAATGGCGGGCACTAAAAACCAACCAAGTGCTGCTGCAAATGTATTTTGGAATTCTAAAACCGGAGAAATATTAATAGATGCCTATGCGCTGAACAGCAGCGATTTAGAAAAAGGTTATCAATACCAATTGTGGGCAATTGTAGATGGCAAGCCTGTAAATGCTGGCTTATTCGACGGGGACCACAAAAAAGGCAAAATGAAAGTTTTGGTTTTAACCAATGGAGGCAAAATGCCAAGCGCATTTGCGGTTACCATTGAAAAAATTGGCGGAGTTGAAAGCCCAACTATGGAGAAAATGATATTGCTAGGTGCTTCTAGTTAGATCCTAGATTTATGAAGGTTTAATGCAATCTTTGTTTGGCTATAATACATAAATTAAAATTTAAAATGAAAAAGATATGGGTGATTGTTTTATTTCTAAATTTTTTTCAGATATATGCCAGTTCGAATGATACATTAAAGTGCAGCAGAGGTAGGATTGATTTGGGATTTGAACTTCAGGGATATCCCGCAGGTTTAATACCCACACTTACATGCAATTATTTTGTTCACAATGGGATTGCATTGAGATTCAGGGCTGGAGGAAATTTTGCAAACCGACGCAATTGGAGTCCATACAATGACAATGAAACCGCAGTAGGATACGGGGGCAGTGTGGGTTTGGTTACTTACTACCCATTTAAACTAGGCCATTTTACCGCTGGAATAACTACAGATTTGTGGAATATGACCACGAAATGGAAAGACAATCTCAATACGGCCCAGCCGACATCTGGTACAACTAAAACCTTGGTTTTGCAGCCTTGGGTAGATGTAGGCTATCTTTTTAACATTAGAAATACCAGGCTTAATATGGGGTGCACATTGGGCTTTGGCAGGGAAATAAATGTCGTTACAATTGGCGATAGGGTAGGTGAAGGCTGGATGAATTCGGCGACTTTTACCGTGAATTATACATTGCATCGGTAAATTTAATTCTGTGAATGCAATTGCAGACTATTATTTATTCCTCTCCGCTAAATTTGGGCAACTGAACTAATACTGTTCATACCAACTAAATTTTTCTTGCACAATTTTGGTTTTCTCTTTTTCTAAATATGCTAATAAAGAGGATGCAACTGGGGCGTGTTTTTTTCCCTTAGACCAAATTAAACTCCAGGTAGTTTTTATGGGAAGCCCTTTTACGGGTATTATTTGTAGTTCTTGATTGTGCAATTCGTTTCTGATTCCAATTAGCGGCATAATAGAGTAGCCAAGACCAGCCAATATTGCCTGTTTCACGGCTTCATTCGATGTAAGTTCCATTTTCTTTAAAACCGCTATGCTATTTTTTGAAATAAAATGCTCCATGGTTTGCCGTGTGCCCGAACCTTTTTCTCTGAAAATAAGCGGTAAATTTTCAAAAATATCCATGTTTTTAACCCCTTTCTTAAATTTCTTTTGCGTATTCCCCACGAGATATAATTTATTCTGCAGTAAATCTAGTTTCTCAATATTTAGTGTATTGGGTAAAATAGATACGAGGGCAAAATCAACTTCATTGTTTTCTAAACTATCTATCACTTTGTTTTTATTGGTTACATCCATCATCAACTCTATTCCCGCATGTTCTTTCATAAAATTGGCAAGAAAATAGGGCATTACATATTTGCCTGTAGAAACCACCGATATTTTTAGCCTTCCTGTTAGCTGTCCTTTGTATGCGAGGGTTTTATAATTGATGGCATAAACTTGTTGAAGAATATTCTCTGCGGATTCGGCAATTTCGCGCCCAAAATCGGTGATATAAATCTTTCGTCCAATGACCTCCGTTAACGGAATTTCGAACTGATCCTGAAAGTTTTTTAGCTGTATGGAAACAGCGGGTTGCGTTAAATGCAACTCTTCAGATGCTTTGGTAACGCTTTCTGTCTGTACAATTTTTAGAAATATTCGAAGTTGATTTAAGGTATAGTTCATAAAAATATTTAATGGAATACATTACAAAGATAAATAAAAACTTATGAATGGAAATGTTCAGTTTTGTGGTGCGAAAAAAAACAAATAGAACATGACTACAATAACAGTTGCAAAAGGCGATGGCATTGGCCCTGAAATAATGGACGCCACCCTAAAAATACTTATGGCAGCGGGTGCCGATCTTAAAATAGAAGAAATAGAAGTAGGTGAGAAAGTGTACCTCGCTGGCAATACAGCCGGCATAGCCTCAGAATCTTGGGAGACCATTCGAAGGAACAAAATATTTTTAAAAGCGCCTATTACCACACCCCAAGGTGGTGGGTATAAAAGTTTGAATGTAACGACCCGCAAATTTTTGGGTTTGTATTCTAACGTACGTCCTTGCATGAGTTTGCACCCTTTTGTAAGCACCAAACATCCAATTATGGACATTGTGATTGTGCGCGAAAACGAAGAAGACTTGTATGCAGGGATTGAGCACCAACAAACGGACGAAGTGGTGCAATGCTTAAAATTAATTAGCAGGCCAGGTTGTGAAAAAATTGTAAGGTACGCCTTTGAATATGCAAAACAACAAAACAGAAAAAAAGTAACATGTTTTACCAAAGACAATATTATGAAACAGACCGACGGGTTGTTTCATAAGGTATTTGATGAAATCGCTGCTGAATATCCAGAAATAGAAAACGAACATTGGATTATAGATATAGGGGCGGCAAAAATGGCCGATACACCAGAAATTTTTGATGTAATAGTTATGCCAAATCTATACGGCGATGTATTGTCCGATGTTGCTGCACAAATTACGGGTTCTGTAGGCTTGGCTGGCTCTGCCAATATTGGTGAAGAATGTGCTATGTTTGAGGCAATTCACGGCTCTGCTCCTAGACGTGCCGGTCAAAATGCGGCAAATCCGTCGGGTTTATTGCAAGGTGCTATTATGATGTTGAATCACATTGGGCAAACCGAAGTGGCAGAAAAAGTACAAAATGCATGGCTAAAAACCCTCGAAGATGGCAAACATACTTACGATATTTTTAAAGACGGCGTAAGTAAGCAAAAATTGGGCACCAGAGAATTTGCTCAAGCAGTAATTGCCAACTTGGGAAATAAACCAGCTATTCTAAAATCTGTTTCGTATTCAAATAGTGCGGCATTGAACCTTCCAAAATACACCCGCAAACCAGCAGCCAAGAAAGAACTTGCAGGCGTGGATATATTTGTCCATTGGGCTGGCAATAACCCAGATGAATTGGCGGAAAAAGTAAAGAAAATTGAGAGCCATGGAATTTCCCTTACTATGATTACCAATAGAGGAATTAAAGTATGGCCCGATGGTTTTAAAGAAACTTTTTGCACAGACCATTGGCGGTGCAGATTTAAACCAAATGAAGGGTCCGAAATAAATAAAGCGAATATCATTGGTCTTTTGGAAAGCGCATTAGAGCAAAATATTGATACAATAAAAACCGAGAATCTGTATGCGTTTGATGGCAAAGCTGCGTATTCTTTAGGTCAAGGTCAGTAATAAAAATAAATAGAAAAACCATGAATATACAACTCATAGAAGGCGAATTTAAAACCAGTGATGCATTGGATTTGGTCACCCAAATGATACACATAAAAATAAAATATCATGAAAATAAAATTAGCAAAAGTGAAATTGAAGAAGATATAAAAGCACGCGAAAGAAAAATTAAAATGCTTCAAAAAGAGCTGTTTGAAATCAGAGAGAGTTTTAGTGATCCAACCAAAGGTGTAAGCATAAAGGCAAACATAATTATCAATTTGAAATGAGAAAGTCAGAATTGTGGGTACATTTAAGTTTTGTGCTTATGATACTTTTCGTACTGCTGGCATTTGTTACAAGCGATTTTGTAGTGCGAAAAATAATGGCTTCACTTTGCATTGTTATTGGAGCCTTTGTGTTGCATCGTTCATCGGGTCGAAACAAAACGGGCAACAATGAGCATACAACTCTCTAAATAATTTTGCGAGTTTGGAAATAGGAGTTGACGGCAAAATAGATTAAGAGAAATACTACATGCTGAAAGACAGAAAAGTAATCATTGCAACCAAACATGGAAAGGAAAAAGTAATTGCACCTATTTTAGAAAAAGAATTTGGCCTAATTTGCACCGTTGACCTAAATTTAGATACCGATGAATTGGGCACTTTTACGGGTGAAGTTGCAAGAAAAGATGACCCAATAACCACAGCAAGGAACAAATGCAAAATGGCTATGGAATTGTCCAATTGCGATATGGCCATTGCAAGCGAAGGGTCTTTTGGTCCGCATCCCGACCTGTTTTTTGTGCCAGCCGATGATGAATTTCTGCTTTTTATGGACATGAAAAACGATTTGGAAATTGTTGCACGTGAATTGACTACAGAAACAAATTTTAGAGGTGCAGAAATCCATTCAGAAAGAGAACTGAAGGACTTTGCAAACATTGCAAAATTTCCTTCCCACGCTTTGATTTTAAGAAGGCATATTGGTGATTTTAGAGATATAAAAAAGGGCATTTCGGATTGGAGCACCTTGCAAGAAGGGTATCGTTTTTTTATGAATACTGGCGGCAAGGTTTATGCCGAAACAGATATGCGTGCCATGCACAATCCAACCCGAATGTTGGCAATAGAAAGGGCTGCTCAGAAATTGGCAGTGCAAATAAAGTCTCTCTGTCCGCAATGTCATACCCCAGGCTTTTGCATCAAAGAATCAAAAAAAGGACTACCTTGCGAAGTGTGTGATTTTCCAACGCGTTCTATATTGTGTTCTATTTATACTTGTAAGAAGTGCAATTTTAGCGAAGAAAAAAAATATCCAAACGGAAAAATGACGGAAAATCCCATGCATTGTGATTTGTGCAATCCTTAAGTAACAATTATGAGTAGAATTTTAATTAAACAGGCAAGTGTTGTTAATGAAGGAAAAGTATCTATTGCAGATGTACTTATCATTGGCGAAAGAATTGAAAAAGTTGCTTCGAATATTTCGGATCCCAATGCAACCATTTTTGATGCAGAGGGATTGTATCTTTTACCTGGAGTTATAGATGACCAAGTGCATTTTCGGGAACCGGGTCTCACCCAGAAGGGGAATATTTATTCAGAATCAAAAGCGGCCATCGCTGGAGGCATTACTTCGTATATGGATATGCCCAATACCGTTCCCAACACGCTTACCCAGGAATTGTTGGGAGAAAAATATGCCATCGCGGCTCAAAGTTCGCTGGCCAACTATTCATTTTTTATGGGGATAGGAAAAGATAATTTGGAAGAAGCTTTAAAGACAGACAATGAAAATGTTTGTGGAATCACAGACGATGGATTGTATTTTAACAATGACGAAGGTATATTGGCAAATTACCCCGATTACCTAGATAAACTTTTTTCTAGAAGCGAATCACTCATTGCATTGCACAGTGAAAACGACGCTATCATTAGAAACAATACAGAAATATACCGTAAAATTTACAATAACGATATTCCATTTAAGTTTCACGCACTTATACGCAGCGAAGAGGCTTGTGTAAATGCAACAAAGGGTGTATTGGAAATAGCCAAAAAATACAACAACCGACTTCACTTGTTTCATATTTCTACCTTGGCAGAAGCCAATTTGTTAGACCAAACTTTGCCGATTCGAGAAAAAAGGATTACCGCAGAAGCATGCATTCACCATTTGTGGTTTTCGGATAAAGATTATGAGAAATTGGGTGCCAAGATAAAATGGAATCCATCCATAAAAACTGAAAGTGATAGAAATGGACTTTTAAACGCATTGTTGGAAAATAAACTTGATATTATTGCTACCGACCACGCGCCACATACTAGGGAAGAAAAAAGCGGAAGTTATTTCAAAGCGTTGTCTGGTGGTCCGCTGGTTCAGCATGCATTGCCTGCGATGTTGGATCTTTACCACCAGGGCAAAATTAGTTTAGAAAAAATAGCGGAAAAAATGTGTCACAATGTTGCTGAAATTTATAGAATCGAAAATAGAGGATACATTCGAGAAGGATACTATGCAGATCTGGTTTTGGTTGATTTGAATAATCCATGGAAAGTAAACCCTGAAAATATTTTGTACAAATGCAAATGGTCTCCATTTGAAAATCAATTTTTTCAGAGCAAAGTATTGAAAACCTTTGTAAATGGAGCCTTGGTTTATGATAACGGCATTTTTAATGAAATGGAGAAAGGGATGAGGTTAAAATTTTCGAAAATAAGGTAGAAAAAATAAAACAAATATCAAACCCAAAGTCGCAATAGATTGCTATTGCGGATTTTGGGTTAAAATAAAAAAACAAACAAAGCAAACAAAAGACATGAACTTTGACTTATTGATTGAAAATCTAACGAACCCTGCATTGCTATTTTTTGTGCTTGGAATCATCGCTGTGTATTTAAAAAGTGATTTAGAAATACCACCCAATTCTTCCAAATTTATTTCACTTTATCTATTATTTGCCATCGGATTTAAGGGTGGACAAGAATTGTCTCACGAAAAATTTACCAGCGAAATAGCCTTGTCTATGTTGTTTGGTATCTGCGTTTCTTTGGCCATCCCATTATACACTTTTTTTATATTAAAAAGGAGATTGAACGTGTTTGATGCAGGAGCCATAGCTGCGGCCTATGGATCAGTAAGTGCGGTAACTTTTGTAACCGCTGTTTCCTATTTGGAATCTCAGCAACTGAGTCTTCACGGGCACATGGTAGCTATAATGGCTTTAATGGAATCGCCGGCAATTATTATTGGACTGGTATTGATATCTATTTTCAACAAAGAAGAGTCAAATACGATTAATAAAAGTTCGGTTATAAAACACTCTTTTACGAATGGAAGTGTATTGCTTATTTTGGGAAGTTTAATTATAGGTTATTTGGCAAGTGCCAAACAGGCGGAGGGAATAAAGCCATTTACCAATGATCTTTTTAAAGGATTTTTGGCTATTTTTCTTTTGGACATGGGCATTACTAGCGGTAAGAAATTAAAGTCTTTCTTTTCATTTGGTTGGTTTCCTTTTGCATTTGCCATATTCATACCGTTGATTAACGGTTCCGCCGTTGCCATGCTGAGTTCATTTGTTACAAGCGATATAACCAGTAGATTTATATTTGCTGTTCTGGCAGCGAGTGCCTCCTACATTGCGGTTCCAGCGGCAATGAAAATTTCTGTTCCAAAAGCAAATCCTGGGCTTTTTTTACCCATGGCACTTGCAGTAACATTTCCAGTTAATATTACGGTTGGTATGCCCATTTACTTTTTGATTGTACAAAGGTTTTGATTGCGAATAAGTTTGTATTATAATGGATTATTTTCTAAATTTGCTGACAATTGTTTTTTCATTTGTCCAAATTTAGAAGCTATAATGAAAGTAAAATCCGAAGCAAAGCAAGCCGTTCAAAAAAAAGGTATTGTTAAAAAAGCGGTCAAAAGCAAATCCGCAGCATTTGTTGCCGAAGCTATTGAGCATTGTCGACTTGGGAAAGTGGGCCTAAAAGAAGCAGAAATAATATTGCATGAAAAACCACTTCATGTGGAACTTGCTGAATGGATAGCTTCGGAATATTACGGCGGTGTAAGGTCTGTTTCTAGCAGTAAAAAAGCATGGGATGTGGAATTGCCAACTGGTGAAAGAATACAAGTAAAATCGCACTCTAAGGCATCATCAACCACAGCGGAATGTACAACATTGTCAAAACATTCCCAAGGCGTTACATATTTATTTATTGTGTTGTTTAGTTTAGATTTATATATCAAAGAAATATTTTTTATAGATATCATTGAAGCAGAAAAAATGAGCAATGTCAAACGGGAAATAACATGGGGAAAACTGAGAAATGAGAATCATTCTCAAATATTAAAGCCTTTTAAAAAGAAATTTCCATATCTGTTCATGAGTTAAAAAAATCCTACAGATTTCAAAATTAAAGTTAAAAACTCAGCCAAGGTTTGCAAAAGATTTTGGCATACAGAAAAAGGATATTTATATTTTAGAATAATGGAGGACATTCTTTCTAGGTATGGAAATTTGTATTGGGTTTATAGTAAAAGCTTTGCCTATTGTACAATATGTGATTTTTGCATATAATTTAAATCCAAATGCAATACTTGCATTTGGATTGTTGGCGACCTTTGCCACCAAAGTTCAACGTGCAGCGCTGTCGCTGTAAATAATGGCAAAACAGTATGGTTGAAATTTTATTTTTACGTTCAAATTTAAGGATAAGTAACATCCAACAAAGTTTGTATATCTCATACACAAGATGAGTGGGCTGGAGTTACGTTTTTGACATTGACAATGGAAAATGCACTTAAAACTTTAATGTACATATTTAAAAAATTGGACGGATTGGAGAGAATTGGCAAATTGAACCTCTTTAGGCTTGTACCACTTTTTTTTGCATCTGTATTTTAAGATTAAACACCCAATGAACAAAGATTTCACCAAACTTCTAGAAACCGAAAACAAGCAACTGGCCAAACTTCAAGAAATAGTTCAGCAAGCTATTTTGGAGGAAAAATTAATTGTTGAGAATCTCTTACACCAACCTAAAGAGGTTATCAGTACAGGGCAAAATGTTTCTGACAAAGTTGCGACTTTTGGAGGTAGTTGGAAATTTATTATTGTATTTTCTGTAATAATATTTATCTGGATTTTGTTCAACACACTTTCTCCAAAAGGATCTGAATTTGATCCCTATCCTTTTATATTAATGAATTTGCTATTGTCTGCCATTGCAGCTTTGCAGGCTCCTATAATTATGATGAGTCAAAACCGAAAAGAAGAAAAAGACAGAAAGCGAAATGAAAACGATTACTTGATAAACCTTAAAGCAGAATTGGAATTGCGAAGTTTACACCAGAAAATGGACTTGTTACTGGAAGAACAAATAAAAATACTATTCGACAGTCAGGCGAAACAATTGGAAATATTGAATCGGATAGAACATAAATTGAGGACAGGTTAGTATGGCTTCGATTTATAAGAAAATAATATTGTGAAAGATATACATTACACAATTTTCACCCATTAAAAAAGCATAGTAATTGACCCTAGTAAGCTTCTACCATCTGAGGACCAAACTCCAGGACCAGGATAAAACTGCGGGCGCTTTGTAAAGTAAGATTTGTTGCTTAAATTGTTAATCGATAGTTTACACGAAATACTTTTGGTAAATTGGCAGGCCAAATTTAAATCCATCAACGAATATGATGGCACCACGCCTACTGCACCTGCAGCATCTGGCGCCAAAGAATTTAAAGCATCCGCATAAGTTTTTGCTGTGTAAGAATACAAAAAAGTGCCACTGATTTTTTTATAAACAAAACTAATTCCATTGCGACTAATATAGGCGGGTGCAGATTCAACTTTGTTGCCCACTATGGACTTATTTTCATTCCCTTGTTTAACAATTCCTTTTATATAAGTTGCATCCATCAGTGAAGTGCTGGTAAAAATGGAAATTAAAAAATATTTTGAAAAATGTTGGTTAAATTGAACGAATATTTCGGCACCATAGCAGCGCGAATTGCCAATATTGGTATGTACAACGATATATTTCCCTGCAGTATCTATTTGGGCAATGGTCCCCATACGGTTTTTGTAGAGCAATTGGAATGCGCTGATATCCCATTTCCAGTGTGTTGATGAGCCTCTGAAACCGATTTCACCATTATAGCCGTATGCATCTTTTAAACCTGGTGCCACCTTTTCATAGATAGATACTGGAATGATATCTTTAAAAATTATGGGCCGGTATGCCTGGCTCCAACCTGCATAAAAGTTGCTATTCTTGGCAATGCCATATTGCGCTGATGCCCCCAATAAGGGGAATTTATGTACAATGTTTATTGGAACCTGTTCTGCGGGAAGATAAGCAATCTTTCCACTCAATTTTGATCCGCCATTTTCATACCGTATTCCTGTGCAAATGGAAAACTTTTCGGAAATTTCAATTCTATTTTCTGCGAACAATGCTATATTTTTGGAAAGAAGGTGCATATCTCTTCCCCAGCTTGTACCCGGCTGCAATGCAATGTTCCAATCGCTTGCAGTGCTTCCTTTTCCTTGTTGCATGCGGTATAAATCGTTGCGCATTAACTGAAAGCCTGTGGCTATTTGACCCTTCAATTTTCTCAATTTGTATTTATGCAAAACCCGCATTTCACTCGTGTAACTGTGGTATTGATCAATGTCTACTTGTCTGCTTGCATATTGCATTGTTGCAGGGTCTATTTTATCCACCAAATTGGCAGGTTTGTCAAACATCACACTGCTTCTTTGCCCCAACACGGCTGATATATTCCAAAATATAGATGTATTTATACTTGGATTCCAATTTAGCGATATAGCAGGAATAAATATATTCGGTCGATAATAGTTTCTGCTTCTACTGCTCGCTTTTGGGTTTGCCAAAAACATACTGTCTGTCAAAGGACCCGGCATTTGGTATAAGTAATCACTGTTACCGATTTGTGCTTTGATTTTAACTTTTTTGGAGGCGAAATAAGTCAACTGAAACATCGAAGCGGAGGCTTTTGAATTTGAATTTTGTCGATAACCATTGGAAGTGCGTCGGTTATAATATCCATCGTATTGCCATTTGCCGATTCTACCACCCACCGAAATAAAAGTGCTGCTCATGTTAAAAGAACCAACGGATTGCACAAATCTGCCACCCAGCTTTCGGGAACTATCTGCTTCTCGTGTGACGTAATTTAGCATTCCGCCAAATTGGGCCCCGTATTGCAATGAACCGGTTCCACGCAACAGCTCTATTTTTTCCAAAGCCTCAAAAGGCACAACGTAATGGCTTGCAGGATAGCCATACATATCCGTATTGGTGAGAATTCCATTTTGACGAATGTTGAATTCCCATCCACGGTGCGGATCTAGGCCCCGGGAGGCAATGTTTACTTGGTTGCCGCTGCCGTCCATATCATAAACAAAAATTCCCGGTACTTGGGCAAACACTTGCCTTGCGTTTTTTTCTGCCAAATTTGCATTTAAACCCTGTAGGTTTATTACTTCATTCTTTTTTCCAGCATAAATATATGTACCCACAACATCAGGTTGCCTTTCAATGCTTTTTTTGATTGTACCTTCCGAAATGTTTACCGTTTCAAGCACTTTGGAACTGTCCGATTGGCCTTGTAAACCAAGTGGATTCATCCATAATAAAATAAAAAACAAACGGAAAATTGCAGTAAAAATAAATCGATATGTGCTTTTTTTAATTCCGTTAATCCAATTCATATTCTACTTTTTCTAAAAACAATCCATGCGCGGGAACACTTTGTCCTGCATCGCTGCGTGCGCCATTGTCGAGGACAGATTTGAAACTTTCTATACTCATTTTATCCGTCCCAATTTCTACCATAGTTCCCACTATTGCCCTTACCATATTTCGCAAAAAACGATTCGCAGAAATGGTGAAAATGTATTGATTTTCTTTTTTTATCCATGCTGCATCAGAAACATCACATATATAACTTCCATTGGGCGGTTCGCCTTTACAGAAGCAAGCAAATGCCTTTTTTCCAATCAACAATTGTGCCGCTTGGTTCATCTTTTCAATATTTAATTCTCCGTTTCTTTGCCAACTTATTTCTTCCGAAAATGGATTTTTATGGCAATGAATATAGTAAGAATATTCTCGGCTTTTGGCATCAAAACGTGCGTTAAAATTGTCCTGTACTTCCCAACAATCTGAAACTGAAATATCAGTTGGCAACAATGAATTTATGCGGTTTAAAAACCGATCGGGTAAAGGTTTGTCGGTATCAAAATGCGCAACATAATCTCTAGCGTGCACACCCGTGTCTGTTCGTCCGCAGCCAGCTATTTCCATATTTGTTTGGAACAAAGTGGCTAGGGCTTTTTCTATTTCCGCTTGCACCGTATTTGCATTTTCTTGCAATTGCCAACCATGGTAATGGGTGCCTTTGTAGGATAACCGCAAAGCGAAACGCATAAGGATTACATTTTTTCGAAAACAATAGCACTGCCTTGGCCAACACCGATACACATGGTTGCCAAACCATACCGTGCATCGTCGCGTTTCTGCATTTCGTGCAACAATGTAGCGGTAATCCTTGTGCCTGAAGCCCCCAATGGGTGACCAATAGCAATGCTCCCTCCATTTACATTTACAATGTCCTGTGGAATCTCCAATGCGCGCATACTGGCAATAACCTGCACGGCAAATGCTTCATTTAATTCGGCCAAACTTAAATCAGAAGCTTTGATTCCGGCGTTTTTCATCGCCTTTAGTGAAGCCGGTATTGGGCCAATTCCCATAATTTCCGGTGCTACACCTGCTACACCTATCCCAGCAATTCTGGCAATGGGTTTTAATTTATACCGCACCACCATTTCTTCTGATGCCAAAATCATGCATGCCGCACCGTCGTTTATGCCGCTAGAATTGCCAGCAGTTACACTTCCGTCTTTTTTAAACGCTGGTTTTAACCCGGCCAAAACTTCTATGCCGCTTAACCTTGGGTGCTCATCTACCTCAAATTGAATGGCATCGCCTTTCTTTTGTGGAATGATAACTGGTATAATTTCGGATTTAAATTTGCCATTTGCATTGGCTGATTTCCATTTTAACTGACTTTCATAAGCAAATTGGTCTTGAGCCTCACGACTTACATTGTATTTGTCAGCCACGTTTTCCGCCGTTTCACCCATTGTATATGGATGGTACATTTCTGCCAACCTTGGATTGGTAAAACGCCATCCAATGGTGGTGTCATAGATTTCAACATTGCGTTGGAATGCACCTTCAGCTTTTGCCATAACAAACGGTGCGCGTGTCATACTTTCTGTGCCACCTGCCAAAATCAAATTGGCTTGGCCGCTTCGGATAGCCATATAGCCATTCATAATGCTTTGTAAGCCCGATGCACAAAGGCGGTTTACCGTATATGCAGGCACTGTTACTGAGATGCCAGCCAACAAAGACGCCATTCTTGCCACGTTGCGGTTGTCTTCCCCAGCCTGATTCGCTGCGCCAAAAATAACCTCATCCGTTTCAGAAAAATCGATTGTGGAATTTCGTGCCATAATTCCAGTGATGGCAGTTGCTGCCAAATCATCTGGACGAACTGTTGCCAGCGTGCCCCCAAATTTTCCTACTGCAGTTCGCGCTACGTCAATTACATAAACCTCGTTCATATTGCTTGTAAAATAAGTACAAAAGTAAAGGTTGTTGAATTTAACCTGGCCACATTTTAATAATTTTTATGGATTTGATGCAACCCTGAAAAAAATTTATTGTCAAAAGGAAAACAACACAGGAGGCATAGTATGAAAAAGAATTGGATTTTATTGGCAGTCATCTTTGCGGAAATGCTTATCGCAACAAACGCACAAGGGCAAATGCAAATATTTGTGAATGGTGGTTCTTCCCATTTTTTAGGAGATATTGGAGGTAAACCTTCTTTGGGAACGCACGACATTCAAGATTTAAATCTTAGAAGCACGGGTTATTTTGCAGGCGCAGGTATTAAATTTTCTTTGTCTGATTATTTTGCATTGAGAATGGGTGGATACTATGGGAAAATTTCTGCTGACGACAAATACACCACAAACCCAGAAAGAAGCAACCGCAATTTAAATTTTTTTTCCAATATTTTGGGTGGAAACGCAATGGTTGAATTGGCTATCCCCATTAACCAAGCACCCAGCAATTGGTATGTTTTTGGTGGATTGGAATATTTCCATTTCGACCCAAAAACAACTTTGAATGGGCAAACCGTTCGTTTACAGCCTTTAGGAACCGAAGGCCAAAATTTTTTACCTGGAAAAAGTCCTTACAAATTAAATTCATTCGCCATTCCTTTTGGAGTGGGATATACTTTTTATGAAGGCCCTTTTTCCAAGTGGGGCGTGGAGTTAAATATGCGCAAAACCTTTACAGATTATATCGACGATGTAAGCACACAATACGTAGATAAAACCTTGTTGCTTGCCAACAGTGGACAGACTGCGGTGGATTTAAGCGATCGAAATTTAGGGGATATCCCCAACTTTAGCGACCCAGGAACCATTCGTGGGCATTCTAACCACAACGACAATTTCTTTTTTATGTGTATTTCTTATAGTTTTAAATTGGGGGCAAGCAAACCCAGCAATGCTTCTTTCTATTCTCAGCGCAGCAAAGCCAAGCGCCCAGTTCGCGGTCGCAGAAATAGCGGAGATGGATTCTGATTGTGTTGCCAAAATGGGGATGGAATTAAGCAAAATATTGGGTTTATTTGCATTGTCTTGACCCTTAAAATTTACATACTATTTTTGAAAAAGTATTTCAATTGTAAAATGCCTTTTTTCCTATGTTTTGTGTTTTTATTCACACCCCTATATAGTCAAAATCAATTTATTTTGAATGCAGGAACTTCCCATTTCTTGGGAGATTTAGGTGGCAATTTTAGCGCAGGTACTCCTTCCATTTCAGATT
>Ga0105048_10006763_pt1 | contig 18488 bp, 7 predicted proteins | sample MAT05_FD_78382 | JGI IMG/M metagenome (GOLD analysis project Ga0105048, IMG submission 78382) | Freshwater microbial communities from Lake Fryxell liftoff mats and glacier meltwater in Antarctica - MAT-05 | ecosystem: Environmental > Aquatic > Freshwater > Ice > Liftoff microbial mat | place... | reverse complement strand
CGGGTCAAGATCACCGGTCTTGAAAACATCCCTGAAAGTGGGCCCGCCGTATTGGTTGCGAACCATTCGGGAGGCTTGCCATACGACGGAATGTTGCTGGCATACGGCATAAGAAAGCTCCATTCGACTCATCGGTTGCCTAGGCCACTGGTCGCGAATTTCGCGTTTCGCTCGAAGTTGATGGGCCCCGTCGTCGCGCGATTTGGGGGGGTACGGGCTTCGATGGAAAATGCAACGAAGCTGCTTGAACAGAACCAACTGGTATCCGTGTTCCCCGAGGGACTGCGGGGCGTAGGCAAGCTGTACCGTGAACGGTACCGCCTTACTCGGTTCGGCCGCGGTGGGTTCGTTCGTTTGGCAACCACAACGGGGGTCCCGATCATCCCTACCGCCATTGTAGGCGCCGAAGAGATTCACCCGGTGATTGGAAAACTCACCGCCCCCGCCCGGTGGCTCGGCTTGCCATATCTGCCGATTACTCCCACATTTCCCTTCCTCGGTCCCTTCGGACTCATGCCGCTACCAACAAAATGGACGATTCGGATCGGCAAACCGATCCAAGTTGCACGGGTGAACGTAGACAACCCAGCGGCGCTGCTTGAAGCCGCCGAGGCCGTTCGAACCCAAGTGGATACAATGATTGCATCGATGTTATTGGAGCGGCGTTCAATCTTTTTTGGTTGAACCGTTGTACTGAAACCACCGATGGCGTGTCTAAGCGGGCACTGGCCACGATGCTTTTTATCGAATTCTAAAGGGATCCCCCCACCTTGACGATGTTAAGAAAATGGGTGATTGTGACCCAACGTGTTGAAATTGCCGGTAAGGCCAAGGACTTAGCTTCCTCATGATTTCGGTCGGACAGACTGTAGGGAATTATAAAATTACCGCCAAGTTGGGCGAGGGAGGCATGGGCGTGGTTTACCTCGCCGAGCATCCCGTGATCGGGAAGAAGGTGGCTATCAAAGCCATCCATCCCGAGCTGTCCAAAAACCCGGAAGTTATTTCGCGGTTCATGACGGAAGCCAAGTCGGTCAACCAGATCGGCAATGAGCATATCGTTGACATCAGCGACTTCGGCAATACAGACGACGGAGAGTTCTTCTTCGTCATGGAATTCTTGCAGGGAGATTCGCTTTCTGATCGCATTAGCCGTGACCACCGTTTTCAGGCGCCAAGAGCATTGAAAATCGGCGCGCAAGTTGCGGATGCACTGGCTGCATCGCATGAGCACGGGATCATCCATCGCGATTTGAAGCCTGAGAACATCTATCTGATCACGCGCGGTTCTGTGGCGGATTTCGTAAAGGTTCTGGACTTCGGCTTGGCGAAGTTGACCCAGGGCGACGAGAAGGTTTCCCACAAAACGCGCACCGGCTCGGTGATGGGAACTCCTTATTATATGTCGCCAGAACAGTGTGAAGGTCGCGCTGATGTTGACCATCGCTCCGACATCTACGCATTGGGCGTCATTTTGTTCGAAATGTTGACGGGCAAGGTTCCCTTTGGTGGTGAAGGTTATGGCGAGATCATCGTCAAGCACATCACCCAAGCTCCACCCTCTTTGCGAGCCATCAACCCCTTGCTCGAAGAACACCACGAAAAAGTCGTATTGCGGGCGTTGTCTAAAGACCGCAACGAGCGTTATCAGTCAATGCGGGAATTCCGCACTGCCATGCTTGATCCGCAGGGTTATGCCTTGAACGCGCCGTCGCTGCAATCGATGGGTTCGATGGATGGCGTGCCTTCGGTTCGTCCCACAAGTGCAGAGGCTTTAAGCGGTCAGGTTGTGTTCGGGGGCGATCAGAAGTTGGGAGCCAAACCGCGACCTGTTCCGACCACATTCGGGCAGGGAGCTGGGGAACTCGCGGACGATCTAGACGTTCCCAAGTCACGCAAGGGGCTGATGATCGGAGTGGCGGGCGCTGTGCTTGCTGCAGGTCTAGGGGCTTTCTTGGTCTTAGGGCGAGGAGGAGATTCGGCGACCGAGGCCCCGCTTGCGAAGCCTGCCGAGGCAACCCAACCGGTTGTACCGGCGAAGCCTGCAACCGTTGGCATCAAGTTTAATTCCGCCCCTACTGGGGCGAAGGTCGTCCAGAAATCTAATGGCGCGGTCCTCGGCACGACTCCGTTTGAGCATGAATTCGACAAGGGGACTTCTGCGATAGAAGTGATTCTTCGAAAAGCTGGTTTTGAGGACAAGGCTCTTAGCTTTGTGCCAGACGAAGAGTCGAGAATCACTACGGAGCTGGCCCCAGTCAAGCCAGAGGCTCCACCAGAAGTGCAAGCAAAGCCTGTTGCCGTGGTAGGCAAGCCTATCCGAGGAAAGCCTCCTGCGGTTCAACGAGAACCTGTGAAGCCCTTCCTAACGACACCTAAGCCAAGGACGAAAAAGGGGCCTCTTGACGAAGATGCGGTTCTCGAACCGTCATTTGAATAGGGCTGTTGCCCCGCGTTCCTGTTGACAATCGGGCTTCGTGTCCGTACCGTCCAAGCATCGCACCCTCGGCGCTCCGGGTGGTGGATTCGACGACTCCTCGCTGGGAGTCAAGGCACGCATTGTCTAAACAGGGTACACAAGGTCCCGACCGTAACTCAGAGTACAGACCATACCGCCGCTTTTTGGCTTGGTCGGTGTTGTCGTTTTCCGTACTGGGGAGCATTTATCTTCTGACCTCGGTGGCGGTCACAATCTACCAACGTCGAAACCCTCCAACGGCAGCCGCCACGCCTGTTAGCGAGAACTTCACGGCAAGTGAACTTCAAGCCTGCATGGGTGAACTTTCCGACGTTCAGTTCGCCCTAGAAAAGCACTTGGAGAGCTTCCACCACTTGTTGGCCGGCTATGCGCCAGACGAAGCTCAACGGTGGGGTGACGAAGGAGCACTGTGGAGAAAGCGTTGGCGTCATCTTGGCCAACGCTGTCGCTTCGGTGAAGCCCCTTCGCATCAGCAGTTTCAAAAACAACGGGAAGAAATGGCCTCAGCCTTCGATGAGCTTGGCGCCATCCACCTGACATACACACGTGAGCTCAAGCGGTTTGGCAACGAACAAGCACCGCGGCTTCAGAGCGTTCATAAACGCATTGAAGTTCTCGCCGAGACTGCCGCAACCCTGCGGTAGCTCAAACAGCATTACACCTTAGTTAGCGTAACGAGAAAACGGAAACAGCCATGACAAATAACGAGACGGAATCAACGTTGCCCCCTGAGGCCGCAGTAGAGACACCCATTGATCTGGGCACCTTCGCGGATCTTGGACTTGGTTCCGAAGTGTTGCGTGCTCTTGCAGACATGGGGTTCACGGCACCGATGGAAGTGCAGCGACAAACGGCCCCCGTGGTTATGTCCGGACGCGACGTGCTGGTGCAATCACGAACGGGCTCGGGAAAAACGGCGGCTTTCGGCATTCCCTTGATCGACCGCATGGTGAAACCTGAACAAAAGGCCGTGCAGGCCATCGTGATGTTGCCAACGCGTGAATTGGCGTTGCAAGTTGCAGCGGAAATGGCGCGAATTGCAGCATACCGCGATCTGACGGTGGTCCCTGTTTACGGTGGCGCTCCGATGGGCAAGCAGGTCGAACAACTTCGAGCCGGCGGACAGATCGTTTGCGGGACGCCAGGCCGCATCCAGGATCACTTGCGCCGCGGTACGCTTAAGTTGGATCAAGTGCGCTGCGCGGTGCTTGATGAGTGCGACGAAATGTTGTCGATGGGTTTCCAGGAGGACATTGAACGCATCTTGGAGCACACGCCTTCGACGCGCCAAACGATGCTGTTTTCGGCAACGATGCCGGATGCGATCAAACGCTTGGCTCGCCGCTACTTGAAGAATCCCGTTCATCTCAAGCTTTCTCCTGATTCCATCAGTGCAGCCGAGATTAGCCATCTTTATTACGCGGTGAACGGCACGCAGCGGGAAGCCGACTTACTGCGCATCTTGGCGTTCGAGAATCCGGGCCGCGGGATTGTGTTTTGCAACACACGCGAAGAAACCGGCCGCGTGGCGGAGTTCTTGAGATCCCAAGGAATGGACGCGGAAGCGATTTCGTCAGACCTCTCCCAATCGGATCGAGAGAAGGTCATGATCCGTATGCGCGAAGGCAGCATTCGCTTCCTGGTAGCAACGGACGTGGCAGCAAGAGGCATCGACATTGATGACATCTCGCATGTTTTTAACTTTTCGTTTCCTGATTCGCCTGAGTCTTACATTCACCGCACCGGGAGAACGGGGCGTGCTGGACGAACCGGGGTAGCCGTTTCATTGATCGGACCGACGGAAGTCGGCTCGTTTTACTATCTCAAGCTGCTTTACAAGATCAAGCCAGAGGAAAGAACCCTTCCCTCTGAGAGTGAGATTCAAGCGCGTCGCGAAGGCGAGAGCCTTGTGGCTCTGCGTAAACAGCTAAGCGCAGAACCTGGTGGCCAGTGGCGCGCGTTGGCTCGTCGCGTGTTGACCGGTCTAGATTCGGAGCACTTGATTGCGGCACTGCTGAAAGAAAAACTTTCCACGCCCAAGGCCAAAGGGCCACAACCAACCCGCAGTGTCCTTGATACGACGGAAGACGGTGAAACAAGCTCGACGGCAGCAGAGCGTCCGCGAGACAGAGACGCAGAGCGGAACTATCGTGATCGACCGGCGCGCGGACCGGCCGATCGGGGCGAAAGAGATCGAGGACGTGGGCGTTTTGAACGAGGTGACCGAACGCAGCGATCTGAAGCGGCTTCGCCCCGCGAAAACAATCCTTCATTTGCCAATGGCTTTCCTGCTGGGACACCGTCCTATGAGTCGGCCAAGCCAAGTTTAGCTGAGGCGCCTGCAGTGGCTACAGAGCGAACAGAGGTTGCAACTTCGGCTGAACTGCCAGCTGTCCGCGCAACGGTACCTGAGCGACGACCAGACGAACGAGCATTCCCAATTTCCGACAACGCCAGTCGAGCTGCCCAGCCCCGCGGTAGGAGCGAAGGAGACGTCTCTCGAGGCGAACGCCCTATTCGCAATGAACGCTTTCGTGACGAACGTCCTAGTCGGCCACAGGCGCCGCGAAGCGAAGTGACACGCAACGCTTCAAGCGAAAACCGTGAGCGCCCGCCGGCACGTGCTTCGGATGATTTCTCCGCGGTTTGGCAAGATCCACCAAGCGGCGACGAGCCAGCGTCAAGTGAGGGTCGTCCTCAAAACAACAGAGCGGCCGCTGCGGGTGCATCCACAGGGTCAGAGACGCGGTTGTATTTGAACCTAGGCCGCAAGGATCGGGTTCGAACGGAAGACGTCGTTGCGCTTCTGATTGAAGCCGGAACGCCTGTTGCGCGTGAGGCAGTCGAGGTGATGAGCACTCATAGCTACATCAACGTGGATGAAGGTCGGGCCCAGGAGCTTGTGTCTGCACTCAACGGACGCGAGCACAACGGCCGAAGCCTAATCTGCGAAGTGGCAAAGCCTCGTCGAGAGCGATACTAGGAGGTTACTGTCCGGGAAAGTCCTTAAGTTCCGGAGTAACAAGTCCCGGCCCCTTAGACTTCCCGGGGACAGTGGCCGGGATATCATTAGGCGGTGCCTCTATGCGCCGGTACTTAGGAGATGCAGGCTCATGGCGCGGCCGCGCTGACTTGACCTTGCTGGCCTCAGGCGACTCTGGAGCGGCAGGCTTCGCCTCTGCCTCGGCGGTTTCAACTGTAGCGGCAGGCGCTGGCGTTGGAGCCCGCAAGACAGTTGGCGTGGGCGGTGCGACGGCTGGAAGCGTAGAAGAAGCGGGTGCGGGAGTCGGCTGAGCCACAGGAGCCAGGCGCCCAAAAAGCAACCAACCTACGGCAACAACGACACCAACGGCAACGCCCCCAATAACGAGTGCCATCTTTCCCGCGGGCTTTGAGCCGGCAACGAACTCAGTTCGTTCCGCATACGAAGACATCACGTCTTCAGAATGAATTTCTGTGCTTGAGACACGACCGCTATTCGCAATGACAGGCTGCACATCAGCACCGCCGATGGGCCTAGTCATGCTACCCGGGGTTGGGGTTTGCGTGTTTCCTCTTGGCGCACCTGGCAGTTCATCACCCGCAGGGATGGCCTCCACCGCAGCGCGCAGTTCAGCCATGCTCTGATAGCGCTGCTCTGGCTTCTTGGAAAGCGCCTTGAGCACCAGAGCATCGAGCTGTGGCGTGATGCCCATGCTCGGGTTTAGGACGCTTGGGGCTTGTGGCTGTTCAAGCAGATGCTTGGTGAGCAGACCCACGAAGTTCTCGGCTTGGAAAGGTGGCCTACCACAGATGAGATGGTTGATAACGCAGCCAACCGCGTATAGGTCAGCACGCTGATCGCAGACCTTCCCCTCGGCTTGTTCAGGAGCCATGTACTCAGGCGTTCCGAAAATCATGCCTGTGCGCGTGAGTTTCGGACCATCATCACCTTCGGTCTGAACCTTGGCGATGCCGAAATCCAGCAGCTTGACGAAGTCTCGCCGCCCTTCCTTATCGATAAGGAAAACGTTTTCGGGCTTCATGTCGCGGTGAATGATTCCCTGGGCATGAGCAGCACCCAGTGCTTTGCATACTTGAATAACGATGGGCTTAGCGCGGGCCCATGACATCGCGCCCGAAGCGCTGACCGCCTGGCCGAGATCTTGCCCCTTGAGGTACTCCATCGCGAAGTAGACAAGGCCCTCCGCCGACTGCCCAAAGTCAGAGATGTCGATGACGTTCTCGTGACCTATGCGGGAAGCGCTTTTGGCTTCTTGAAGAAAGCGAGCGGTAAGATCCGCCTTCCGCGCGAACTCAGGCGACAGTACCTTTAGAGCTACCTTTTTCTCTATGAATACGTGCTCTGCGAGATACACGGCACCCATGCCGCCCTCGCCCAACTTCTTGATGATGCGATAGCGGTCTGATACGACCTTGCCAACCAGGGATTCTTCCTGAGGCGGCTGCGTTAGCTCTCCCACGGCCATTGCTGGGAACTGTATCACGGCCAGGACCTTGTGGGGGAGTCGTTAGGAAACAGAGTCGATGGCACGTACCAAAAGTTCGTAATCGGCCGACAAGGCGAACTCGAACAAACCGCTGGCGACGGGCGATTCTGCCAGATTTGTTGGCGACAGCGGCTTGCCATTGGCGGCCAACAACACCTCGACCGCGACGGACAAGTCCCCGGATGCCAAAAGGCCTACTCTAGCGGCTGTCGCTTGGACGCTGCTGGCAACGTTCGCCAAACTTTCGCGGCTGGCCATTTCGGCAACAAATGGCCGAAGTTCGGCGCGCTGGGAACGCCCCAATGCCTTGTTAAGGCGAGGCAGAACTCGATCGATGGAGGCCTCGTCGACGGCACCATCGTCGACCGGAAGGTTGAGAAATTGGCGAACAAGTGCGGTCAACAATGCCTGTGGACCAGGATCCGTTGCCGCCAATAAATCGAAATGGGTGGAGACCAGCCGAAGTGCATAGCCACCTGCGAAACGAAGAGCGACGGAACCGCGCTTGACCAATTCGCTTCCAAGGACAATGGCGGGGGGATCGCCCGGTTCAACCAACAATGCGTTGGGTAGGTCTGTTGTCACGAACACCTCAAACCCACGTACTCCAAGATCCACGGCCAGGGCATCGAGTACTGAACGAGGCCCCTCTCCCACAGCAATACGTTCTGCGCGAAGGACGCCGTAACGGCGTAGGTCGGGACGACTCGCTTTGGACAAGGGCGGTCCCAAGACGCGCATCACTTGACGCAGGCCGGGTGGCAAGCGACTGGGGTAAGCCATTTCGTCCACTTCCGGATTCAACAAAGGCGACAACCTCCGTCCTTTGGAAGGCGCGGTTGACCACGACTGCAACTCTCGACGCTCGACCGGATCATCACTTAAAGCAGCCAACAATTGTGCCGAGGCCGCCGAGCCTGCAGCCCGCGAACACCATCGCAGCACCGGAACAATCACGCGCAGAGCAGAAAGATCGCCCGGAAACCGTCGTAGATCTTCGTGTAATCGAGACAAGGAAGTATCAAGCAAAACGCGACGCCCTTGGGTATCCTTGTGTCGCTCCAGGTACCGAGCAAGTTCACCAATGGCTTGCAAGCTTCTAGGGGCTTGCTCGTGAGCCCGGCGAAACAATAAACCAGCTTTGCGAGTCTCTGAGTTCTTTTCGTAAAGGCCAGCAAGCCGCAACAGCAAGCCCAAACGCCGTTTGTCCTCAGGTTCGCGTTCAACGGCACGCTCGGTCGCCGCCACGGCTCGTTGCAAATCGTTTTGCTTGCTGTAGATATCAGAAAGTCCGGTGAGCGCGTCTAAGTCGTTCGGTTCAAGTTTGAGTACACGTTCGAACGCGCCAGCAGCGAGCTTTGGATCCGAAAGTCGTCGATGGTAGATGCGCCCCAATCTGCGGAAGATTTGGGCCTGCTCGATCGGAGACGCTTCGATGCGCGCAAGTCTCAGATACATTTCGGCCGCAATCGAGTAAGCGCCATCTTGGTACTCAAGTTCTACAAGTTCTCTTAGGGCCCTGACATTCTGGGGATCCCGCAACAATACAGTGCGCAGCTCGGCCTTGGCGCCCGCCCGATCGCCGATTCTCCCGAGCAACGAAGCTCTCTCGAAGCGAAGCAGATCGGAGTCCTCTCTGCCCACGGAAGACTGTTGTCGGACGCGGATCAATTCCGCCAGATCCACGAGGTCTTTCTTCTCTTCAACAATGATTCTTAACTGTGAAAACGCGGCGTCGTTACCAGGTTCGCTTGACAGTGCCTTTCGAAGCCACTCTTCCTCACGCGGGTCTTGATTCCCCACAAGTACCGCCGCTTCTAAGTACAAGTAGGATTGATGGCCAGCGACGGTGCTAATCGAGGCCGCACCTATTAGGGCACGCATCGTGTTTTCAGTATCGTTCGCAGCCTTCGCCACACGCGCAAAAAGCCGGAGAGCTGGAAGATTCTGAGCGTCTTGAAGAACGATTTCAGCGAGCCTGCTTTGGGCAGCAAACACATTTCCGTCGCGTGCGAGTGACTCAGCCGTCCGCAGTTCAAGTTGGAGTAGGAGTCTAGGATCGCCTTCGATCCTATTTGCAACAGCTTCTTTCAGACGAAGCCACGCAGCGGACGAGAGAGCTGGCGAAAACTGTCGAGCGATGAGCGTCATGCGCTGGGGATTCAATTGGTGCGCATGAGCCAACAAAGAGGCCGCCTGTTCAAGATCGGCGTTCGACTCCGCTTCATACAAGCAAAGAATCAATGCATCAGCATCACCAGCATCGCAGAGGCATGATAAAGCGAGACTTACAGCCGCCGCGTTTCGTTGAACAGAGGCAGTGGCGATCGTTCGAATAGCGAGGGCCACGTTGCTCCGATCCAGAGCCAGCGCTTCAAGCAGGAAACCGAGAGCGCCAAGCGGGTCGTAAAGACCTTCGGCGCGCAAACACGATCGTTCAACCAGCACAGCTGCAGCTTTGTCGTTTTGCCCGACCCCGCGATAGCCGTCCGATTCGTCGCGCAATTGTCCATCCAATGCGTTCAGTGCGCCTGACAACCACAATTCACGGCGGTACGCCAGCAACGCTTCTATCGACAGTGGACCCGAGACTATTCTCCCCAGCGCATTTGCCGCATCGTTATGTCGCCCCAACGCAGCTAGAGCTTCCGCTCGCCGGAACAACCAAAGACTTCGGAGTTCGTCAGTAGCGGCAAATACTGAAAGTCGCTCGAATACACTGGCAGCTGTTTCGGGATCGTCAAAGCGGTTGGTCAACACCCTCATGAACATCGCGGCTTCGTCAACGTTCGCACTGTCCCCTGCCCTCGCCTGTAAGAACTGAAGGGCTTCTCGACGTTGCCCAGACGCCTTCATCCACGAGACAGCTTCCAGCACCCTCAACGTTACATGTCGGCTAGCCGTGGCAGCGCTGCGGTAAGCTGCCGCAACGGCCGAAGCGTTATCGAGGTTCTCAAGCGGTGCCAACGCAAGGACACGGGGATGATCGAGAGACTCCTCTACGCTTGAAGAGCGCGCCATTGCACGAACCACCGCACGCGTTGGCGTCTCTGCAGCCAATGCGTCCTCAGCCCGCTCATGCACAATGGATGCGAGTTCGGGCTCGCCCATCGCCAAGAACGCAGCAGCCCCTCGTTCAAAGCGTTGCGATGCCGATCCGAATCGACGATGGCCAACATCATTCCACGCAAATGATAAGAAGGCCGCATCACCGGGAAGCACGGCCAACGCGGCGTTCTGTGCAGCGACAAGCTGATCAGCTTCGATGCCTGTGGCTCGCAAAGTGTCAACGCCACCACATCTTTCGAGCAATGCCATACCCGCCCGCGCGGAGTCCCCTCTTGCCCACAAAGACAGGCCTCGCGTGCGGACCGAGGGAGATGCCACAGCATGACAAATGCGCTCCGCGAGCATGGCCGGAAAAAGTCCGTCAGGGGCAATCGCCAGCGCGCGGTCAAGCAATTCCACCGATTCGGCTTCGCGAGGCAACCGCAACGCCATCTCAGCGGCCGCAGCGAACAGCAAAGCACTGTCGTGCGGCCCCAATCCTTCAACCCACCCTTCGGGGTTATCGAGAAGATCGGTAACGTGGAGCTGCAGCAGGCACAAACGTTCTGCAACCCGCAGATCAACCAGAGGTTTGCCATCAACGACCACTCCAAGCAGCTCGGCACCGAGCAACGGATCGCCGGCCCCTTCCGCAAGACTTACAGCCCACCGACCAAGTGAGCCCCTAAGAGTGTCATCCTCGACCTCTGCCAAAGCGCCTTGAAGAATGGTCAAGGTGTCACCGCTGCTAAGTGATCCCGACATCCGCAACATCGCCATCAGCGAACCATGGGATTTCGGATCAAGTGAACGAGCGAGATCACGTAGGCCTCCTCCACGATCCCCCGTGCCGTGCAATTCAAGAAGACGCGCGGCACTGTAAAGCAACGCAGCGCCTGCTGTTCCGCCCAAGGCTCGACCTGCCAGGCCCAACGATTTTGACGTCCTGCTGGCTTCGTCTCCTCGTAGTTGACTTGCAGCCGCAACGAGCGCCAGCCCGACATCGGCATCGTCGAAGGACTCAACAACGCCTGCCACAGCTTTAAGCGAACGCGCAAGGGTCGCATAGGCCGCGCGTTGATTGCCAGCACGCTCACCAATATCGTTAACCAGTGAACTCAGGCGCTCAGCCAAAGCAGCCCCACGAAGTTCTCCACGGGCAAACAACCGCAAGCGTTCTCTTCTAGGAGCCACGTCATCCGGCGCCGCTTTGCAAGCTCTATCAATCAAGCGGTGTACTGACTCTGTCGCGCCCGACATATGCGCAGCGCGAGCTGCCTCGACAGCGACCCACGAAAGCCTTTCACCTGAGGCACCTTCTGCTTGCGTAGCCTCGAGCTCGTCGGCAAGCATCGCCAACCGCTCTTCTTTGTACAGCTTGGTTGGGCCGTCCTTGGGGGCGACCACTGCATTCCAATTGACCGTTCCTATGAACCCGTCGAGTCGACGATTGGGCAACGAAGGGGCTGCACCAAGTACGATGTCTTGCGACGGCGGCGGAGAACTTCCAAAGGGATCGAAGGCATCAACTGGAACCGTGTCTTGCGCCAGCAGAACTTCCTCGGGGCGAACCGTGAGATGCGCCAATGGTTCAGTGGCCTCGGACGTCTCATCAGTGATCGAGACCTCCGTGGAGGCTTCGTCATCTGAGGGAGATTGGTGGGCGACGGCTTTTCGGTCGGGAGAACGAGGCAGCTGAACAGCGGCTGACAGTTCTTCGAGATTCGGAATGACGACAAGGTCACTGTCCCCCTCGGCGTCAAGCGCCATAGGTTCGCTCCCGGCATCCAACGACGCCACTTGTTGAAGCGCATTGCTCGCAGGCGATGCGAGTTCCCTAAGCGGCAGAGGGAGATTCGGACTGCTGTCAGCGGCCACTGGGCCCGACAGATCGGAGAGACCGCCTATAGAGGCATCCCAATCGTCGACAGCGTCGTCCCAATCTGCGATTGGTAAATCGACCGAGTCGTCAGTAGGCGGCGAAGGAGGTTTACGCTTCGACACGGCGTTCCTCTGTATTCCGCATGCCCAAGGTGCGAAGGAGTTCGTTGTGATCGTTGCTAATGGCGAAAGCAACCAATGACCTCACCGCAGAGTTAGACTTTACGGTCTCAAGCTGTCGCGAACCCGCCAAGACAAACGCTGACTCAGCGACATCGCCAGCCACGAGCAAGCCAAAACGATCGGCTGCTCGTTCGCATTGGTCTAACCATGCAGCAACGTCAGCGATTTTGACGAAGCCAAGGGCTTCAAAGATCGCGGATTGACTCTTTAAGATCTTTTTTGGCAGGTGTTTCGCAATCTGAAGACCCGCTTCTGTATCTGCTGCAGCAGCGAGTTCCCCCAGCGGTACCGCGACGCCGATGGCGCTACAAACCAGATCCTGAGTTGAAGACCGCGTTGTATTGAGCGAGGTATGGAAGGGCAAACCCAAACACTGCAAGGCCAAAGAACGGCCCGCGCGAAAGCGGCTTGCCGCGTCGCCTCCTAAGATGCTGGAACTTACGCCCACAGCCCCCAGTGGTGTTCCCAAGGCGATTGCACCGAGCTCGAGTGCTACGGAGAAAACGCTCAGGTCGTTTAGGCCGACAGCACTGGCCGCAGATTGAAACCAATCAAGGCGCGTTTCCTTCTTAAAGTCGATCCGCTGTGACCGTTGGGCGACAGGTGTATTTGGCAATGCCGCCCAAGCTTTGTTTGCCGGGGTCGCCAACGAAGACCACGCAGACTGCAATACGCTTACTTGTGGCAAAAAGTGCTGCGATTGTTCGGCTGTTTGCGGAATTGCGCGGCCAAGAGAAAAAAGAGAGTTTGCATCAAGGCTGCCTATGATGCGGCCTGAAGATCCTCTAGCGTTGCCTTGGCCCAACAGAAACAACAACTGGGCCGCAACTTTCTGGCGCCAGGGTTGATTGGCAACTCTTGAGTAAGCCTCCAGCAGCTCGACTGTGCGCACGTCAAACATCTCGCTTCCGCTGACTTGCTCAAGGATGATAAAAAGTGCACCGAGGACCACACCCTGATCCTGCTCCGTTAGTGCCACAGGTGCCGCCATGGCAGCTAGATCAAGGATGCCATCACCATGCGGATCGGCGGCGATCGCCTCGAGTGACAGCGCGACACAAGACGTGGTTTGCTCAGCGTCGCGCAAGGTACGAGCCGCCGAAACCAGGTACGCTGCACGTTCACTGTTGGATCCTCCAACGGCCAAGGATCGAAGAGATTGCACCGCCAATGAAACAAGGCTGAGACGGGTGCACAAAGGCAAAAGGCGTGACCACAATTCTGGTGTCAGAGCTGCAATGAGATTCGAGGCGCGGTCGAGTGCATTTCGAGCGGCTACGACGTCTAGCTGCTGTTCGCAAACTTCAGCCAGATCGACGAAACACGTTAGGCGTGAAAGTTCATTGTCGCAATCACATTGCGTGGCTTCATGAAGTCGCGCGCGGGCGGCCCACGTAGCGCCCTTGGCGACACAGGCTTGTCCCAACCTCCACAAAGGCTCAAAGAGTTGACCATCCGTTGCCAACGACCTTTGCCAATCGGCATAGGCTCCTTGGCTGTCATTCAAACGAAACTGCCTAAGGTTTGCGCGTTCTAGCCAAAGCGGCACACAGCGATCCCCTTTGTGCCCAAGCCTTGTTAGCTTGAATCCCAATAGGTTCTCAACGCGTGGCCAATCGGCAGACGATCGCAACAGCGACAACAGTCGATCAAATGCCTCGTCGTCGTTCGGAGCCCGTGCCAAGACCTTGTAGAAGAGCCCAACGGCGGATTCAGATTGGCCGTCTGCCTCTGCCAACAAGGCAGCTTCGGCGTAATGCGCGGCGGAGGCTGTGATGCTCGTTAAAGAATCGCCAATGCGTTCAAGTAACAAGGCTTCGTCCGCGCGTGCTCCCGCGAGTTGAGCCAGTCGACGTAATCCCTCCAACGCTTCGAGCGAATCGGAACGCAGCTCAAGCACCAAAGCGTACGCTGCTGCCGCCGCACCCAATCGTCCTTCCGATTCTGCCAAGGAGGCCCGTTCCAGTGCCAACAATGCGGCCAACGCCCCGCTTGCTTGGTCGCCCTGTCCAGCAGCCGCGGTAAGCCTAGCGAGCCGGGAAGAAAAAACAGCATCGAGCGACGACGGAAAGTCGTTCACATTGCCCAACATGTCGGTAACTGCAACTTCAACGACGGATGTCGCCTCGTCCGCGTAGGATTGGCTAAACAGTGAAACGAACTGTGACTTTCCAGCGACGAAGGCGTCAACGCCAAGTTGAAACCTAAGCCGAGCGCGAGCGTTTCCGGCCGAACTTTGCTCTGCGAGTGCGTTCATCGCAACCCACAAGCGCTCTGCGTTACCCGAACGCGCTGCCGCTAAGAAGGACAGAGCAACATCCCCGGGAACCACGGCGACTTCGTCGATCACGCCTCCTGTGGCCAATAGGATGTGCTGAGCCTCTCTTGCCAAGCTTTCTGACAAGGCTCCATCAAGTTGTTCTGAGATGCCCTGCAACGCAGAGACAGTTCCGGCGATGTTTGTTTCCGCAGCCGCCATGCGAAGGCAGCCGAGCAAGCAGCGGACAATGAGTTCTTTGTCACCGCATGATTGAGCAACTCTTGCTGCTTGCTCGAAAGCGTCTGCGGCTTCAGCGCGACGAAACGACAGTTCACAACACTCTCCCAGCAGCAGAAAGAGCTCCGCTCGGGTGAGCTGTGATTGCGGTTGCGACCAAACGTCGGACGCCCCTTCTCTATTCGCAAGGTGCTTTCGCAAGAGGATAGGGTCTCGCACGCGTCTCAAGACATCGACCTGCCAGCACCATGCAGCGATATCGTTGTGGCGGACCAAGGGATCCAATGAGGCGAGTGCTTCAGGAAACTGTCCTGCTTCTAGCGAAACGAACGCTTGTCGAAAGCGCAAGGCGCGGACACGTTCAACGTGAACCGGATCGCTCTTTACCTGGGCCGCACGCACGGCCGCAGAAAGCTCCTTTGATAGAACCGCGCGCACGCGAGCCGGTTCCAAACGAGAACGACGTTCAATGAATGCGGCGGCCAGCGACAATGGATCCGCGGACAAAGCTTGATCCAAAAAGCCATCAACTTGTGCATCCCGGGCGGTACCCATCGCCAAACGGGCCGATAGAATCCACAAAGCGGACTTTCCGGAGTTTGTTCGCGCGTGTTTCTGTAGGCCCGCCAGGGCAGCTAGGGCATCGTCTAGCGCTCCGCCATCTTGGTTGGAAAGCAACGCGGCAAGGTCGAGTCGCCGAAACAAATTTCGAGCGTCATCTCCTGTGGAAACAGTCAATGCGTTCTGAGCAGCGAGGGCCGCTGGTAGATCATGCAAAAGGTCGCGGTTAAGCAATACCAGTGATTCACGCAAGGCTGAGGCACGAACAGACGTCGCGGCCGCCTTAGCGTCTGATGCGACCAATTCGACGAGTTTGTCCCAGCGACCATCGCGTGTGAACACCGAAGCGAGGCCTTCTTGCGCGGGACGGTAAGACGGTAGTAATGCAAGGGCTTGACTATAGAGAGTCTCCGCTCGCTCGCTGTCAGCCAACTCCGATTCCCAAAGCGCACCCGCACGGACATACTGATGAGCCACTTCGTGCAACCACCTACGATCGTCGTCTTGCGAAGGCATTCGCGACAACAAACTATCCGCCTGGGTCTCGTACGCTTGTGCGATTCCGTGCGCATCTTGCAACGCGGCCAAAGTTCGCACGCGTTCAACAAAACAAAGGTCTGCAACGCCAGCATCGTCCGAGACACGACCGAGCGCCCCCATCGCCTCTCCCCAAGCCCCTTGGCGCATGGCCATGTCGGATCGCCGAAGCAGAAGTTCAGCCAATGCCGATGGCGTGTCAGAACGCGCTTGCCAAGCATCAAAGGTTTCGACGCGACCGGAGAGAACCGCCAGATCAAGTCGATCTGCAGCCACCACCGGATGTTCCGGAGCTATCAGCAACGCACGATCGAGCACGCCAGCCGCTTCCGCGAGGTCGCCCCGAGCGACCAAGCGGCGCGCCTTCTCGCGCAATGCCAAAATTCGCGCTGCATCCGAATGCGTAGACCGGGTAGACGGCGTGTAGAAGTCCCAGGCGTCTAGAGCGGCCAACCGCAATGGATCGTGGGCTGCGCCCACAGAAAAGCGGTCCAGCGCATGGAATACCGAAGCATCCGTTATGCCGTTCGACAAGGAACGCAGCAAAACGTCGCAGGCGCGCGTCGATCGCTCAACAAGATTGGTTGCCCCTGCTTCGGCCCCTTGAACAAGCAACCATTCCGCAAAAGCAACTGTCCATGCGGCCGATTCAGCAGGCGTGGATGCATTGGCCAGCAGCCCTTCAAAGGCGCGATGCGCTTCGTCCGAAAGGTTGTGCCACAAGGCGTGCTGGAACAACGCTACCCAGCCCACGCGGTGCTTCGGATCTATCCGCACAGCTTCGGCAAAGCTCGCCGCACCTTCGCTTGGGTTGGATAGGTGTTTCGTCAACAACAACCCACGTTCGACCAAGAGATCTGCACGATCTTGTGAGCGCGTGTTACTAGCGAAGCGGGCTTCCGCTTCAATCACCCGCACGAGGTTTTCCCAATGGCCCTGGCGCCCCAACTGCCGGCGCAAGGACCACGCGGTTGGCTGGAATGTAGGATCAGCGGTTAAAGCCTTGGCGTAGGTTCGTGCGGCTGCCTTTTCCTGCCCCAAGGCAGACTCTTGAAGGTAGGCAGCCTCAAAGTAAACGCGGGCTGCCCAACCGTTGTCGTCCGAGGCCTCAGCTTCTGCCAGAAGGAAAAGAACCTCCTCCTGTGCACGAGTTTCCGGGGTTGTCCCTGCTTTTAGAAGTTGATTATCAGCCAATGCCCCGCCCTCACCGCGCACGCCTGGCAGGGCTTGCGGTTCGGACACGACGCCAACGCTTTCCTCTGGGCGAGGGGCGGGAGCGTCCGAAGAACCTGGAGAGCTGGACGACATGGAGAATTTGGGGTGTCAACACGGCCCGGACACCCAGGGCCGAAACGAGGCGACAGTATACGTTCGACTGAACTTCTGGCCAACGTGAACAGCCAAGGAGAAGCTTGATCTTTGCATTTGCGCAAACCTACCTCGGGCACCTAGACTGCCAGCTGCCTTATGGCCAATTTGGTGGTTTTCACCGAGCTCGTCGGCGACCGACTGCCCACGCATTCCACGCAACTTGCGCTGGCCCAGTCCCGATCCATCTCAAACTCCCTAGGCGCCACAGTTTACGCATTGGCCGCGGCCGGGCCGCTAGATGTCCGGGAGTTGGACGAACTAGCGGATTCGCTAGGAAAAGCCGGCGCCGACAGGGTGATGTTGTGGACCAGACAATCGCCTGAGAATCCGTTTCACTACGCCACGGACGGGCATGTGTTAGAGGCCGTGACGAAGCGGCTTCGCCCACGACTGTTTCTGTTTCCGACGGGCGTAGGCGCAAACCAGCTGGCGCCTGTTCTGGCCGCAAGAGTCGCGGCAGATTTCTTCCCGCAGGCGACGCCGTCCTTTGCAGCAGCATCGCTCGACGAAGGTAAAGTCGGAGAGCTGCGGCTTCACAGATCGCATGCATCGAACCGGAGCTTCGATGTACTTGATGTGATGGATGCCGATCGAATGATCGTATGCACGCTTGCTGATGGCCCTGACACAACGGCAAGGGGAGCAGGCGCAGCGGAGCTTGAGGTGCTCGCGTTGTCGGTACCGGCATCCACCGCGGCGGCGCCCCGAAATAGAAAGTTGAGAGTCGCTGTATGCGTTGAAAGCACGCCCAGCCGCGCGGCGCTTAGAGCAACAAAGATCGCAAGCGAGTTAGGCGACATTGAGCTCGTTTGGGTGCATGCAGGATCGCAAAGACTTCAGACAAGCATGATTCCAACGATTGTTGCCTCTGTGACAAGCGTCGTGGCGACGGAGCTCGAACGGCCGCATGACAGCTCACTGGCGTTGGTGCTCGCAACGGTTGTAAAGCGTCTCGATTGCGACTTCGTTCTTTTTGGTGATAGGTCTGATGACCAAGGAACGGGGCTGATCGGTGCAGCCGTCGCAGCTCACATGGAGATCCCGTTTGTTGCGCAGGTACGACGGCTGACAAGAGCACTGGGCGGCAAGGTGGTCGCATGGATCCATCCCGACGATTCTGAATTTGCTGTGACAATACCGGCTGTGTTTGCGTGCGAACCACACGGTGACGTGACTTTGGATTATGGACAATCGAACGACGACAATGTGCTAGGTCTAACTGATCTGGGAATTGACCGGGCGACAATGCGCAAAGCCACTGTCTGGTGAACGTTCTATCTCCATGCCCAAGCTAAATGGGATTGGCTGACTTCGCAAGAACGGTTCTCGCGAACGCGAGCAAACTTTCCTCTGTGTTTCCTTCGGGTTCGTCGACGACACGATCAAGCAGGGTCGACAACAAAATACCCACCTGCCTACCGGGCGGAAGACCCAACACCTG
>Ga0105048_10006761_pt1 | contig 18490 bp, 19 predicted proteins | sample MAT05_FD_78382 | JGI IMG/M metagenome (GOLD analysis project Ga0105048, IMG submission 78382) | Freshwater microbial communities from Lake Fryxell liftoff mats and glacier meltwater in Antarctica - MAT-05 | ecosystem: Environmental > Aquatic > Freshwater > Ice > Liftoff microbial mat | place... | reverse complement strand
GCTGCAGGCGCAGCGGGGTTTGCAGCTTGCGCAAAGTTTTTGCATCATTTTGGTCTGTAGCCCTTGTAGATACTGCGCTGTTAGCTATTGATTTGGTATTTTTTTGAGTCAACGTTGCAGCCTGCTCGGCCAGCTTGGGCCGGCCGGCGGTGAAGCGGTAGCGGGCAATGGGCCGGGGCGGGTGAACATGGGCGGGGGGCTTATTGCGCCGGGGCACATGCTCTGAATGACCGCGCGCAAGCCTTGTGCGGTAGCTTTCATCTGCGCGGTACAAGCCAATACGACTTTTTTGGGCCGTCATTCCATTTTCAGATCGATAGGAGCGAAGCCGCAGACAGTGCAGACGCACGGCAAGGCGAAGCAACAACAGATCTTATTGATATAAAAACGGAATCAGACATTGTCCAGCACAGGCAGCAGGTGGGGCGTGGCTTGGGCAGAGACCAGGCAGAGGTGGTTGGTGTAGGGGGTCATGGGGCTAGGGCTTTGGGCATTGGGAGGGTGGCCGACTGGTGGTGCGGCGTCATTGGGCATCGAGGCGAAAGCACCGGATGTCCAGCCCCAGCGGGGCCGCCAGCTTGAGCCAGGACCTGTCCCCTGTCAGTACGGGGGATTGCAGGCACTGTGCCGCGGCCAGACAGGCCCGGTCGCCCAGGGATAGACCCAGCGCGCGGGTCAATGGGCGCAAACGGGCGGCCTCCAGCGCCATGCTGGGCGTGAATGGCTCGCACGGCAGCGCCAGCTTGGCAAGGGCCAGTTGGGCTTGCGACAATGCCATGCCCCATTCGCAGAGTTTGCTAAGCACCTCGGCCTGATTGACCACGCCAAGGGCTGCCTGCCCGCTGGCGATCTCGTCCTCAACCGCCTCCCAGCCCGGTTCAACCTGCAGCAAGCCCAGCACCGCTGACGCGTCAAGCAATATCATGATTGAGCTTCCTCGGCGGCATTCTCGGCTCGGCGATCAGCGATCAGCTCGTCGACCAGCGAGACCGACTTCGGCACGTAGCGCCGCACCATGGCCTGGGCTTCGCGCAACTGCGCCAGTCGGGTGGTCAGTGTTGCCACGCCGTCTTTACAGTCCCATAAAACTGTATCGCCATCATTTAACGCCAATTTACGCCTGATTTCTACAGGAATGACAACTCTTCCACCTTCTGACATTTTCATGCTTATCATGACTTAATCTCCATAATAATCACAGTATGCCATTGATAAACAGGGTTGTCCGTAGTGCAAATATCTGGCTGTCAACGCGCTTGAGCAAGGCTTCGCGCTCGGCGCTGGGCAAGAAGGCATGCACAAAAACCTGGCGCAGCAGAGCCAAGGCTGCCCACAAGCTCAGGCCACCATCTGTCATGCGGGCTGTCTTCGTAGCCAAAGATGGTTTCCTCCAACGCGATCACTTGCCGACGGTGAATGGCGTCGGTGTATTCGATGATGGCAATTCAATAGCATCTACGGCAATACACGCAAGGGCTGGAGGCCGATTGGTCAAGGTGCCGCCGAAAGCGCCGGTGACGTTGCGATGGGGCCCCGTCATCACTATTGCATGTATTCAACAAACCCATTGTTGATGACCATGACCCCGCGCTGCACTGAATGGCACTGAAAACCGGCGGTGCCGTTGCCATAGGTCCAGAACGTGGTGCGCAAGGTCTCACCCGGATAAAACGGTGCGCTAAACCGGACACGCAATTTTTTCAATCGAGCCGGGTCATAGGCGCAAAGTGTGCGCAAGGCGGCGTGGCCGGCCATGCCAAAGGTGCCAAGACCATGCAACATCGGGCGCTCAAAACCGGCCTGCCGTGCATAGGTGATGTCCACATGCAAGGGGTTGTCGTCACCACTCAGGTGGTAGATGAGCGCGGCTTGGGCAGTGCTTGGCAAGTCACATTGAAGGTCCGGCGGACTGTTGGGCAGTTTGTGCACAGTCCAGTCGATGGTGTCGCCGCCTTCAAAATGGCCGTCGCTGCGGCACAAGTTACCGGATCGCGTGGTGGCCAGGAGTGCCGAGGTGGCGACATCAAAAACGTCACATCGGGTGTAGAGCACTGCCCCGCTGGCGCGCTTGTCCACCAGGGCTTCGACGGTGGTTTTGCCCACCACCTCGCCGCTGGCCGGTAGGGATTGGTGCAGCGTCAGCTCCTGGTCCAGGTGGAGGATGTTTTTCCAGTCAAGACCCGTCTCGGGCAACTGCATCCAGAAGCCGGGGCTTCCCAGCACCACGGCCATGGTGGGCATGGCGCGTAGTTCGGAATCAAAAACATAGCGCAGTTGGTGCTGGTCCTGTGGGTCTGCGCCCATGCCTATCCCCAGGGCATAGAGAATCGTGTCGCGCGCACTGTAGCGTTGGCGCACGTCTTCAAAACGGCGGTTTTTCAGGTCTGTGTAGTTGATGGGCATGGTTTATGCGGTTCAGAAGATAATTGCTTTTTTATTGATCTCCTGCAAGCAAATTGTGACACTCTGCGCCTCGAACGTATTTTCCCAGCTGGTCACAGACCGGCAATCTGTCCGCGCCTATCTGCCCAAACTGGTGCCTGACAGCATGCTTCGGGCGATTTTGATGAGTGCCCGTCGGGCACCCAGCGGCTCAAACCTGCAACCAGGCGCCTTTTTGTCGCTGCAGGGCGCGGCAAGAGAACGGCTTTCCAGCAATTTGACGCAAGCCTGGCGCAACGGACAGCATGAAGTGGAGGACTACACGTATTTCCCTCAGCCCATGCCAATGGCACTGAAGCGCCACCAGGCAGCTTCGGCCCAGGCGCTTTACGGTGCGCTGGGCATTGCACGCGAAGACCGAGCGGGGCGAGATGGCCAGTTTGAGCGCAACTTCAAATTCTTTGACGCACCAGTGGCCCTGGTCATCACGATCAGACGTGATTTCGGCAGCGGGGGCTACCTGGATTTGGGCATGGCCATTTATGGCTTGATGCTGGCGGCGCAGTCGCACGGGCTGGCTACATGCGCCATCGGGACGCTGGCAAGCTACCCCAATCTGGTGCGGCGCAGCCTGCAGTTGGACGAACAATGCGCCATTGTGTGCGGCTTGGCATTGGGCTACGCCGATGCGGCTGCCCCCGTAAACCGGACGACGACCACACGCTGCGAACTGAACGACTACTTTCGCGTTATTGCCTGATTTCAGAGGCGCTGAAAAATAGCAGCAGCGCCAATGCCACCGGCACCCGCCACCGCCACCAGCCCCCTGGCTCCCGCTACTTCATCGTGCTGCAAGTCTGATAGCAAGCGCACCAAGGCAATCGCCCCGGAGGCGCCAATCGGGTGCCCGCGCGCCAAGCCGCCGCCACGCCGGTTGATGCGGGTGGGGTCGATACCCAGGGTGTGGCAAAAACTCAGTCCCTGAACCGCAAACGCATCGTGCAATTCAATGACTTGCACGCAGCCTGCCGAGGGAATTCCGGCACGCGATATTGCAGCCAGTGACGCCTTTTCAGCTGCGATCAGGGGGGTGATTGAGTCAACACCCACAGCGGCCGAGGTGACCCACGCTGCCTGCGGAGTTAGCCCCAAGTCTTGGCAGGCTTGCGGTGTTGCCAGCAACACCAGCGCTGCGCCATCGGCCTTGGCCGAGATGGCCAGCGTGCTGACGGCGCAGTCAGTCTGTGCCTGCTTGACCGCGATGGGCATGCGGGCTGCGCGCCCAAGGTCCATGGCCCTTGGGTAGGCGTCTTGATACAGTCCGTTGACAGGCACGATTTCGCAGGCCAAGGTGGCGGCGTGCGCCATAGCGCGCTGGTGGCTGAGCACCGCGTAGGCGTCTTGTTGTGTGCGGCTGATGCCGTGTTGCTGCGCATAAAGTGCGGCCGACACCAACAAGTCAGGGTCGCGCGTCGGGTCGGGGGCGAAAGCCGGTTTTTCGTAGGAAATGGCAGGTTCGCCCGCGCGCAATGGTCGCACCTGGCGGATTGGGGCGCGGCTCCAGGCTTCTACCCCGCCGGCAATCACGATCGAGGCCTGGCCGGAGGCCAACAACCCGACCGCCATGGCGACCGCGTCAAGGCCGGCGCAACACTGGGTATCGACCGAAAAGGCGGAGCAGCGCTCGGCCAGGCCGGCGGCCAGGGCGAGCATGCGCGCCGGATTACCGCCCGCACCCAAGGCATTGCCCAGTACCACTGCATCCACGGCCTGCGGGTTGATGCCCGCACGCGCCAACAAGGCCTGCACCACCGGCCCGGCGATGTCGTACGGCTGCAAGGTGTTGAACGCACCACCATAGGGGGCCACCGCACTGCGTGCACAGGCAGCAATCAGCGCAACAGGGTCAGACATGACACATCGGGGGTGGCGGTGCCCCCGCAATGAGGCTGAAGGCTTTGCGCCAACGCGCGGTGATCAGTCTTGCCGCTTGCAGTCAAGGGCCAGCTCTGGCACACAAAGTACTGACGGGGGGACTTGTAGCCTTCCAAACGTTGGCAGCACCAGGCGGATAGCTGCAAGGGCGTGGGCAGTTCCACCGACAGGTTGGGATTCCACTGCAGAATGGCCACCACTTGCATGCCCCGTAGTGGGTCGGACACGCCTTGCACGGAGGCGTTGGCCACCGCTGGATGTGTTGCAAGCACGGTCTCCAGTTCTTCGGGAAAAAGGTTTTTCCCTTTGGTTACCAGCATGCGGTTTTGCCGGCCGACCAGGCACAGTTGCCCTTGCGCGTCCCGATACCCGAGGTCGCGCACACACAGCCAGTCGCCATCCCGCAGGGCGGCGGTGTCGTCGTCTTCGGCACCGCCGACGTAGTCCATGAAAAGCATGGGGCTGCGCACGTAGATCAAGCCGACGCCGTCTTCGTCCGGGTCCCGGATTTGCAATTCAACGTTGTGGAACGGTCGGCCGACCACGGACGCGGGGATTGATTCGTGGGAATCCATCCAGGCGATAAAGCTGGTCTCGGACGCGCCATAAAACTCGATGATGCGGGCGTCAGGAAACAAGCCACGAAGTTCAGGGGTGCGGGCGCGAATCCAGCGCGAGCCGCTGACCATGATGAGCCGGACTTCTTGAATCGGGGCCAAACCTCGGTGTTTGGCCACCTCAAGCAGCAGCAGCAGTTGGCTGGGCACGGCAACCAGGCACGGGGTGCGCCCGTTGCGCAGGGTCTCAAGCACCGCTGCTGCAGAAAAGCGCGTTTGCACCACCACACCGGCACCACTCCACAGCCCGAACAGCATGCCAAACAGAAACAGCGAGTGCGAGTCATTCCCCGGGGCCAGAATGCGGCCGCCGGCCTGCGGCCCAAACGCCTCCAGACAGGCCCAAAAGCTGCTGGTCCATGATTGGTGATGGCGTGCGAAACCTTTGGGGGTGCCCGTGCTGCCGGAGGTGTAGCCGACATAAAAAGCCGACGTTGGCTGTGGCGTTGGCAAGTCAGCCGCCGTTTGTGGCAGGGTCCTCAGCACTGCTTGAAGAACCGCAGGCGGCCAGTCTGCGTCTCCCACTGCCGCGCAGCGGCCACTGCTGATGATGCCCAAAAAATCAACCAGCCGGTCAGCGATGGGCAAGGCCTGGCTGACCAGCACGGTCGCTGGTGCCTGCGCATGCCGCAGGGTGTTTGCGCGTTGCATCACGGCACCGTGCAATTGAGCAAAGGTGAGGGTTTCCTGACCATGCTGAATAGCTATGCTGTCACCACGTAACTGCGCCCAGTCTGCCAGAGGCGCATGGACCAGATCAGTATTCTGGCACGGGTACATTACAGGGCGCGGCCACCAAAGCGCCAATCTGGCATGCCGCGCGCCACGGTGTGAACCACCGTCGCGCACAGAGCGCATTTGATCAAGTCGCCTGGAACAAAGACCAGGGTGCCAAAAAATGCCTGCGTCCACGACAAGTTGGCCAGTTTCACCAGGCCCGCCACGCCAAAAGCATGTACGGTGAACAAACCACCCAGACTTGATGCGACGAAGGCACTCAAAGCCGTGCCCCGAGGTGTGGTGCTTGGCAGCATTGACATTAACCACCCCGTCACAAAGGCACCAAAAGGCATGCCGATGAGGTAGCCGGCAGAAGGGGCCATGAAAACACCAAAGCCACCCCGTCCACCAGACAACAAGGGTAGCCCCAAGGCCACCGCCGCCATAAAGAGCAGCAGGGCTTGCAGCCCGCGTTTGGGGCCCAACAGACAACCGGCCAGCATGACGCCCAAGGTTTGAAGCGTGATGGGCACACCCAGCGGCAAGTCAATTTTTGGAATCAGACCCAAGACCGCCATCAAGGCGGCGAACAGGGACACTAGCGCTAAGGATTGGGATGATTTCATGTGGAAAGCTGCTTTGAAAAAGATGGATTACCCCTGTCCAGGATCATTCTCCGAGACGAAGTTCGAGTGTATCTGCTGCTTTTCGGGCGGACATCAACATCTTGATGGTCAGCGGCGCCAGAATCCTCAGACCACCGGCTTTACCGGTTCTAATCCGGTGCGCGTCGTCCAGACGCGTCCAGACGACAAAAAAGTGCTCGGTAAAGCGTAGCATCATGGCAAGTTGGAGGGAAAGCCGGTCGGAACGAATGCCGACGCGCTGGAGCGGCGACAGCAGTCGCTCAAACACGTCCAGCAAATCCCGGGTTCGGGTGGTCAGCGTGAGGGCGATACCAAGCAGGGCCGCACTGAACAGGCGCAGGACACTGACCATGCCCTCCAGAGGTTGCCTCATGTACGTGTGAAAAGCCAAGATCAACAGGGCCGCCAGCAAGACAGAGGCAATCAGTTTGCGGGCCGACAACGTGGCCCGCCCCAGCGAGGCAAACATGAGGCCACAAGCCACTGCGCTGATGATGAGTAGAGTGTGACCCTGTACTAAAAACTGGGCCGTACCCAACACCGCAAAAAAAAGCAACTTGACGGCCGCCGGGACCCGGTGCAACCAGGTAAGGTGTTCGCTGTAAAGGCTTCCCAAGGCTATTCCTTCAACGGTTTTTTGCTGCTATCGATGTGTGGAAGTGGCGTCATCCGTCAGACCATCGCTTATGGACAGCGCCTGCGACGCAAGGCGTTCAGCCACGTCTGATTCGTAGGCCGCACAGACGTTGTGCCCTGCACCATCGGCACGCACACGGCCCTTGTCGAGCCAGATGACGCGCTCAAAGCCACGAACGTGTTGAAGCAGGTGCGTCGACACAATCACCTGCACAGAGGCCTGCGCGATATCCCGGTTAAGCAAGGCCTGTCCAGGCATGTCCAGGCTGGCAAAGGGCTCATCAAGAAGTAACAGTTCAGGCATGGCAATCATCAAAGCCAGCCAGCAGACGTGTTGCCGCTGGCCCTGGCTCAAGCTACCAATGGCGCGTTCAGACCAGTCCGCCAAGCCTCGGGCTGCCAGAAAAACACGCGCCTTGGCAATAGCTTCGCGCCGCTTGAGGCCAGTCGGACTCAGGCTCAGTGCAAGTTCTTCTTCGACGGTGGGGAAAATGATTTGGTCATCTGGGTTCTGAAACATCATGCCGACCATGCCGGGCCGCTTGACGTTGACGTCACGGGAGTCAATGCCCCTTACGACCACCGTCCCGGACTGCGGTGCATCCAGACCGCAAAGCATCCGAAACAGGCTGCTTTTGCCCGCCCCGTTGTCACCAATAAGGCCAATGCGCGGCTCATTGAGTTGCAGGCTCAGCGCATCGAAAACCTTGTTACGACCACGTAGTAGCGTAACAGCGTTGATTTCAAGAGGGTAAGAGGCGTTCAATTTGGCACACACGGGAGACAAGGGAGGGCGGATTCACGTCTGAAGTGTAGTTAGTGCCTGACCGAAAACCTCGGCTCTCCAATGACAGATGGCCATTTTCCTTACGAAGATTTCTCCAATTCCTTCGATTCCTTCTTTATAGTCGCGAAGCTGCGCAGCTTCTCTGAAGTGGCCGAGGTCTTGCACAAGACGACGTCGACAGTCAGCTATCGCATCAAGACACTCGAAACACGTTTCGACACCCAACTGTTGCTATTCATCCGGCCACAAAAAGTCTGGACTGTCTCTTAAAAAATGGCGAATCACATTGTCCCCGCGCCACAACCCTCTACGGGGTTTACAGGAAAATAGCGTCATGAAGACTTTACTCATCACCCTCACCTGCTGGCTGGCTGCCAGCGCCGCCTGGGCACAAGGTGCGCCACAGGTTGACTTGCCGCGCACCAAACTCAGCGCGGGCATGTATTTGATTGACACCCAACTGGCCATGACCCCCGAGCAGCGCGAGATTGGCCTGATGCACCGCCCGCAGATGCCGCAAAGCGAAGGCATGCTGTTTGTGTTTGAGCGCCCCGGCGAACAATGCTTCTGGATGAAAAACACCCTGCTGCCGCTGACCGCAGCTTTTGTGGCGGACGACGGCACCATCGTGAATCTGGCCGACATGAAGCCGCAGACCACCGACTCGCATTGCTCCAAAAAACCGGTGCGTTATGTGCTGGAAATGAACCAAGGCTGGTTCGAGAAGAAGGGCATCAAGGCTGGCGCCAAGCTGGGTGGCGTGCCGTTCAGTGGCCAATGACACTACCATAAAAATAGCCGTTAGCCCTTTACCCATAAGGGCTAGTAGCCAAAAAAGCTTATAAGAATACCTACCGATCAGGCTGGTCGTTCCAACAAGGGGTTGGCAAGGTTGGTCCTGCTTTGGGGCTCGCAACCACCTCGAGCTTGTGTTTCCGACGCCTGGGGCGCGGACTTGGCTCGAAGTAGGGAACGTCCTGAGACATCGGTCAAGCAGAAAACCCTATCGCACCCTGCAGCGGCAAACGTGGCAGACCCAAACAATGCTAGGGCCACCAATCCGCTGGGCCGACTGCGCGATTGCCGCGACGATGGCTGGCGCTTCACGTGGCCGGATTTGCGGGGTCAACGCCTCAGCCCTGCTTCGGCTGTATCCGGCACGGAGCCCTAACTTGAGTAATTACATTTAAACCATGAAACTTGCCACCTGGAACGTCAACTCGCTCACCGTCCGTTTGCCCCAAGTGCTGGACTGGCTGGCCGCCAACCCGGTCGATGTGCTGGCGCTGCAAGAGCTCAAGCTGACCGACGACAAATTTCCCCATGCCGCTTTTGTCCAGGCCGGCTATAGCTGCCAGTGTTTCGGCCAGAAGACTTACAACGGCGTAGCGCTGATCTCGCGCACCCCCGCTCTTGCCGTGGTGAAAAACATTCCAGGCTTTGACGACGACATGGCGCGGGTCATTAGCGCCACGTTTGCGCTGGGCAAAGCATCGGCTGAACACTCTGATAATGAGAGCAGCTCCCGCAATTTGGATAAGGGCTTGCGGGTGATTGGAGCCTATTTTCCTAATGGCCAGGAGCCTGGCAGCGACAAGTTTGAGTACAAGATGGCCTGGCTCGACGGCCTGCGCGCCTGGCTGCGCACCGAGCTGCAGACCTACCCCAATCTGGTGCTGATGGGCGACTACAACATCACCTTTGACGACGCTGACGTGTGGGACCCCGAGGGCACGCGCGACCAGATCCATTGCACCGATGAAGAGCGCTATCACCTGCAAGCGCTGATCACCCTGGGCCTGGTTGACGCGCACCGGCTATTTGCCCAGCCGCCCAAAAGTTATTCGTGGTGGGATTACCGCGACATGGCGTTCAGGCGCAACCGGGGCATGCGCATTGACCACATTTTGGTCAGCAATGCGCTTAAAACCCTGGTCACCGCCTGTCACATCGACAAAACCCCACGCAAAAACGAGCGCCCCAGCGACCACGCGCCGGTGGTGGTGGCGCTGCAGAAACCCTCAGATTGACACGCCTGCAACCCAAAAGCTACATTACTAACCGACCAGTCATTAAGCGATGTCCGTGCCTCCTGCAGAAGCTCCTCCCACGACCGATACCCACGCCCGACGCGCCCGCCGCAAAGACGCGCGCCCCGGTGAGCTGCTGTCTGCTGCGCTGGATCTGTTTGTGGAAAAAGGTTATGCGGCCACCCGAGTGGAAGAGGTAGCCAGACTGGCGGGTGTCTCCAAGGGCACGCTGTTTCTGTACTTTCCCAGCAAGGAAGAGCTTTTCAAAGCCGTGGTGCGCGAACATATCTCGGGGCACTTTGCCAGCTGGAGCGAAGAAATCGAGCATTTCGAGGGCAGCTCGCAAGACATGCTGCGCGACTGCCTGCACAGCTGGTGGGTGCATATTGGTGCCACCAAAGCCTCCGGCATCCCCAAGCTGATGATGAGTGAGGCGCGCAACTTTCCCGAGCTCGGGGCGTTTTACCAGCAAGAGGTGATCCAGCCAGGCAGCGCGCTGATTGCACGCATCCTTCAGCGCGGCATCACGCGCGGCGAGTTCCGCCCGATGGACCTGAAATACGGCGTCCACATGGTGCTGGCACCGCTGCTGTTTCTGGCCATGTGGACGCATTCGCTGGATGCCTGCTGCGGCCCGCAAGCCCGCATCGAGCCCGACAGATACCTGGCCGCGCAACTCGACATGTTGCTGTACGGCTTTGGCGCAGGCCACCCCCGACCGGCGCCTGCAAACCTTTCAAATTCGGAGCAACCAACGGCATGAAACCCTGGATCAAATGGACCGCCACCGGGCTGGTTATCGCCATTTTGGCGGGCGGCGCCCTGCGCACCCTGTCGGCGCGCAAAGACAAGCAGGCCGCGCTGGACGCCCAGCAACTGGCGCAGACCACCCAAATGTCCATCGATCTGGTGCCAGGTGACCTGATAACGGCGAGCCAGCGCCAGCTGCCGTTGAACGTGGCCATCTCCGGCACGGTAGCGGCGGTCAACACCGCCATGATCAAGGCGCGGGTGGCGGGCGAGCTGCAAGGGCTGAAGGTTCGCGAAGGCGACCCGGTGCGTGCCGGCCAGGTGCTCGGCCAGATCGATTCCACCGAGCCTGATGCGCGGCTGCGCCAGGCGCGCCAGCAGGCTCAGGCGGCCAAAGCCCAGGTCGATATTGCCCAGCGCACGCAGGACAACAACCAGGCGCTGGTCGCCCAAGGCTTTATCTCCGGCACCGCATTGAGCGCGTCGCAGGCCAGTTTGGCAGCAGCCCAAGCCAACTACGCCGCCGCCCAATCTGGCGCCGATGTATCAGCCAAAAGTGTCAGCGACACGGTGCTGCGCTCGCCCATTGACGGCTTCGTGTCTCAGCGCTTGGCCCAGCCCGGTGAACGCCTGGGCGTTGATTCCCGCATTCTGGAGGTGGTCGACCTGAGCCGCTTGGAGCTGCAGGCCGAGCTCAGTGTGGCTGACGCACAGCACGCGCGGGTGGGGCAAACCGCGCAGCTCCAGGTGCACGGGCTGGAAGAGCCAATTGCCGCCAAGGTGGTTCGCATCAACCCCAGCGCCTCGGTGGGGAGCCGGGCGGTGGTGGTTTACCTGGCGATTGTCCCGGGCAGCAGTTTGCGCCATGGTTTGTTTGCGCAGGGGCTGCTGTCTACCGGCACGCTGAGCACGCTGGCCGTTCCTTTGAGTGCGGTACGCACTGACAAGCCCAAACCCTATGTTCAGGTCGTGCGTGACGGCAAGGTGCAACACCTCACGGTGACGCTGGGCGCACGCAGCGAGGTTGACGGCCAGACCCTGGTGAGCCTGAGCGGCCTGCCCGAAGGGGCCAGTGTGCTGGCCGGCACCGTGGGTATGCTGCGCGAAGGCACCGTGGTGATGGTTCCGCCAGAGACGCAGGGGGCACGCTGAATGTGGTTTACCCGTGTCAGCCTGAACAACCCGGTTTTTGCCACCATGATGATGCTGGCCCTGGTGGTGCTGGGACTGTTTTCCATTCAACGCCTGCAGGTCGACCAGTTTCCCAACATCGACTTCCCGGTGGTGGTGATCAGCACCGACTACCCCGGCGCCTCGCCAGAAATTGTGGAGAGCGAAGTCACCAAAAAGATCGAGGAAGGCGTCAACGGCATCGCTGGTATCAATGCGCTGACCTCGCGCTCCTACGAGGGAACCTCGGTGGTGATCATCGAGTTTGGCCTGCACGTGGATGGCCGCAAAGGTGCCGACGACGTGCGCGAAAAAGTCGCCTCCATTCGCCCATTGCTGCGCACCGAGGTGAAAGAGCCGCGTGTGCTGCGCTTCGACCCCAGCAGCCGGGCCGTCTGGTCGGTGGCGGTACTGCCCGATGCCAGCCCAACGGCCAAGCCCATGAACCCGGTGGAACTCACCAACTGGGCCGAACAGATATTCAAAAAGCGCCTGGAAAACGTGCGCGGCGTCGGCTCAGTGACGCTGGTAGGTGGCAGCAAACGCGAGATCAACATCTACCTGAACCCGCAAGCGCTGGAGGCCTTTGGCATCACCCCTGACCAAGTGGTGAGCGCGGTGCGCAACGAAAACCAGGATTACCCAGCAGGCAGCATCCGTTCGCTGGAGCAGGACCGCGTCATCCAGATCGCTGCCCGGGTACAGCGCCCGGAAGACTTTGGGCGCATCATCATCGCCCGCAAAAACGGTGCGCCGGTGCGTGTAGAGCAAGTCGCCAGTGTCACCGACGGCGCGCAGGAGGTAGAAAGCCTGGCGCTGTACAACGGCCAGCGCACCCTGCTGCTGAACGTGCAAAAGTCGCAGGACGAAAACACCATAGCAGTGGTAGACGGTCTGAAGAAAACGCTGGAAGCCGTGCAAGCGCAGCTGCCACCTGGCGTGAAGCTGGCCCAGATCAACGACAACTCGCGGCAAATCCGCGTCTCGGTGGCCAATGTGCAGCAAACGCTGATTGAAGGCGCGGGCTTGACCGTGCTGATCGTGTTTTTGTTCCTGAACTCCTGGCGCTCCACCATCATCACCGGTCTGACGCTGCCGATTGCGCTGATCGGCACGTTTTTCTTCATGAACCTGCTGGGCTTCACCATCAACATGATCACCATGATGGCGCTGAGCCTGTGTGTGGGCCTGCTGATTGACGACGCCATTGTGGTACGCGAAAACATCGTGCGCCATGTGCAAATGGGCAAGGGCTCGTTTCAGGCGGCCATGGATGGCACCAGCGAGATTGGTCTGGCGGTGTTTGCCACCACCCTGTCCATCGTGGCGGTGTTTTTGCCGATTGGCTTCATGGGCGGCATCATCGGCAAGTTTTTCCACGAATTTGGCCTGACCATTGTGGCGGCGGTGCTGATCTCGATGTTTGTCAGCTTCACGCTGGACCCGATGCTGTCGAGCATCTGGCACGACCCAAGCATTGAAGCCCATGGCAAGCGCCACCGGCCGGTGTCTTTTTACGACCGCAGCATTGGCCGCGTGACCGCCCTGTTTGACCAGGCCACCGACACGCTGGTGGAGGTTTACCAGGCCATTTTGCGGCGGGCGCTGAAACACAAACTGAGCACCCTTGGCCTGGCCGTGGTGGTGTTTGGCACCAGCATCGCCATGGTGCCGCTGCTGGGCACCGAATTTGTGCCGAAGTCAGATTTTTCTGAAACCAGCATCACCTTCAACACACCGGTAGGCTCCTCGCTGGAGGTTACCGAAGAGCGTGCGCGCCAGGTGGAGGGCATCATCCGCTCCTTCCCGGAGGTGAACTACACCTTGACGACGATCAACACCGGCAACGCTGCTGGCAAGATTTACGCCAGTGTCTACATCCGCCTGGTGGACCGCAAGCAGCGCCGCCGTAGCCTGGAAGACATGTCGATCCTGCTGCGCCAGCGCCTGCGCCAGGTGCCAGGCATTGCCGTGACGCATGTGGGGCTGCTCGACCCGATTGGCGGCCAAAAGCAGATTGCCTTTTCGATCCAGGGGGCCGACATTGCCGAGCTGGCTCGCCTGACCAACATGGCCCTGGAAAAAATCCGCAACACCCCCGGCCTGGTGGACCTGGACTCGTCCCTGAAACCCGACAAGCCCACGCTTGATGTAGAGGTGCACCGCGACGCGGCTTCGGACCTGGGCCTGAGCGTGGCGCAAATCGGCAGCGCCCTGCGCACCCTGGTAGCGGGTCAAACCGTGGGCAACTGGCGCGCGCCAGATGACCAGACCTATGACGTGAACGTGCGCCTGTCTCCCCAGGCGCGCAACCAGCCCGCAGACCTGGACAACCTGCCCTTTACCCTGGGCACCCATGCCGACGGCAGCGCGCGCGTGGTGCGCCTGGGCCAGGTGGCCAGCGTGGTGGCTTCCACCGGCTCGAACCAGATCAACCGGCGCGACCTGACCCGCGAGGTGGCCATCTCAGGCAACGTCTCGGGCCGCGCCGCGGGCCAAGTTTCGGCAGACATCAAAACCGCCATGGACAGCGTTGCCATGCCGCCGGGCTACAGCTACAAGTTCAGCGGCTCGACCAAAGACATGGCTGAAGCTTTTGGCTACGCGGTGTCGGCGCTGGTGCTGGCCGTTGTCTTCATCTACATGATTCTGGCCAGCCAGTTCAAGAGCTTCTTTCAGCCGCTGGCGCTCATGAGCGCCCTGCCCCTGACCCTGATTGGTGTGGTGCTGGCGCTCATGCTGTTCAACTCCACGCTGTCGATGTTCTCGGTGATCGGGGTGGTGATGCTGATGGGCCTGGTCACCAAAAACGCAATTCTGCTGGTGGACTTTGCCATTCGCGCGCGCGAATCGATCCTTGACGACGACGGTAACCCGCAACCCGGTTTGTCGCGCCATGAAGCCCTGCTGATGGCTGCCCAGGTGCGGCTACGCCCGATCTTGATGACCACTCTGGCGATGATTTTTGGCATGGTGCCGCTGGCTTTTGCCATGACCGAGGGCTCCGAAATGCGCGCGCCCATGGGCCAGGCGGTGATTGGTGGTGTCATCACCTCGTCGCTGTTGACCCTGGTGGTGGTGCCGGTGGTTTACTGCTACATGGATGACCTGTCGCAATGGCTGATAAAGACACTGGGGCCCAAACCCGTGTAGCCAGTTAAAATCGCGCAACACCCTTTTCATACCCCCCGGAGTAAAAAATGAATCTGACTGACGTCGAACAAGCCCGCTTCAACATGATCGAGCAACAAGTCCGCCCATGGGATGTGGCCGATGCCGCCGTGTTGCACCTGCTGGCGGTGGTCAAGCGCGAAGACTTTGTACCCAACCCCTTCAAAGCCATGGCCTTTGCTGACATGGCGGTGCCGCTGCCCGGCCAGCAGGTGATGCTGGCGCCGCGCCTGCAAGCCCGGCTGCTGCAAGACGCTGCCATCCAGCCCACCGACAAGGTGCTGGAGATCGGCACCGGCAGTGGCTTCACCACCGCCTTGCTGGCCAGCCAGGCACAGCGGGTGATCTCGCTGGAAATCAATGCCGAACTCGCCGACCTGGCGCGCGCCAACCTGCAGCGCGCCAACATCCACAATGCCGAGGTGCGCTGTGCTGATGGTGCCCAAGGTGCCGCTGCCGAGGCGCCTTTTGATGTGATCCTGCTGGGCGGCTCGGTGTCTGAGGTGCCGCATGCGCTGCTGGCCCAGCTCAAGGTGGGCGGCCGCCTGGTGGCCATCGTCGGTGACGAGCCCATCATGCACGCGCTGGTGATCACCCGCACCAGCGACACCAATTTCAAGACCGACGAAAAGTGGGACGACAACGCCCCGCGTCTGCTGAACTTCCCGCAACCCTCTTCCTTCAAGTTCTGAAGATGGTCACCCAAATACGCCCCTCTCAACTCGCGGCCTGGCTGGCATCGGTCAAGGAATTGGGCAGCCCGGCCGTGCTCGACGTGCGTGAGCCTGACGAACTGCGCATGGCCAGCATCCAGGCCGATGGTTTTGCGCTGATCACCATTCCGATGGGCGTACTGCCACCGCGCCTGCATGAGCTCAGCCCTAGCCAGCCGATTGCTTGCTTGTGCCACCATGGCGCGCGCAGCATGCAAGTGGCCTCGTTTCTGAAAGCCCGGGGCTTCAGTCATGTGGTCAACATCGCCGGGGGCATCAACGCTTGGTCCGCTGAGGTAGACCCCTCCGTGCCGCGCTACTGAACACGCCCCCAACACTGGATCACCATGAAAACTCTGCGTCTTCTTCCCCTCACGCTCGCCATCACAGCTGCCCTGGCACTCCCCGCCCAGGCGCAAAGTTTGCTGGACCTGTACCAGTCGGCCAAGGCGTTTGACGCTACCTTCCAGTCAGCCAAATCCCAATTTGACGCCACCTTGGCCCGGGGCGAGCAAGCCCGGGCCGGGCTGCTGCCAAGCATCGGCTTGGGGCTGGGCGCCAGCCGCACCAATGTGGGCAGCGACATCGCTACGTTTGAGCGCAACTACGGCAACCAGAGCGCCACCCTGAGCGCGTCGCAGCCCTTGTACCGCCCGGCCAACGTGGCCACTGCCGAACAAGGCAAAAAGCAGGCAGCACTGGCTCAGGCGCAGCTGCTCGCCGCTGACCAGGATTTGATCGTGCGCGTGAGCCAGGCTTACTTTGATGTGCTGGCCGCACAAGACAATCTGGACTTTGTCAAAGCCCAAAAAGCCGCCGTGTCAGAACAACTGGCCTCGGCCAAACGCAATTTTGAAGTGGGTACCTCCACCATCACCGACACCCGCGAGGCCCAGGCCAGGTCCGACCTGGTGCTGGCACAGGAAATTGCAGCAGAAAACGACCTGCGCATCAAAAAGCTGGCGCTGGATCAGGTCACTGGCCGAGCCGATGCTGCACCCAAGCCGCTGCTGGTGCCGGTGGTGCTGCCGGACATCACCCCTGAACTGGTGGCGCCTTGGGTGGCCCAGTCTGAAGAACTCAGCCCTGCCATCACGCAAGCCCGCCTCGCCCTGGAAGTAGCACAGCTCGAAACCCAAAAAGCCCAGGCGGGCAACAAGCCCACGCTGGACTTGACCGGCAGCTACAACATCACGCAAAACAATGGTTCGGCCAACTTCGCGCAAGATTACCGTACCAACGCGGCCACCATCGGTCTGAACTTCAATTTGCCACTGTTTTCCGGTTTCGCCATCCAAAACCGCATCAAGGAAACGGTGGCGCTGGAAGAAAAATCTCGCTCCGATCTGGACACCGCCACACGCGGTGTGGCCCAGGGCACGCGCAGCGCGTTCTTTGGCGTGCAATCCGGCCTGAGCCAGGTCAAGGCGCTGGAAGCGGCCCAGGCCTCCAGCCAGAGCGCGCTGGATGCTACAAAATTAGGTTACGAAGTGGGGGTGCGCATCAACATTGACGTGCTCAATGCGCAAACCACCCTGTACAGCACCAAGGCCCAGTTGGCCAAGGCACGTTACGACGTGCTGGTGGGTGGCCTGAAGCTGCGTCAGGCCAATGGGTCATTGAAAGAAGACGACCTGAACGCGGTCAACGTTCTGATGGTGAAGTAAGCCTGCTTTTCGCTCTCAAGCACGAAGGCTTGCAGTTTCAAGCTGCCATCCTGGCGCTCAAAAAAATGGATGGCAAGGACATTGCTTAGGCATTCGAAAACAGCCCCAGCAGCGCGTATTTGCGCCAAATCTGTTACCTCTGGGAACTGACCAATGGTCAACCCCTTGAGGGATTGCCGGCTGCAGCGGGTGCGTACTCACCTCTCTTCGATCCTGAAAAATTCGTCACCGGGCCAAGCCATCGCAATGCCCGGTGGCGTGTGGACTTCAACGGTTTGGGGTCTCCCAGCTATTGCCCAACGGTACGCCACACACCTGAAATTCAAGCGCTACTGGACAAAAACATCCTCGGGTCTGCCAGCCAGTTCATCGCTGGTCTGGACAAGACCGCACTTGACCGCGCGGTGCAATGGGCTGATCTGAGCGAGACCCAGGGGTCTTTTGCCATTGAAAACGAACTGCCGACCAGCAGCAAGGCAGAGGCTTTTGCCGCCTTGCTCGCACGCGCCAATGCGCCAGAACGCATGACAGAGGACTACCTGGTTGCACTGCAAAATCTCGCCGTGTCGAGTCCGCTGGACAAGGCTGTGCAGTTTCGCTCTGGGCAAAACTGGCTGCGCAACGCACTTCCAGGCGCCCTGGGCGTGACTTACCTGCCACCTGAACCCAGCCTGATGATGTCACTCATGGACGAGATCATGACGTTGGCCAACAATACTAAAAGTGGCATAGACCCACTGATATTGGGCTCGTTGGTCAGCTTTGGATTCGTATTTGCACACCCTTTTATGGATGGCAATGGGCGGCTTGCACGCTTTCTGTTCCATAAGCTTGTGTGCAGTCACGGCGTGCTGCCGAACGGGTTGGTACTGCCCGTTTCCGTGGCGATGAAACGCCACGAGGAACGGTATCTGTATGTCTTGCAAACTTTTTCCAAGCCGGCCAGAGCACTTTGGCAGGTCACGGCCATCGATGATGTCCGGGTTGACGCGGTGTTCAAGGGCGACCCGGAAATCTATCGGTACTGGGACGCAACAGACTGCGTCGCCTTTGGCTTGCAGATGGCATCAGAGGCACTGGAGCGAGACCTGCGCGATGAAAGCGTGTTCTTGCACCGATTTGACCTTGTCTACAAAGCGGTCAACGATGCGGTGGACATGAACAACAACGACCTGGTTTTACTGGTGCGGTCATGCCTGCAAAACGAAGGCAAGCTGTCGATCAACCGCCAGAAACAATTGACCGCCAACGGCCACCCTGCGGGC
>Ga0105048_10006760_pt1 | contig 18491 bp, 17 predicted proteins | sample MAT05_FD_78382 | JGI IMG/M metagenome (GOLD analysis project Ga0105048, IMG submission 78382) | Freshwater microbial communities from Lake Fryxell liftoff mats and glacier meltwater in Antarctica - MAT-05 | ecosystem: Environmental > Aquatic > Freshwater > Ice > Liftoff microbial mat | place... | reverse complement strand
CGTGCGCCTCGCGATGGAAGACCCCAAGATCAAGCGCCAGAAACGCCAATACCAACAGCAAAAACAGACCGTACGCGATGAGCTTGGGGTCCCCGGTTGCCACCGCCGTTTGAGAAAGCAGGTGTAGATCTAGCATAGTTTTCCGGACCCTTTACCCACGATCTTCGCCAAGCACGCCGCGCGTGGCTACAGGAGTTTTGCCGCCGGGTGCAGCTGCCGGTGGCGTGGAGATCCGACTCTTGATGATGTGGTCTAGCGTTAAGAATCCCAAGAGCTCACCGTTGTCCCTGACCGTCGCGATCACGTGTGGCTTTTCCTTGGCGAGCTTTAGAAAATCCCCAAGCGGCGCGCTCGCCGGAAACTCAGGCAGGTTGCGGTGCATGATGCTCGAAACGTACCCTAGATGCTGGTTCGCTTGTTCGCGAAACAGGAGTTCATCTCGATGTACCGCTCCCAGCAGCTGCCCATCAAGCGCCACCGGGAATGCCACCTGGGATGAATGCTTGAGTGTCTCGAACGCAGCGTGCAGCTGCATGGCAGGCTCCAAAATGATGCTTCCGCGCTCATAGGCTTGGCCTGTAGTAACCCGTGCCGTGGCGCTTTCAAACTGCACTTGGGCGTACGCCTGAGAGGCGGAAATAAACAGAAAGCCCGCCACCAGTGCCGTGAGGAGGTTTCCAGAAAATACACCGAAAAGCCCGATGGCAACGGCCCCTGCCTGACCCGTGCGCGCTGCCCAGAGCGTGGCGCGCTCCGCCCCAACTCTGAGCGTCAGCAATGAACGCAGGATCCTTCCGCCGTCCAGCGGGAAGAAGGGAAGCAGGTTGAACAGGAACAACATGAGATTGGCAGCGATGGACACCAGCAACAAGCCCTGCGACGAAGGGCCGATAGCCTTCGGAAGGTCCGTCGAAAGGAGACCCGTTTTTAGACCGACGACGGCGAGCCCGATGAAGAGCAGCAAATTCACCGCGGGGCCAGCGACGGAAATGGCGACATCCCGCCACGGGCTCTTGGCTTCCCCGTTCATTCTGGCAATTCCACCGAGCGGATAGAGGGTTACGTCGACCGTTCGTATGCCAAAGCGCCGAGCCATGAGCGCATGCCCCATTTCGTGGAGCACCACCGAAGCAAAGATTGCGAGCATGCTCATCACCCCGAACAGAGCGCCTCTTGCGCCGTGGGAGATACCGCCTTGAACAGCGCCGAACAGCAGTATCAGCGAGAAGCTAAAGTGCACCAATACGGGTATTCCGAACATTGAACCGATTCGCAGGGAGTTTCGCATCGCCAGTCCTTCTGCCCGTCAGTATGGGGCCTACCGAACGTAGATCAAGACGACAAAAACGAATTGATGTGTAGGTAATTGCGACATATCGACTTCAGCCCAACTTCCCGCGCAGTAGCGCCCAGAGTGCTAGCGACACGATTCCCATCACACTCACCCAGAAAAGCATCGCCGCTGCAGCCACAATGAGGGCTACCGCCAGCCCGATCCGGCTGCTGGCTACTCCAGACCGCACAACGGGCCCCGCGTGGCGGCGGAGCAACGCTAAGTTTTTCGTGTTGGAACGAAAGAAGAAGTCGTAAACATCACCGAGCACTGGAACGCTCCCGAAGGCGGTATCTAGGATCACGTTGAGAAGCATGCGGATGATAACGCGAACGGGGACCTGTCGCCGCCCGGCTTCGGCAATCATCCCCAACGAGCCGATTGCTGAAATCCAGTCCCCGAGGCCCGGCAACAAGAACCCCAAGACCGAATCGAGACCGAATCGAAGGTTGGTGCCTGGGAGAGCCCAGGCGCTCTCGGAAAGCTTAACCCAACGCTCCACCCATGGGGGTACGGCCGGCTCCGCACGCTGAAAGACGTCCTCGGAATCTTTGCTGGTCACGCCCGCGATCGGGTTCAACTTTTCACCTGCCTGAGCGTCTCAAGCTCCTGCCGGAGCGCGCGCAACTCGGTCAGGATTTCCCGCGAGTGAGCATCCCCTTCGTCCCTGAGATCTTCGGCCACTTTTGACTGCATGGCATTCACTACCACCGCGATGAAGAGATTGAGCACCATGAAGGTTCCAAGTAGCAGGTAAGTGACGAAAAACACCCACGCGTAGGGGGATTGAACCATTACGGTGCGTGCGATATCGGGCCAGCCTTCGACCGTCATGATCTGAAAGAGGGTGAAGAGCGAGGCCCCAAAAGTTCCAAAATACTCAGGCGCGATGACCCCAAACAGCTTGGTGGCTGCGACGGCAGACACGTAAAGCAAGAGCGCCATGAGTCCCATGATCGACGCCATGCCCGGCAGGGCTGTGAGAAGCGCGCTCACCACCCGCCGCATCGAAGGCACGATAGAAACCAAGCGCAGAACGCGTAGCACTCTCAGCGTCCGGAGCACGCTGAATACCTCGCTCGCTGGGAAAAGAGCGATCCCGACAACTATTAGATCGAAGACGCGCCACGGATCTCGAAAGAATCGAGCGCGATACACGAATACCCTGAGCAGGAGCTCGACGACGAATAACAGGAGCGCGGTATGATCGAGTATCCTAAGGATCCCCCCGAAGCGCGCCGTCATGTCAGCGGAGGTTTCTAGCCCCAGCACAATCGCGTTGGCCACGATGAGCCCCACAACGATCTGATCGAAACGTGGGTGTTCGACGAGGGATTGTGCTCTACCACGCAAAGAGGGCTCGTGCTCGTTCAAGAACTGCCCCAAATGGGCGTCGCTTCCCAGCGAAGCAGGCAACCTACACCCCCGAGCCGCACCAGAACTTCACTTTGTTGCACCAAGTCGATCTTGACCGCCTGCCGCTCCGCAATACGTATCATTTCTTCCTTCAGGTTCACTGTTCGGAGCTCTTGGTGCTCGCAGTCCGGGCATGATTTCGGCCGCGCCTGGGTGGTGTGGACCCAGCCACACTTGGCGCAAATCCAAGCAATGCTGCCATGGTACTCGCGAGCCATCACGAGTACATCTATTTGCCCCTGCCGGAGCGCCTCATACGTGGCTGGAGTTCCAGATGCGGCCAAGCCTCCGGTTCGGAGTGCAGTTTCGAGTTGCGCTACGGCGCTTTGGGATTGCGCCTGAACGTGTTCGATGAAGGTCGACAAAGTGGCCGCAACGACATCAACCACACCGGCGTATTCTGAGGTCGGCACCACATCCATGATCTTGGCTTGGATATGCTTTGGAAGGCGCTCACGGACGCGCTCCGCAAGGTGTGGGAGACCGGCCAGAATGAGGTGAGTGTGCCCCTCCGCTGCCATCAGCTTCTCAACCATGGCGAGCTTTTCACGCATAAAAGCTTCTCCACGATCGCGGCGATGATTCTGGTAGTGCTCGTGCGTCCATTCCTTCCCTACGCGGTCTCGCAGCTCTGGTCGCTCCGCCCAGAGCTGGCGTGTGATAGTGCCGAGGTTGACCTCCAGGATGCGTGCGCTCTCTTCAGTAGAGATAAGGACGACGAAGCGGTGATAGGTGTCCTTGAGCTCTACGAGGTGATAGACATCGGGGGTCGAATTCACAGAGAGCCGACTGGGCAATGGCACATCAAACTGCAGTGCCATGAAAAATGGCCACCTCCCCCCGCGTGCGAACAATGCGACACCTTGGGTTGTGGGTCGAAGATCTGAAGTCAGGTAGCTTTGGATACGGGAGAACCGTTCTTCGAACTCCTCAAGCTCCTGCCCACGCAACACGTTGCGGATCGCTCGCAGACGCTGTGCGAACTCCGGAACGCGTGCGCCATTTTGGCTGACGACACGGTGGACGTAGCAGCTGATGACTGGAGTCTCCGTTTCCTCAAGCATGATGAGAATCCGAATTTGAGCCTGGAGCTGCGCCAAGTCCACGGCGCGGTTCACCTTCTGAGTTGCTTCTGGATGCACGTTCATGGCCAATCAATTCCCGTTCCTGCTAGCTATTTAGCGCCGCCCCCAGGGAGGACCATTAGAAACTTAGGAAGGAATATGTAGGAAAAACCGTCAGGGAGCGGCGGGAGGGCTATTTCGCCAACTTGATTTTCCGATCGCGCATGCCTAGAGACCGCAGGTGGCCGGAGAATTGCTGTTCTTGAACGCGCGTCGCTTAACGGCGATCCTAGTGGGCGTCATCGCGCCTCACAGGCCGAGTGATCACCGAGCTCCGCGGAAGTGGATCGCCAGGGGAAGATGGGGCATGGATGATCGAAGGTGTTCCCGTCGGGCGTTACACGATCACGATCGCCGGCAGCGGCTTCGTGCAGCAGTCCTACGAGGAGGCTCTGGAGCCGGCGCAAGTGGCGAATGTCAACGTGCGCCTGATGAGCGAGATTCAACCTGCGGTGGTGCCACCTCCAGGAGTTCCGCTTGAGGTCACGGTTCGCGGCGGGCGCCTTGCACGCGAGTCGACGAAGCGCACCATCGACTGGCGCGAGATCGCCCGCATCCCCGGGACCAACGGAGACGTCTTGCGTGACAACCGAGGTGGAGTCGGCTGGACGAGTCGGCGCGTTCGCGTAAAGCCCTGACACGTCGACACTTTCGCATTCGGGTTCTCACATGGCGAATCAATGGGACACGGGCGATGATCCAGTGCTCTCTCTTGCATGACAGCGAAGCCAAGAAGCGCCGAGTAGCCCAGCCCAGATGATCAGAGCAATACGGCCCTCAAGAATGGCTATGCCGGTCCAGAAGAATAGTCCCCAAATCATTGAAAAAGTGACAATCCACGGCAGACGATCAGTAGGCCGCAGACAGCAAGTAACCAGTGCTTGCGCTAAAGTAGATGAAATCAGCCAGCCAACAAAATTCGTCTCAGGAATTCCGTAGTAGTCTCCGGCCTCTTCCCACGTCCAATATTTTAGCGAAACAGCCCCAGGATCGATGATCAGGTCGAAGGCGACCATCAAGAAAACGGACAGCAAAAAGACCGCGAAAACTCTTTCTCGACCACAAACGGCAACCGCCCAGACCCTGCTGCCAAGGACAATAGGTATCCACGAAACTGGGAGCGTCAGGGGAACTAACCCGAAAAGCTTTTGGCCCAAATTCGGACCATACGAGAAGCGACCATAAGGAATGCCGCTCAAGACTGCTAGCGACTCAATGCTGAACGCAAAGACCGACAGCGCGACGAGCGTCATGAGCGCACGAGCGTTTCCAGAAGCCTGTCGTAGTCCGTAAAAAGCGGGAATGGCCAGGAGGATGTTGAAGAGGTTCGCCACTGATGTCTGGCCTGGCAATGCCGAGAAGTAGGTTGCACCGACCGCCCCCGATGCAAGAAACGGCAAGGCGAAGAATGGAGCCCTGTATGCATTAAAGAAGCGAGTCTTTCTCACATCAATGGCACCTTTTGCCGCGGGGCAGTACGCGAATTCAGATTGATGCTGTGCGCGAGTGCGCCGATGATCTTTTCGCTGACGATGATTGCTCCGCCCAGTGTCCCCGGTATACCGCCACCAGGATGAACCCCGGCCCCAACCTGCCACAGCCAGCGAAGCGCATGTTGGTAACGCACCGGGTGAAAAGGCCCGGCCGCAATCGGCGCGACTAAGTGACCATAGAGAGCACCTGAGGGATGACCGAACTCACCGTAATAGGCGGGATCAAGCACGGTCGGCACATCGAGCCACAGCTCTTTGAATGGGTTTTCATTGGGTAGCACCGAAGCTAGACCCATGAGCTTTGCAACGCGTCTGCACTGTTGATCCGAAAATTCCTGAAGACGTGTCGGCGAAAACTGAGCCGCTGGAATCGTCAATAGAAACGCCATCACCGCATGCTGCGGGTCGGGATTGATTGGATGTCCTAAAGGATAGTTGTGGCAAAACACCATGCTAGATTCGGGCAGTAACCCCTGCACGAGCTCAGAAAAGAACTTCGACGAATCCTTCGGCATGAACACCTGATGGATCGGCAAGCGTTCGCTAATCCTAGGCTTGACGCTACCAAACAGTCCGAGAACAGAACAGCTGAGTGGGTTCTTGACGGTTACTGGTGGGGGCGAATCCGTAAGCCTCGCCGTCAAGAGCGGATCGACACCGCTGACTACAACATCAAACTCTTCCTCGCCATCTGGCCCAGTTACTTTGCGATTGTTAATTCGCGTGACGCTGTAGCCCGTCCTGATATCGACATGCTGAATTCTGAGCAAAGACTCGAGATGAAGAATCAAACCATACATTCCTCCTTGCGGCACAAACACTCCATCGGTAGCGAGTGTCGCGAGGAGCGCTCCGAAAAGCGCGGGGACTTGGCTCGCATTGCCACCGGCGTTGAGCGACTGAAGTTCGATAATGTCGTGAAGTCGTCCATCCCTGATTTTGGCCCGCTTTAACCAGGCGCCCAGACTAAAGCTTCCGCCCAGTAGGCGAATCATCTTCATCGCCGGAGCGACAGCAGCGCGACTCCTTGGATCAGTCACGAGCAGATCAAGTAGAACTTTTGATAGAGGTTGATAACGTAATGCGTAGGCCTGCCAGTCTTCATAGCCCGCGTTCCCTTGAGTCAGGGGCAACGACTGGGTCATGTCCTCGCGGCAGTAGTGACCAATGCCGTCGAGCCGAACCAGCTCGAGCAACGGAGCAGTCTGCCCGGAAAGGCTCTCCCAGCGTGAGTTGAACGCATTCAACAACTGCGGGAAGGTCAACATAGCCGGACCGGTGTCGATCACTACCCCGCGATGAAAAACGCGTCGGCACTTACCTCCGAGCCAAGCGTTCTTCTCCAACAACGTCACGCGATGGCCGGCCGCCGATAGCAGCGCCGCGCAACCGAGCCCACCGAGCCCGCCACCGACGACAGCAATGCGTTGGCTCAAGGCCGGCTCCACGTGCCCATAAAAACGGCTAGCGCCAGCGATACACCGGCATAGGTTCCAACGACGTATGGGAATGCCACTGAATAGCGATAGAGACGGCGTTGCCTGACTCGTTCGCTCGCACTCGCCATGCCGGCAAGCAATAGCGCCGCGTAGCAAGCGTTCAACCAGGCAAGCGATAGACTAATTCTGGCAAACGCCAAGGAAGAGACTGCCCAGAAAACACCGCAGAAGACCACAGCGCGACTCTTGCCGAAGACAACTGCCGTCGTTTTGAGTCCGGCTCGGCTGTCTTGCTCAATGTCCTGAATCGAGTCAAAACAATGCTTGGCGATACTCCACGCCATCAGTCCGTAGACAGCGGGCCAGATGATCTCTTCGTTCATTGCCAACGGAACAATTACCAGAGGCAGCGCGTAGGCGGCATTGCTCACGCTGTCGAGCACTGGCCGAGACTTCAGCCTAGGGGGCAGTGAATACAACACGAAAACAACCGTATATACAGCAATAGCGATGATGGCGTTGCGCGGGTAAGTCACTGCAAAATAGACGAGAAAAGGCAGATTGACGGCGACGACCCAGGTCAATAACCCGGGAATATCTTCCTTGCTAATGCGCCCACCTTCCCAGCCTCCTTTGCGGTCATTGAGTGCATCAGTATCCAGATCGGAGATGTCGTTAACTCCGTAAACGAGTAGATTGAAGGGCAGCGTCAACCAAAGCAGGAGCGGCAGAAATGAGTTCTGCCAAAGGCTTCCAGTGATCCACATCCCAACCCAAGCGGGGCCGACTGTGTTGATCCACAGCACAGGCCGGGAAAGAGTGATGATCTTCCTCCCGTGTGACCCAAAGCGGCTCATGCGGGCCCGGAGGTTCAGGTGCATGTCGACCTAGGTTGAATCTGATCTTGCAGGCCTGCGACCCCACGGCAAAGCCAGAAATGTGGAAAATGTAGAACTGCCAACAACCCAAAAAGATAGGAGGAACCCTGAGTTGCCCACTCTTTCCAGCTAGGCGCCTGGCTGACCACCGCCGCCAAGAGCGCCAGCGGGGGAAGCGTAAAGAGAAAAAATAGGAGCAAGGATTGGCGGAGAATTGAAAACGCAAAATCCATCCCCGAGGTCATGCTACGGGTCCTGGGTACTCAGCTGGTGCGTGTCAAGGTAGTTGCCGCCCTATCGGCAAGCTGAGTCATGCGTTACGCGCCTCGCCCCTCAACCTCTTCCAAACACAAATTTGAACGCAAACTCAGGTCTCTTTTGGCCCGCACCGCGGCCTGAAAACCGAGCACTGCGAGGTGGCCCTTGACGGCGCCAGCGCAAGCACTCAGATACTTCCCCGATGGCCGCTAACTGGGCAACCCGGCTCACCCCGGAGCCGTTCCGTGACTTTCTACCGTACACCTCCGTGTCGGCGTTGAAAGTCATCCACGTGCCGCGTGTGCTGGCTAGAGCGCTCGGCATCGTGCGCCACTTTGGGTCGGAGAGCGAGCGTGCGCGTTCAGCGGAGACGCTGGCGGCGTCGCTGCGCGAGGCAAATCTCGCCATCGCCGTGGGCCAGTCGGCGCCACGAGCGCCTCTGCTCGGCGCGGAGGTTCTCCCAAAGTCGCGCGTTGTCGTCGGAAAGCGCATGCTTGAGCTGTATTTTCACCAGCTTCATGCACCAGGTCCGTGGTTCTTGGACCTACGCCCGCGTCACTTTGCTTGGAATGAACAGCGCCAGCTGCTGACGTTTTATCCAAGCGGTCTCTGGTACGAGCCCGATGCAGACTTCAGGCGACGCGTTCAAGCTTTGTACGCCGGCCTCTACCGCAACGAGGACGCTGAGCTCGCGCAAGGCATCGAGCTCTACAGTTGGGCCTCGCGGCCTTTAGCGGGGTTTTCGGCTCGAATCGAGCACCTGCTCCGCGAGCACTTCGGGCCGGGCGATGCCTCGAACATGTGCTTTTCGATCGCGCACTTTCGCGAGACCTTCGACCGCATCTTTCGAGAGGCAGTGCAGAGCCGCGCCAAGCTGCATCCGGACCTCACGTTCCTGGGCGTCGGTCTGGTGGGTTTGTACCTGACTTTGGAATCGCTTCAGGTCGCGCTAAATCCACGCGAGGCCTATGAGCTTGCCGCGCCAATTCGGCTCGACCCGCACGCTGCATGAAACATCTGCCCCGAGATGCGTGGAGTCGTTCCAAGGCCATGCTCGGCTTGGCCGCAGGGCTATCCGGTCAAGAGCTGCGCCATCGCCTGCGTACGAGCTTCAGCAACTCTGCCGAAAAGCTGCGCGGCTCTGAGCTCTCGGCAAGGATCGAACAGGCGCGGCTGATGGTCGATAGCTTGGGGCGGCTTAAGGGCGCGCTGATGAAAGCCGGCCAGCTGCTGTCGATGGACGCGAGCGATCTGCTTCCGCCCGAAGCCCTGACGATACTCGCCAAGCTTCAGGGCGGAGCTGAGCCCGTAGATTTCGAGGTGCTGCGCGGAGTGTTGGTGGATGAGCTGGGTCCCGAGTGGGCGAAAGCCTTCGACAGTTTCGACGAACGCCCTGCAGCGTCGGCCAGCATCGGTCAGGTCCATCGCGCGACGGTCGGCGCGGTACCGGTGGCCGTGAAGATTCAATACCCAGGTGTCCGCGAGAGCATCGACAGTGACTTGGACGTGCTGCGCAAGTTCGGTAACGGCTGGTTGACGGTCACGCGTCGCGATATCGAGCTTGACGGCGTCTTCGAAGAATTGCGCAGTCTGCTCCACCTCGAAGCCGACTATGGGCACGAGCGTGTTTGCCAGAGTCTTTTTGCCAGCCTAGTCGCGAGCGACCCGCGCTTCGTCGTGCCGCGCGTGTTGCCCGAGCTGTCGGCGACTCGCGTGCTCACGATGTCCTGGGAAGAAGGGCAGCCGCTCGGGCAATGGCTCTTGCAAGGCCCCCCCCACGACGACCGCCTGTGGCTCGCACAGACCATGCTCGATCTTTATTGTTCCGAGTTCTTCCGTTGGGGGCTCGTTCAGACCGACCCCAACTTCGCCAACTTCTTGATGCGGCCAGCCGAGCGCCAGCTTGTGCTGTTGGATTTTGGCGCAACGTTGGATTTCGAGCCTGAATTCCGTCAGGGCTACGTTCGACTGCTACGCGCCGTTGCCAGCGGCGATGCACGTCGCGTGGCCGACGAAGGGATCTCGTTCGGTTTGATTGATCCGCGAGAGTCTCGCGCGACGTTAGACTTGTTCGCCGAGTTCTTGACGACAGCGGTCGAACCCTTCGATGCCAAACTGCAGCCCTTCGCGTTTCGAGATGCAGACTACGCGGCTCGCTCACGAGACATCGGCTCGCGCTTCACGAAAAGCCTGGCGTATTCTCCACCGCCCAGGCGGCTCTTGTTCTTGCACCGCAAACTGGGCGGCATCTTTCAGCTGCTCCGACGTCTCGATCTCGAGTTGGATTTGAGGCCCTATTGGGCGCAGATGGTCGAAGGCGACGGCGCGGGAGCAGAGAGCAAAGACCCGGCGCGCTAACGAGCCCAAGCGTGCCCATGGCCCTCTCCGGGGCCTCCTCACTCCTCGCGCTCGACCCAGACATGCACCTCACCCGGCTCTTCGCCTGGCTCGACGTGGACGATGCGCGGTCGACAGCAAACGGCACAATCCTCAATGTACGTCTGCTGCTCACCGCCGCCCAAATCGACGGCAAGCTCGTCCACCTCTCCGCAGAACGGACACTGCACAGTTGCTGCTGAATGGCGCCGAGTACGCTTGGACACAACGCGAGCTTACTACTCTAAGCCTTGTCGAGCCTACAGCCCTGACCTTTGAGTTGGCTTTGCGCTGCAACCCGAAACTAAATTATCTTTTTTTCCCTGTCTTCTCTCGGTCCGGCGTTCCTCTGGGGCCGTCTGGGGCAGCGCGAGCTTGATTTCAAAGGCAGTAAGCACTCACAACACAAAAGCTTCCCCGAGACCTGGCCCCTACCCTGAGCATGTCGATGGTTCCCCTCGAGTTTCTATTTCGCAAGTGTGAGCGAGCAATAGCGTCGGCCTCGCTCGTCTTGCTGGCGTTAACGCTGATACCTGGTTGCAGAAACTCAGCTGAACCCCCGGCTCAGTTACAAGAAGCGCCGGTTCATGTCGAGACGGTTGAGGTCAGCGCACTTCGCACTCCCAAGGTGTTGCAACTTACGGGAACGCTGCGCGGCGCCAAGGAAACCGATCTGGCTGCGAATGTTGCGGGACGCATTTTGAAGACCAACGTTGAACGCGGCCAAAGCGTCGAGCGTGGTGCGCTCTTAGCGGAGGTGGACGTCCGTGCTGCCGCTCTCGCCCTCGAAGAGGCGCGCGTTCAGGTAGCAGCCTCAAAAACGCAGGCCGAGATCAACCAAGTAGACTGTGAACGTTTTGAAAAACTGAAGGCTGGCAATGCCGTTACCGCCTACGAGTACGATCAAGTGGCAGCCAAGTGCAGGACCTCACCCTTTGGTGTCGAGGTCGCTCAAGTGCGCCAGAGCATCGCCGCCAAGAACGTCGGCGACGGCATGATTCGCGCCCCGTTTGCCGGTGTTGTCACCGAGCGTTACGTTGAAGTCGGAGCCTACGTTCAGCCGTCTTCCCGCGTGGTTTCCATCGCCGAGGTGGAGGCCTTACGTTTGGAATTTAGCCTACCGGAGCGCAACTTTCCTGATGTCAAACTCGGGTCGGAGCTCACGTTTGAGGTGGCGGCTTACGCGGGCCGACGCTTTGACGCCAAGGTGGTGCGTATCTCCGGCGCTGTGCGTGAAACCCGCGACGTAATGATCGACGCTCAAGTGAACAATACCGATCGCTCGCTACTCCCCGGCATGTTTACTTCGGTGACACTGACCACCGGCTACGAGGACTTGCCGTCTGTCCCGAGTAGCGCTGTTTTCGAACAGAATGGCAAACACAATGTGTTCGTGCTCACTCGGAACATTTTGGAGCAACGCGTCCTCCAAACAGCACCACCGCTCGGCGACCGCATTTCTGTCCGACGGGGCCTGGCGCTCGGAGAGCGCGTCGTCACCGGGGACCTTCCAAAGCTCAAAAACGGACAACGCGTCAACTGACTAGCAACGGAAGAGCGAGGCACCCAGTATGCAGTGGTTAGCGCGACTATGCGTACAGAAGCCGGTTTTAGCCTCCGTATTAATGCTCGTGATCCTCGTGCTCGGGAGCGTGGGCTATCGGTCCTTGGGTGTGGATCAGTTTCCGAATGTGGACATTCCCGTCGTCGTGATAACGACCAGTCTGCCGGGCGCCGCGCCAGAAGAGATTGAAACGGACGTTACGGACAAGATCGAGGGCGCGGTCAACCAGATTTCAGGGGTCGACGACTTGAATTCGGTATCGAGCGAAGGCGTCTCGCAAGTCATCATTCAATTCAAACTCGAGAAGAACACAGATGTGGCCGCTCAGGAGGTCCGGGACAAGGTGAACACCGTGTTGCGTGAGCTACCGAGCGGCATTGAGCAGCCGGTCATCAGCAAGATTGAGCCCAGCGCCATCCCGGTGCTCTACCTCGGGGTGCAGAGCAAGGGACGCAGCGTCAGGGACTTGTCGGAGCTCGCCGATAAGAAGGTGCGGCGGCGGCTCGAAACGATCTTGGGGGTCGGCAAAGTGAGTCTGATTGGCGCTCGCGCGCGTCAGATCCTTGTCAACATGGACGTTCTGGCTTTGCGCGCCGCTGGGCTCACGGCGGTGGACGTGATGCGCACGCTCCAGTCACAAAATCTGATGACGCCCGGGGGTAACCTTGAGACAGGCCCCCAAAGTGTCACGCTGCGCATTGATGGCAGGGTGACCTCGGTTGAGGCCATTGGAAATTTGGTAGTGCGGGCACAAAACGGCCGAATTCTGCGCCTTCGCGATCTGGCCGCGATCGAGGACGGTGCCGAGCCGGTGCTCAGCTTGGCGCGCTACGATGGACAAGAAGCGGTAGTGCTGTCGGTGGTTAAACAGTCGGGCACGAACACCATCGAAGTCGTCGACAATATTTTTAAGCGAATGACCGAAATCACGAGTGGCTTGCCGCCCGGGGTTGAACTCAAAGTCATCCGTGACAACTCGCAAACCATCCGCACCAGTGTGCACTCCGTGATCGAACACTTGATCGTGGGTGCGATACTCGCGGCGCTCGTGGTGCTCCTGTTCCTGGGCAACGCGCGCAGCACACTGATCGCGGCACTTTCGATCCCGATTTCCGTCATTGGTACGTTCGGGCTGATGTGGCTTCAGGGCTACACACTCAACAACATCACGCTACTCGCGTTGGCACTCGCTGTGGGCATCGTGATCGACGACGCCATCGTAGTGCTCGAAAATATCGTCCGATTTATGGAAGAAAAAGGCATGAAGCCGTTTCCGGCGTCCGTTCTTGCGACCAAGGAAATTGGATTTGCCGTGTTGGCCACGACGCTTTCGCTCTTGGCTGTGTTTATTCCCGTGGCTTTCATCGGAGGGATCCCGGGACGCTTCCTCAAGAGCTTCGGCTACACGATGGCGTTCTCGATCGCGGTGTCGATGCTCGTCAGTTTTTCCCTCACCCCCATGCTGGCGGCGCGCTGGCTCGTGAACCACAACAACGATGGCTTCCTCTCTCGAATTGTAGACTTCTTTTACCGCCCCATCGAACGCGTCTACATGAGCATGCTGGGCTTTTCCCTCAAACGCCGTTGGGTCGTCGTGGTCGCCTGCGCGCTCACGATGGGGTCGTGTATTCCTGTCGCCAAGTCTTTGCCTGGGTCCTTTCTTCCGCTCGACGATAAGGCCAAATTCCAGGTCACACTGCGAGCGCCCGAGGGCACAAGCTCAGAAGAAACGTTGCTGTTCGCCGAACGCGCCAGCGCGCTTCTTCGCAAATTGCCGGCCGTAACTCACATTCTGATCACGGTTGCCGAAGACGACCAGAAATCCCGCAACTACGCCCAGCTGTACGTGGACTTACTCGATCCTGGCCAGCGCGTGCTCACACAGTTTGACATTATGGACCAGGCCCGTGCGCTCGTGTTGCCCAACATGCCCAAGAACCTGCGAATAAATATCGCGGAGGTGCCTGATATCTCGGTAGGCGGCAACACACAGGGTGTTCAATACATCATGTCGGGTCGCGATTTTTCCTTATTGGAGCAAGGCGCCAGCAAGATCGTGGATGCTCTGAAGAAGAGCGGCAAGGCCGTGGATGTGGACACCACGAACATCCCAGGGCGTCCCGAAGTACAAGTCACCATCGATCGCGACCGCGCCGCCGATCTGGGTGTGAACGTGAGCAATGTCGCCAGCACGCTGCAAATGCTGGTGGCTGGTCTCAAGGCATCCAGCTATCCGGATGGTGGCGAGGAATACGAAATCAGGATCCGCGCGGATGAAAAATATCGTGCTGATCCGGGCTCGCTTTCCTTAATCACCGTGCCCTCGACAAAGTTTGGAAGTGTGCCTTTGGGCTCAGTCATCAAATGGACGGACGGCATGGGTCCCTCCCGGATCAATCGCTATGCGCGCGAGCGTCAGATCACAGTCTTGGCTAACGCTGCGGCCGGCGCTGGCGACAACGACGTTGCGGCGATCATGCGCGCTGAATTCGACAAGCTGCACCTGCCGCCAGGGTATCAGCTTCGCCCCACCGGGCGGTCCAAATCCCAAGAGGAAACAGCCGCGGGCTTTATGCTTGCACTCGGGATGGCGTTCATTTTCATGTATCTGATTTTGGCGGCCCAGTTTGAATCGTGGCTCTATCCTGGGATCATTTTGGCTTCTTTGCCGCTCACGGTGCCCTTCGCCTTCATCAGCCTGAAGCTGTTTGGGCAGAGCATCAACATGTTCTCAATGCTGGGGCTGTTGGTGCTGTTTGGTGTCGTTAAGAAGAACAGTATTCTCCAGGTGGATCACACCAACCATTTACGCCGTCTGGGACGCAGTCAGTTCGATTCACTCATGGAAGCGAACCGGGATCGCCTGCGCCCGATTCTGATGACCACCGTCGCCTTTGTGGCCGGAATGACGCCACTTCTGCTCTCCTCCGGCATTGGCTCTGGCTTCAACAAGGCTACCGCCAGCATCGTCGTTGGCGGGCAAACCTTGTCGCTCCTCCTCACCTTGCTTGCTGTGCCCGTCATTCACAGCCTCCTGGACGATGTCATCAGCTGGCGCGAGCGCCGTCGCAAGCCCCCACGAGACCGTGGCGAACGTGAACTCCAGGACCTGCTCCACCCCGAGGTACGTTGAGCAGGCTATTCTAGGAGGCTTCGCAACATCCACGCCGTCTTCTCGTGCACCTGCATGCGTTGCGTGAGCAGATCGCAGCTGGGCTGGTCGCTCACGTCCTCGGCGAGCTTGAAGACCTCACGCGACGTGCGCGCGACAGCCTCGTGCCCCTCAACCAACTTCTTGATCATGTCCTGCGCCCGCGGCACCCCATCCTCCTCCTTTATCGCCGACAGCGCGCTGAACTGCTTGTAGGTACCCGGCGCCGGGAAGCCGAGCGCGCGGATACGCTCCGCGACAAGGTCCACGGCGAGTGCGAGCTCGTTGTACTGGGCCTCAAACATGAGGTGCAGCGTCTGGAACATCGGACCGGTGACGTTCCAGTGGAAGTTGTGGGTCTTGAGGTAGAGCGTGTACGAGTCTGCGAGCACGCGCGACAGCCCGTTCGCGATTTCCTCGCGCTTGTTGGCTTCGATGCCGATGTCGATGTCCATCATCTTCTCCTTGAAGAGTCTTACGCTTGGCCGGACTGGCTCATTGAATGTACTTGCGGGTGTTCCGCAGCCAGAGCATGGGCGCATTACGGAACCTGTCAAGCCTTGCGCACCGAGGCTGCACCGAGGCTCGCCTGGGCTTCATTTTCGGCCTATTCGGGCGAAAAGGCGATCGGGTAGACCACCGTGACGATCCCCTGTTCCCGTGCGGGAAAGGTCAGCCCAAAGTACGCTGAGACCACGCACGAAACGACCTCGCTGTCTGGCAGCGAAGATTCACCCGCACTTGCATGCATCACGCGTCCTTCGGAATCGATCGCAAACCGCACGGCGATGCGGCCTGTAAGGTTAGGATTTTTTGCAAGTCCGCGTTCGTAACACATGCGAAAGCGTCCGTAATTCTGGCGCACGGTGCGTTGGATGAGCTCGGGCGGTAGCCTGCCTGTCACCTTGGTCACTCCGCTTGGTGTAACCCGAGGCACAGAAGTTCGATGGGGCCCAAGCGATCGCTGACCAATAAAATGCCCTGGGCCTAAGGGATTCAACCCCTCGCGATCACCGATCGCACCCATGTCAATTCCATGCCCGACACCACCACGTTCGCCATTCCCGCTTAGCGCCAAGCCCGACCCAACCTGCTCACCCAAGGTTGGACCAAACATATCCCCCAAAAGATCTCGATCCGCCTCGCCTAGTGCCGAACTTCGCCCAAACGTAGCGGAAGTTTGACGATTGAAAGCTGATGCGGTGAGAATTGAAATAGTCCCAAACGTGCGAGCCTCTTCAATCGCTTCGGCTCGGCTTGGCGGAGATGAGCGCTCGGGTTGCTTGTTCATCTTCCTCGACAATAGGCCACTTGGCGCCTTCGGCAGGAACTTGCCGAGCTTGCCCGATTCCCCCGGTGCTGGGTCAGCAGCGCGCTCGCCCGAACTCCCCGTTTCGGCGGAAGGTTCCTGCAAACGCTCCCGTTCAGCTTGGCTTTCCAAGTACTGACGCATCAAGAGAACCCGTTCTTCTTGAATGTCATCACCGTCGGTCAGTCCCATCGGTGGGACGAAAAATGCAGCCACTCCGAGCAACCCCAAAGTGGCGCACAGCGAAGCCCCAAAAAAGCTCGCTACCGTGGTATCCACGAAACCAGGCTGAGCCGAAACCGGCAGTTTCGCGCGCTCACCCAGATGAACGAAAAACGAAAACGCTCCAACGTGCACTACGCCACGCCCATTCATCGGTAGCAACACGCGCCTGACTGCCCCCTGTTCTGGCAATGCTTGTTCAGGCAAGAGTCCGTAGCGTGGCAAAAGCTCCTCTGAAACAAGACTACCGTTCTCGGTCCAGCGCACGGTAGCCTTGGCATCCGGCGGCACGCACAGCCACAACTTATCTCCACTCACATGAACAAGCTCAAACTCATCACCCACCAGCGTGCCCTCGGGCACTACGAAATCCGAAGCTTCAGCATTCCCCTCAGTTCCCAGCACGAAGTGCAGAGGAGGGTCCTTCTCAAGCACATCGAGCGTCGAAACGCCCCATTTCACGATAACTTGCAGAGACACGCCAGGCGCCAAAATCGCGTAATCATCCATCTCCGCCGCTTTGCGACGAGTGTTCATTGTCATAATGTTCTCCCTATTGATGCCAAACGTCGGCACGCAAACCGTTTTGCAGCGTCACGCCGACCGCACTACTCAGCTACCGACAACGAGCCGTACGAAAAGTTTCAGCGGCTTCGAATGCGCGACTGGGCAACACTTCCCGAACCTGCCTCGCCTTGCCCCCGCGCTCAACCCGAGTAGCCTAGGTGAGCAAAACACATACACGCAGTGAATAGCGGAGTTTCATTCGCGCAAGCTGCACAGGCTCTTGTTCCGATCTCGTGGTTAAGCTAGCTTCACCGTCTGGGCTGTTGTTGAGAGCTTCGCGCCGGAGAAAACATCTGATGAATTCATCAAGGGCTCTTATTCCGTTGTTGGTGGTGGCGGGCATTTGGAATTGTTCGAATCCAACCGGTGCCCCCAGCATACGCGGTGGCGGGCTGCCTGTTGCCGGCGCTTCGACGTCAGGCGGCGCCATGGCGCAGAACAGCGGTGGGTCGAATAGTGGTGGCAGTCCAATCGGCATGGGTGGCAAAGCGGGCGTTGGGGGCAACGCCATGGGCGGGATGGGGGGCGCGGCGATGGGCGGGAATTTGGGAATAGGCGGTGCGAGCGGCGGGGCGGGCGGAACAGTGACCGGCTTGGGGGGCGCAGCGATGGGCGGCTCCTCCACAGGCGGCACAGCGACGGGTGGCGCGGCGATGGGTTGCACTTCGACAGGCGGTGTTGCAGGAACTGTCGCTCTCAGCAGTGGCCTCATCGGCTACTGGAAGCTGGACGAAGCCAGTACCGCCGGCATGGTCTTGGACTCTTCAGGAATGAATAACAACGGCACGTACAGCAACCCCGCGCCCATGCGAAGCACCGCCGTACCCTCCGCACTCGCCGGCAAGAGCTCAGCGTGCCTGACCTTCGACGGTACGACCAATCAGGTCATTTTACCGACCGTTGGCGCTTACTCAACATGGACGGCCACAACCAGCTACTCGATTTCCGTGTGGGTATCGGTTGCTACATTCAAGGGCTGGGTCGGCGTTGTCGCGAACGAAAGCAGCAGCATTTATTGCGGCCTCTATGTGAGCGACGTTAACAACTTCGCCTTTGAGGCGAACGACACAACGGGGGGCTCCGTGGCAGCATCGACATTGGAGAACGTCTGGCATCACGTCGTGATCGTGCAAGACGCGTCCAACAATAGTCAGCGCCTGTACCTTGACGGCGTTGCAAGTGCCAATTCTCGCCAGGCTCAGGACTGTTCGAACACCCCTCCAGTCGCGTTCCACTTCGGCAGTCCGGATGGTATGGCCGGCTTCTTCAGCGGCAGTATCGACGATGTTCGGTTCTACAACCGCGCGCTCAATCAAGCTGAAATCAGCGCTCTTGCTTGTGGGCAGCAGTAGCGGCCCCGG
>Ga0105048_10006759_pt1 | contig 18492 bp, 15 predicted proteins | sample MAT05_FD_78382 | JGI IMG/M metagenome (GOLD analysis project Ga0105048, IMG submission 78382) | Freshwater microbial communities from Lake Fryxell liftoff mats and glacier meltwater in Antarctica - MAT-05 | ecosystem: Environmental > Aquatic > Freshwater > Ice > Liftoff microbial mat | place... | reverse complement strand
TCAGGCGCAGCTGTTACAACAGTATTCAGATTAGGAATTGTTCTAGTTGGTATCCGTTCGTCTACTCGATAAAATGGCTACCACTTCAATATCGTTGCTGCCTATTCTATAGAATAAAATTGTCTGTGGATTGATGACACATTTACGGAGACCGGGTCTCTTTTCTGATTTGCGATACAATTCCGGCATCTGACCAATTCGCTCCAATTTATCGGAGAGCAATGCCAAAAAATCAGTTTTTACGCGCTGAGACCAAGCATCACTAAGGTACGCAATCAGTTCTTCCAATTGGACCTCCGCTTCTTTTGAGAAATAAATGGTCATTACTGATACTTTTTCAGGATTTCTGAAAAAGGCTTCCGTCGTCCACGTTCTAGGTCAGCCAGACCACGGTCTATAGAGGCTTGTTGTTCGTTGGATAGTTCGTCCCAGAAATCTTCAGTGCGAACGGTGACTTCTCGACTTAGAAGTACTAAGTGAGCCTGTAAAACTGTATCGTCCTGTATTTTGTCGATAAGCTGGTGCAACTGGCTTCGGAGTTCAATGGTGCTCATGGTTCAATGGTTGAGGTATAAAGATAACGGCCGCATACAAAGATTCGTTTTTACGGCTGCGTAATCAATATGCATTAATCACTTTCTCAATTCGAGTACCAGCGCGGTTTGGCCCGGAATCTTCAACGTTGCCAATCCGGTGATAATCTCGTCGGTAAGTACGTTGCGGGCGCTGCTAAAGCCTTTCATGCGTTCCGCAAAACGTTTGGTGTCGAGTGAGGCTTCTTTCTTCTGGCTGTTCATGATAACCATCACCGTTTGCGAACCGTTGTAACGGGCATAGGCATACACACCGTTCTGGGGCAGGAATTGCATGAGCTTACCCGTTTGCAAAACCGGCGACTGTTTGCGGTAATTGGCCAACTTTCGTACAAAGTTGAAAACCTCGTTTTCTGTTTTGTTGCGCCCCTCAACGGTAAACTTGTTCTCTTTGTCGCCGGCGAAACCACCGGGAAAATCGCGCCTGACTTCGGCATCGGATGGGTTTTTGAAGTTCTTCATCAAAAACTCGGTGCCGTAGTACAACTGCGGAATGCCGCGCGTGGTGAGCGTAAAAATCACGCCCATTTTAAATTTATCCAGATCCTCGCCAATGACCGAGAAATAACGGTCGGTGTCGTGATTGTCTAAAAAAACGAGGTTTCGGCTGGCATCTTTGTACAGGTAATCCTGCGCCAGAACCTGGTACGTGATTTCTGGATTGTTCTGCTTCAGCGTTTCATTGATGGCGTTATAAACCTGGAAATCCATGCCGCCCGGCAAGTTGCATTTGAACTTACTCTCGATGTTGTTGCGCGTAAAATAGGCCTGATTAGGTACGCTACCCACCCACGACTCGCCAAAGAGGTGAATGTTTGGGTAGTTGTCGATTAATGCCTGGTTGCACTGGTTCATGAAAGCCAGGTCATTATAAATGTAGGTATCGATACGCCAGGCGTCGATGCCAAATTCTTCCACTGTCCAGAGTGCGTGCTGAATCAAATAGTTAGCCACGACTGGATTCTTCTGGTTTAGATCGGGAAGAAAAGGCACAAACCAACCGTTCGATGTTATTTTTTTATCCAGTTCCGACGCATATGGATCGAGGAGGGGCTGATCTTTATACGAGGTATTCGTGTATTTTGGCCACTGGTTCAGCCAGTCTTTCGACGGCAAATCTTTCAAAAACCAGTGATTGGCACCTGCGTGGTTATACACGGCATCCTGAATAATCTTGATGCCTTTTTTGTGGGCTTCCTGCACCAGTTTCTTGTAGGCATCGTTGCCCCCCAGTCGCCGGTCAACCTGGTAATGATCGGTAAAGCCGTAGCCGTGATAAGCGGAGCGCATTACACCGCCTTCATCAGTAAGTGGTTGGTCGTTTTCGATAACTGGGTTGAGCCACAAAGCGGTTATGCCGAGGTCTTTAAGGTAATCGAGGTGATTCGTAATGCCCTGTAAATCGCCCCCGTGCCGGTAAAACGGATTGTTGCGATCGGCATTGGGATCGGCCATGCTGGTATAGGTATCGTTGCTGGGGTCGCCGTTGGCGAACCTGTCGGGCAGAATCAGATACACCAGATCGGCTGAGGTAAGGCCCTGCGCACGCTTGCTCGGGTCGTGGCGGTACCCAATGCGGTAGGTATGGGTTAGCTCTTGTTCTCCGACACGGAATTTGATCGGAAATGTACCGGGTTTAGCGGTTGGCGAAATTGTCAGATCAATAGCTACATAGTTCGGGTTTTCGAGCGGAGTTACTTTATCGACCTTCACCCCCGGATACCGGATGCTTACGTTCGCTTTGCTCAGGTTTTTTCCATAGACGAGCAACTGAACGGTCGGATTTTTCATACCAATCCACCAGTTTGTCGGATCAACACGTTTAACCTCGGCATCCTGTGCCAACAGAGGAAAACTATTAAGGCCCCACAGATAAAGTAGGGAAATACACAATTTCTTCATAGGAATCATGAGGGTATAATTGGCAAATGTAATAGTTTAGCAGAATGAATACCACCGTCACCAAACCCAAGCTCGACAAGCTGGTTGTTTACCAAATCTTTACCCGGCTTTTTGGCAATCAAAATACCACAAATCAACTTAATGGTAGTCTTACTCAGAACGGAACGGGTAAATTCAACGACATTAATGAGCGTGCGTTGAACGATCTTAAACGCTTTGGAGCAACGCACATCTGGTTTATGGGCATCCTTGAGCATGCCACTGCCACGGATTATTCGGATTTTGGAATTCGGCCCGACGATCCGGCGGTAGTGAAGGGCCTTGCCGGTTCACCCTACGCCGTAAAAGATTATTATGATGTAGACCCCGATTTGGCAGTAGATGTTTCCAATCGCATGGTCGAATTTGAGCATCTGCTTCAGCGCACCCACGCCAGCGGACTTAAAGTGATCATCGACTTTATCCCGAACCATGTTGCCCGGCAATACCATTCCGATCAGAAACCCGCTGGTATTGTTGATTTGGGCCAAAACGACGATACCTCCGTTGGCTTTTCAACCAACAACAATTATTATTATCTGCCCGGTAAGACATTTGTATCCCCAGCTTGTACACCCGACCAGCAAACTATCAGGGAGTTCCCGGCTAAAATTACTGGCTCCGGTTCGCTCACCGAAACGCCCGACATCAACGACTGGTACGAAACCGTGAAGCTCAATTACGGAGTCAATGTGTTCAATGGCTGGACAGGGCATTTCGAGCCGGTTCCGGCTACGTGGCAGCAAATGCTTGATATTCTGTTGTTTTGGGCAGCAAAAGGTATTGATGGATTTCGGTGCGACATGGCCCATTTGGTGCCGGTTGAGTTCTGGGGTTGGGCAACAAGGCGTGTAAAACAGCAGTACCCCGCCCTCTTTTTCGTTGCTGAAATTTACGATCCCGGCCTGTACCGACGGTTCATTTTCGAGGGCGGGTTCGATTACCTCTACGATAAAGTAGGCCTGTATGACTCGTTACGGCGGCTGATGGAAGGCCACGGCACCTGCCACGACATTACCCGCGTTTGGCAGCAGGAGTCCGGCGATTTCAGCGAGCACATGCTCCGGTTTCTCGAAACCCACGACGAGCAACGCATTGCCTCCCGGTTCTTTGCCAACGATCCCTGGGTGGCTGTTCCGGCAATGGTTGTTACGGCTACCTTGCACACAGGCCCATTGTTGCTGTATTTCGGGCAGGAGATTGGGGTTCGGGCGGAGGGTAGCGAGGGGTTCAGTGGTGATGATGGGCGCACCACTATTTTCGACTACTGGGGCATTCTCGAATGGCAGGGTTATCTGCATAGCCAATGTGCGAAACCGGCAGTGGAGTTACCCGCCGATCAACACCTCTTGAGAGCCTTTTACCAGCGGTTAAACCATTTGGTAAGTCAGTCCGACGCCATCCAGAACGGCGCTTTTTATGATTTGCAATGGGCCAATAGGGACGTTGCAGGCTACAATGGCGATCGTCTGTTTTCATATCTCCGTTACACAGCCCGTCAACGATTATTGATTATCTGTAATTTCGACCGTAATCAAACTGCCGAAACTTCCGTTGCAATCCCTGCTCATGCCTGGCTAATGATGGGACTTGATGAATCGCAGATCTACCAGTTTAGCGATGTGTTCAATACCTCTTTTCAGGCTGAAGTAACTGGCCTGATGAGTCTTCCCGTGACTTTGGCACCGTTGAGCGTCTTAATTTTGGAAATCCGGTAACGGATTTCTCAATCCACTACTCTATGCGTAGACTATACTTTATTCTTATACTGGTTTTGTTTGCCCCTGCGTTGTTGGCACAATCCCCGATATTTCCGGAAGGCTGTGATTTGGTAACTGCTGGAGGTAAGTCCGTTGCTGAGACGGCCGTAGGCATGGGGCGGGTCTTTTTGGGTAAGCCCTACGTACCCCACACACTCGAAGAAAACCAAACCGAGCAATTGGTGGTGAATCTTCACCAATTCGATTGTACAACGTTTGTGGAAACAATGTCGGCTTTGTCATTTGCCTGGCATGAGCTGACTGATAAAAAAAATACGGTCCATTTAGAAACACTGTTTCGGAAATACCTGACCAAAGTGCGCTATCGTAACGGGCAGATTGATGGCTATGGGAGCCGGTTACATTATTTCTCAGAATGGCTCCGCGACAATGAGCGGAAAGGGCTATTGCAGGACATTACGCCCCTGCTGGCTGGCAACGTGACTGTATCGAAGCCATTGTCTTACATGACTGCCAAAACACTCCAGTATCCGGCAATGAATGATCCGGCGGTGTATAAACAAATTGCCCAGATCGAGACTAGTTTAAGCCAGGAGCCATTTGCGTTTGTTCCCAAGAAAAATCTTCGGAAAGCGGAAGCCGACCTCCGCGATGGCGACATCGTAATGCTGTCGGCCGCTCGCCCTGGTCTCGACATGAAGCATTGCGGCTTTGTGGTCTGGAAAAATAATCGGGTTCACCTGCTTCATGCCTCCTCCGATCATGGTCGGGTAGTGATTACCAGCCAACCGCTGGCCGACTATGTTCTGGCCAAAAAATATTTGTCAGGAATCCGTGTGGCTCGTTTTCGGGTGGGAACGGGACTGTTGACAGCAAAAAAGTGAGTAGTTAATAGTCGTGATGTAGGTAGAAGTAAAAAGGGAACAACCGTATGGTCGCTCCCTTTTTTGTTTGGAATTTGAGCTTATTTACAAGCTTGCTATTACCGCTTTTACTTTCTCAGCAGCCTCTTTCAACTCAACAGCCGACTGAACTTTCAGGCCCGACTCGTCGATGATGCGGGCACCTTCGGCAGCGTTAGTGCCCTGTAAACGGACAATAATAGGCACCGGAATATCACCGATCGCTTTATACGCTTCTACAACGCCGGTAGCCACGCGGTCGCACCGAACAATACCGCCAAAGATATTGATCAGGATGGCCTTTACATTTGGATCTTTCAGGATAATCCGGAAACCGGCTTCTACCGTTTTAGCATTGGCTCCACCCCCAACATCGAGGAAGTTGGCCGGTTCACCACCCGACAGTTTGATAATGTCCATGGTAGCCATTGCCAAACCGGCTCCGTTGACCATGCAACCCACGTTGCCGTCGAGTTTTACATAGTTGAGGTCGTTTGATGAAGCTTCTACTTCGAGCGGATCTTCTTCGGTAATATCGCGAAGGCTGGCCAGATCGCTGTGCCGATAGAGAGCATTGTCGTCAATGCTCACTTTGGCATCAACCGCCAGAATTTTGTTGTCCGACGTTTTTAATACCGGATTAATCTCGAACATGGCTGCATCCGTTTCCACGTACGCCTTATACAGCGCAGTCACGAATTTTACCATTTCTTTGAAGGCATCGCCCGTTAAACCCAGCCCGAAAGCTACTTTGCGGGCCTGAAACGGCTGCAAACCAACAGAAGGGTTGATCCACTCCTTCACAATTTTCTCGGGCGAGTGCTCAGCCACTTCTTCAATGTCCATACCGCCCTCGGTACTGGCCATTATTACGTTGCAGGCTTTGGCACGGTCGAGCAGAATACCGATATACATTTCCTTTGGCTCTGATTCGCCGGGATAGTACACATCTTGTGCCACCAGAATTTTATTGACTTTCTTGCCTTCAGGGCCGGTTTGGTGCGTTACCAATATGTTGCCAATCAGGTTTTTGGCAATATCGCGTACTTCATCAACCGACTTGGCGAGTTTTACACCGCGTTGTTCAGAACCTACTATTTGGCCTTTACCCCGACCCCCGGCGTGAATCTGTGATTTCACTACGACGAACTTCGAGTTGGTTTGCGCCATAATCAATTTGGCAGCTTCCACAGCTTTTTCGGGCGATTCGGCCACAATGCCCTCCTGAATCCGAACGCCGTAGCGCTTCAGTATTTCTTTACCCTGATACTCGTGTATATTCATATCGGTTGCAACCGCATCGGCGGTCCGAAAAGAATGTAGAAAACAGTAATTTTACGCGGCAAGTTACTACTCAGTGAGCAGTTTTTTCAGTTAACAGTGAACAGTGAGCAACGAACAGTGAAAAAAGTAGCTGTGTTCACTGTTCGTTGCTCACTGTTCACTGAGAAAACTGCTCACTGCTCACTGCCAACTACCACTACTTATGGTTCCCTTACTATCTGCTACCAATCTTCAACGTTCCTACGGCACGCTGCCCGTTTTGCGGGACATCAACCTTACTATTGCTACTGGCGAAATTGTTTCAATTGTAGGCGCATCGGGGGCAGGCAAAAGTACACTCTTGCATATTTTGGGTACGCTTGACCGACCGGACGCCGGGCAGGTGCGCCTTGCTGGTCAGGATGTGTTTACGTTGAACGACAAGCAGTTAGCTCGTTTCAGAAATGAAAAGATCGGCTTTGTCTTTCAGTTCAACAACCTGCTGCCTGAGTTTACGGCTTTAGAAAATGTTTGTTTGCCCGGCTTCATTGCGGGCAAGCCAGAGCGTGAAGTACGCCAACGGGCAAAAATGTTGCTGGAAACCCTGGGCTTACCCGACCGTACAGACCATTTCCCATCGCAAATGTCGGGTGGAGAACAGCAACGGACAGCAGTGGCTCGTGCGCTCATTAATCAACCAGCCGTTGTATTTGCTGATGAACCCAGCGGCAATCTCGACTCGCACAACGCAGAAGAATTACACAAACTGTTTTTCAGACTTCGCGACGAATTTGGCCAAACCTTCATTATCGTGACCCACAACGAAATGTTGGCTGACCTGGCCGATCGAAAAGTGACAATACGTGACGGTTTGATTGGTTAGAGAGAGAAAATGGCGGGTAAAAAAATGCTGGAAATTTTCTTTATTTATGTACAATTTTACCCGTATATTTCGTTTTAACTATATTTTAACTAATGCTTATCCGCTGATTTTTAGCTATTTACTTGAATGATGAAAAATTTCTACAGTGTGGAAAACCATTCATAGTAGCTTTTGTTATATCATTGCGTTGAAAAGAAAAGTTTTTCATAACGTTGAGTAAATCAGAAAGCCAAGAGAGGGTCTCGCTTGGCTTTTTTGTATGCCCAAAATTCTGGAAAAATAAAAACCAGTTAATTCGTATAAACCCGATACTCCCAGGGTTTCAGTGTAATACTTATACCGGGCTTGAGTTCTGATGAGGTACGCGTGAAAATTTCCATAAACGTTCCTTCGTACCCTTCCCCCTCAAGGCGAGTCGTTATTGTCTGATCCGACAGGTTCAGAATAACTGAAACCTGATCATTATCTTTCTGACGATAAAATGCATAGACATTGGCGTCGTCGGCGGTCGGAATTTTTACGGCCTTGCCTCCAGCCTGTCCATTCCACAAGGCCCGGCTCCGGTGTTTAAGGGTTAAGAGTGACTTGAAAAAGTCTGTTTTAGCGTACGTACCCCATGGAATTGTGTCTTTCTCAAAAAACAACAACCTCTTGTTCAGATTCGATTCCATTCCGTTGTAGACCAGCGGCATTCCTTCCAGTGTACTGCTCAACACGATGAAGGTATCCGCGCCATCTTTAAACGACTCTTTCAGTGTGCCGTTCCAGGTGTTCTCGTCATGGTTTTGGGTAAATATCATTTGGTAATACCAAGCTGGGAATCGCTGCCGATTCAGGGCTACCATTGAGTCGATAACGGTAGCGGGTTTTGCACCCTGGGCAACGGCTTTCATAACGGTATGCATGCCCCAACCGTAGGTCATATTGAAACAGTTCTTGAAATGTTCTGGATCTGCTTCCCATTCCGACAGCATGAATACAGTTTTGATTTTGTCGAGGGCCGGGCGGAGTTCTTTCCAGAAATCATCAGGCACAAAACCAGCTACATCACACCGAAACCCGTCAATGTCGCACTCGCGTAACCAATACGACATGGCATCGATCATTGCTTTGCGCAAATCTGGGTTGTCGAAATTGAGATCGGCAACATCCGTCCAGTCGGTAGCTTTTCCGGTAGCAGGATCGATGGGGGTTGTCATTTTTCCGTTTACCAGTGTATAGTATTCGGGGTGTTCGGTAATCCATTTGTGGTCCCAGCCGGTATGGTTTGGTACCCAGTCAAGCACAACTTTCAATCCCAGTCCGTGCGCTCGTTGTACCAATGCTTTAAAGTCATCGAGAGTGCCATAGGCAGGATTAACGGCTTTGTAATCGGCAATGGCATATGGACTGCCCAGCGATCCCTTTTTGTTTTTCTGACTGATTGGATAAATCGGCATCATCCAGACAATGTCAACCCCTAATTCTTTCAGACGGGGCAGTTGTTTGGTTACTGCGTTGAAGGTTCCAGCCTGCGAAAACTGACGGGTATTGACTTCGTAGATGGTTGCGTTTTTTGCCCATTCGGGATCTGGAGGGGCTTGTCCGGTTTTAGTAGCGGTAGAATCGCCGGTAATAGCCGAATTTTCAGTTTGATTTTCCTGGGTCTGGTTTCGGCAGGCTCCAGTCAGCAGAAGTAAGCTTATAGCACTTGCCAGCAGGGACTTTGTCATATAGGTTTGTCGCAATGTCAGTCTAAATATGAAACAACTATCAAGCCATTGTGGACGACCGTTTGATAAACGGTTGTTCTTTTAATTGGCGGATAGCCAAGGCTGGGTCGTCGGCTTTGAAAACTGACGTACCGGCAACGAACACATCAGCACCAGCTTCTGCCAGTTCGGCAATAGTATTTATATCAACGCCCCCGTCCACTTCAATAAGGGCTGTACTCTGATGCTCGGCCATCAGTCGGCGCATCTTGCGAACTTTCTGAATAGACGAAGGGACTAGTTTTTGGCCCCCAAAACCAGGATTTATGGTCATTATCAATACCTGATCGACGGCCTCCAGAATATCTTCCAGCGCCGTAACTGGCGTTTGCAGATTCAGGGCAACCCCAGCCCTGCACCCCAGCTCGCGTATGCGCGTGAGGGTACGGTGGAGGTGAGTGCAGGCTTCATAATGGACGGTGATGGTGTCGGCACCGGCCTCCGCAAACTGCTCCAGATACCGGTCGGGCTGCACAATCATTAGATGAACGTCGAGCGGTTTTTGGGCGTACCGACGAATGGCCTCCAGTACGGGGAAACCAAATGAGATGTTGGGAACAAACTCGCCGTCCATAATGTCGATATGAAACCAGTCGGCTTCGCTGTGGTTAATCATCTCCACGTCGCGTTGCAGATTAGCAAAATCGGCCGCTAGCATCGACGGGGCAATAATGGGTTGGTTCATAGCTCAGTTAAGGGAGTCGGTCGGACTCTGAAAAGACCGTTTACCCAGAAAAAATACCCTTCATGAAGGGGGCATTTTCTGTTCGACCCGGCGTAAAGCTACCTTTTTTTGCCCGAATGCCGAAATGACGGACCTTCGACCGTTGGCGTTGGACTTTTGACAATAGACACTGGCTGTTGGGTCGTAACTTTGCGGTAGAAACTTTCCAGCATTTACCGTCCGCAGTCTAACGTCTCCGTTTTATGTCGCCCCAGGAACAGATAAACCAGTTAACCGACCAACTGAATCGGTATAGTTACCAATATTACCAGAATAGTGTGTCAGAGGTGGACGATTTTACGTTCGATGCGCTGCTGGAGCAGTTGACTACCATTGAGACACAGCATCCCGAATTCAGACGGCCCGACTCCCCAACGTTTCGTGTGGGTGGCACCATCAGTAAAGAGTTTGCTACGGTCTACCACCGGTTCCCGATGTTATCATTGGGCAATACGTATTCAGAAGCGGAATTAGTTGATTTTGATAACCGTGTTCGGAAGGGCCTCGACGGGCAGGGTTTCGAGTACGTCTGCGAACTCAAATTTGATGGGGTTGCCCTGAGCATGACCTACGAAAACGGGGTGCTGGTGCAGGGCGTTACCCGTGGCGATGGTGTTCGGGGTGACGATATTACGGCCAATATCCGCACCATCAGAACGGTGCCACTTCGGGTAGGAGGAAGTGAAAATGCCGCTTTTCCTGCTCTTTTTGAAGTACGCGGAGAAGGCTTCCTGCCGTTTGCCGAGTTCGAGCGTATCAATAAAGAGCGAGAGGATATTGGCGAGGCTCTGCTGGCGAATCCGCGCAATGCCGCATCGGGCGCGTTCAAGCAACTGGATTCGCGGGCCGTCGCTCAACGTCGGTTAGACTGTTATGTCTATTCGCTTTTGTCGGATACCGAGATTTTTGATACCCACGAACAAAGCCTGATTGCCCTGAAAAAATGGGGTTTCAACGTGTCGCTCACCTGGCGAAAATGCGTTGATATTCGGGAGGTTATGCTGTACATTAACGACTGGGAAATGAAGCGGTTCGAGTTGCCGCTGGCCACGGATGGTATTGTGATCAAGGTGAACAGCTACCGGCAACAGCGCGAATTGGGCTTCACGGCTAAAAGCCCCCGCTGGGCCATCGCGTTCAAATATAAAGCGCAGGCAGCCACCACAACCCTGAACAGCATCACCTATCAGGTGGGCCGAACGGGGGCCGTTACGCCCGTTGCCAACCTGACACCCGTGTTACTGGCCGGCACGGTGGTGAAGCGGGCATCCTTGCACAATGCCAACGAAATCGAGCGATTGGGCGTGCGATTGGGAGATATAATATTCGTGGAAAAAGGGGGCGAAATAATTCCGAAAGTAACGGGCGTAGACCTGACTAAACGCACGGATTTTGCCCGGAAAATTGTTTACCCAACCACCTGCCCTGCCTGTCAAACGCCCCTGATCCGAACCGAGGGCGAAGCCCATTTCTATTGCCCCAACGAAAAAGGATGCCCCCCGCAACGGCAGGCCCGGTTCGAGCATTTTATTCAGCGTCGTGCCCTGAATATCGAAAGTCTCGGCGAAGGCAAAATCGAGCTGCTCATTGACCGGGGTCTGGTGCAGTCGCCCGCCGATTTATACGACCTGATCTCTGACCAATTGCTGGGCCTGGAACGGACGTATCCGGCCACCCCGATCCTGAACGAAGATGGCATCGGGGAGCCGGGCAAAGCGCGGGTGGTGAAGTTCGGTCAGAAAACGGTCGATAATATCCTCACAGCCATTGAACGATCTAAAAAACAGCCGTTTACGAGTGTGCTGTTTGGCTTAGGTATCCGGTATGTTGGGGCCACAACCGCCGAACGATTAGTTGATTATTTCGGCACAATGGATGCTTTATTGGCGGCTTCGTTTGACACCCTATCGGCGGTGCCGGATGTGGGACCACGCATTGCCCAAAGTGCGGTTCAGTGGTTTAGCGACCCCGATAATCTGGCTTACGTGGAGCGACTGCGGGCATCGGGGCTTCAGTTTGCAGGCGAGCGGAAGGTGATTGAGGTTCAGAGTGATACGCTGGTGGGTAAAACGTTCTTATACACGGGTACATTTGCCCAGTTCAGTCGTGAACAGCTTGAAAATGAGATTGTTGCACATGGGGGCAAAGTAGTCAGCAGCGTGTCGAAAAAACTGAGTTACCTGATAGTGGGCAGCAGTGCGGGGCCATCGAAGGTGAATAAAGCCGGTGAATTGAACGTGCCGATGATCAGCGAGGACGAGTTTATGGCGATGTTGGCCGCAGGAACACCTGTAAGGGATCCTTTGTTATCTTTGTAAAGAAACCACCTAAATCACTGACTATGAACACTGATTATAATGAAATTCGGGAGATTCTGAGGGAAGCCACCTAGAATATCCGAGACATTACCGAAAGGCAAAAAGAAGCAAAACAAGAGTCGGATATTGAACTGAAAAATCTTCGCCGAATTGTGGGCGACATTGGCAACAAATTTGGGTCATTTACGGAGGGGATGGCGTTTCCGTCGATGGAGAGGGTGTTGCGGAAACAGTTCGGCATGACCACCGTTACTACCAACTACAAAACGCATTATGGCTCCGACACGCTCAAAATCGACGTGTTGGGAATCGCAAACGGGACGGTCAATGCGGTGGTTATTGTGGAGGTAAAAAGCCACCTCAAACAGCGGGATATTGAGCAAACCCTGAACGCCATCGAGACCTTCAAACGCCTACACCCCGAATACGCTGGTAAGAAAATCTTTGGGGTGATTGCCTGCGTGAGCGGAGCGATGGAACAAAAACAAAAAGCCATTGAAGCAGGGTTGTTTGTGGCTTCGACAGATGACGAAATTTTTGAACTCCAGACACCCGCCTGGTTTGTCCCCCGCGACTTCTCACAACCGGCCACGCCCGTTTGAGTTTCGTAGCCGTTTACCGCCTGAAATCCCGTAACTTTGTGGTCATACAACCCCAATAACTTGATGAATAGTCGCTTTCACGGTGTCGGTGTGGCCATTGTCACGCCGTTCAATGCCGATCATTCCATTGATTTCGACGGCTTTGGCCGCGTTATTCAGCATATTTCCGATGGGGGTGTGCGCTATATTGTGCTGCAGGGCACTACGGGCGAGTCGCCAACGGTAACGAAGGCCGAAAAGAAGCAGTTGCTCAACTACCTCAAAGAGAATAATCCGAAAAACCTGCCGATTGTTTATGGCGTTGGAGGTAATGTTACTGCCGAGGTGGTAAGCGGTATGAAGACCATTGATTTTGAGGGCGTTGATGCTATCCTGTCGGTTTGCCCCTACTACAACAAGCCGGGTAAACAGGGCGTTATCGAGCATTTTACGCGTATTGCCGATGCCTGCCCGGTGCCGGTTATTCTGTACAATATTCCGTTCCGAACGGGAATCAATATGACTGCTGAAACGACGGTGGAATTGGCGCAGCACCCCAACATCATTGGCGTAAAAGAAGCTTCCTGCGTGATTGAGCAGTGCATGGAAATTGCCCGCGACAAACCAGACGATTTCCTCCTGATTTCGGGTGACGACGTGCAGGGTGTTCCCATCATCAGTATTGGTGGGGTAGGGGTTATGTCGGTGATTGCCAACGCATTCCCTGCCAAATTCTGCGGTCTGATCGAAGCCGCTTTGCAGGGTGATTTTAAAACGGCTTCCCGCGAACTAGGCCATTTTCTCCGTATCGACCCGCTTCTCTACGAAGAAGGTAACCCGGTGGGGGTCAAGAGCATTCTCGACATTATGGGCCTGATTGAAGGCCACGTTCGCTTGCCGCTGATGAAGGCTTCTGAGAGCTTGACCGAACGTCAGCGGGTCGTGTTGCAACAGGATCAGTTGTTGGAACTGGTGGCGTAAAACCGGAGAAGGCATGACCACAACCCTGCAAAGTTTTCGAGACCTTGCGGGTTTACTTTGTTCGAGTGCCTACTGTGCGGCTTTCCGATTTGGGAAGGTGTAGCCCAGCAGAAAATCACCTGCCGGATAGCCGCCATCACGCCCCACGCCAACCCCTAGAGAAAGGTTCAGGTAAAAGTTGCGTCGGTAGGTTCGCTGAAAACCCCACAGAGCATCCACATAAACGCCATCAATGGATGGTAGTGGGGCGCGGCTGTCTTCCCATTCCCGGAGATAGGGCATTATATACCGGGCGCGAACCGACAGGTAATTGCCTGAATTGTACCGAATGCTTTTTTGTTTTCCTAAACGACGCTCAAAATTGTAGAAATAACGAATACCCGTTTCGAGAGATGGAGCAAAGCCAATAGAAGTTACAATGTTGCTACTCACACTCCCCGGAGCCGTTATTGTAGCGGGTCGTTCTGCACTACCGTTAAAGGTAAATTTGATAGCCGAAGCTACTGTTAGTTTTGGGCTTAACCGGATTTCATTGTGCAAACCAAATCCCAGAAACGTTACCCGCCAAACGAATGGAACTGTATACGAGGCAGGGGCATACCCCAATGAAGGATTGGTCTCCTGAGCGTTACCCAATAGCGGCATTAAGCCTAAACTGAGAAGTAGGATGGTCTTTTTCATGGTTTGTGATAAAATGAAGGCATACCCTATTAGATTGACACGCCAATATACGGTACAACTCATACATTCCACCAATAGGTTAACTTAAAGACGATGGCTCTGTTTTTGACCCGGAAATTTTCGGGCAGGTAATTATCCGTATACACAATAAACAGGTCGGAAGCGGGCTTGTAACGCCATTGAAGCCGAGTGTTCAGGTTCACGTTTTTGGCCTGTTGGTTGTATTGCATGAAAGCCGTGATAAACAGCGAGTTTGTCATGGTCAGGTCCAGGCGGGGGCCAACGAGCCAGAATGTTGTCAGCCCCGATAGGTTGGGCAAATTGATGCGGTTGTAGCTTGAACTCACGGCCAAACTCGCGTAGGGCTGCACCCGGTAGGCCACGTCAGTGGTGATGTTCAGGCGGGTGCCATTGTCGTAAAATCCGCCGTAGCGCGTCGAGAAGCCATAGGTGAACAGGCTCTGTGGGCGCGACACAAACTCCGTTCCCCAGGCCCGCCAGTCGTGCAGGCTCCCGGCTTTCAGTTTGGCTTTGCCGCTGTTGGTGGGGTCGAGGTCGGTGGTTAAGCGAATAAAATCGGTGGCTACCCAACCCATGAATGTGCTTCGATTCCGAAATTGAAGCGTGTAGGCCAGAAAATTAGTGTTGTCAAGTACCTTCGATAGGTTGGTATTCAAAAAGACAGTGCCATTGAGCAACGGTCCGTGACTCAGTACCGACGTTCCTTTGGGAAAGAACAGATACGCCACCTGACTGTTGAGTTTCTGGTAGCCCCGGCGCGGTACATAACCAACTTCGGGGTTGTAATTTGTGCCGACGTATTCATACTGCCCGCCGATGATCCATTTACGGTCGTTGTACAGCAGATTACCGGCCATCACCCTATTGTCGGCTGGGCTTCCCGGCGAAAATGATTGTAGGTACAGCGCCTTGCCTGTCCAGAGGTTATTGGCCGACTGTAGGTTGTATTCCAGACCTACGTTGCGGTTGTACGGCGAATACGTTGGGAAACCCTCGTGAGGTGTGTAGTTCATGGACTGCTTGTTCACTAACAACATGCCCACATTGGAGCGTGTACCCACGCGCCGTTGCAGGGCCGCTACTGTGAAATTCTGCCGGGGCAGATCGGTCGCTTCAACGTCGGACGTTTGCATGTGCATCAAGCCCACCCGCCAGTCTTTATTCAGCTTGCCGCTAACCCGTGCCCCGTACCGAATAGGTACGCCCAGCCCAATCCGCCTACTGAAAAAGGGCCGGATGGTCTGGTAGCCGAAGCTGGCAAAGAGGTCGCCATTTTCCAGGAAAAACTGCCGCCGTTCGGGGAAAAACAGCTCGAACCTGTCGAGATTCGTTACCTGCCTATCGACTTCAACTTGCGAAAAATCGGGGTTGATGGTCAGGTCGAGGTTCATGGATGAGGTCAGCGCGACTTTAGCATCGCCCCCAATGTTGACTGTAGGCCCCGGTCGTTCGGTAGTGGCAACGTTGCGGGTACTGCTGCCCAGGGCGTACGGAATCACCGAGATATTTGGCCCGGCCTGCGGGGGTGGTTGATCCCAGACTAGCATACCGGTGTAGGCCAGCGAAGCTGTCGGAAACTGGCGAGGAACGGGCGCCCAGGCCGATTTTTCGGTGGTGGTCAAATCCTGCCGACTGAAGTTGACTCCCCAGCGGGTGATACCTTTTTTGTAGCGGATCGTCTTGAAGGGAATGGCAGCCTCCACCACGTAGCGGTCGGGGTAATTGCGGGTAACGGAGGTCCATTTGTTGTCCCAACTCGTGTTCACCTTACCGCCCTCATACATCAGCCCGTCCCACTGCGCTCCGGAGGTATTGACCCCGAATGCAAAGCCGTTGGTCTGATCGTCGAACGTATCAATGAAGAGAATAAAGTTGTCGTTTTTGCCAAAATTCCAGTCGCGCCGGAGTGATTCGACCACGTAGGGCTGGTTTTTGGGGTAGTAGCACGTAGCCATGATGTATACGTTCTGATCGTCGTAGGCCATGCGGACTTCGGTCGGCACGCGGGCGCGGCTGGTATCCATGGGCAGCACCATGTAGAAATCGGTGGCCAATTGAGCCGTTTGCCAGGCGGCTTCATCGGCCACCCCGTCGATGCGGATGGGTGATGAAGCCCGGTAGATGTTGTACTGAAAAGCGTCGTTTTTTTTCTGAGCCAGCGCGGGGAAGGCCAGAAGGAGCAAGGGAAGAAGAAGATAGTTCACGCAGAGCCGCAGAGTTCACACCGGCTAACCGGCAGAGAGTTTTTGCAGGATAAGACAAAATGGGGGTGGGTCTTACTGACTAACCCTCCTTAAATCCCGGAACTATCTAACGGCTCTCTTAGCCACAAAATTCGTTGGGAATCGGTACACCGTCGCATAGCGACCAAATGCTTGTAGAAAGCACAGGGTTTATCAGGGCGTTCGTGCCGTATCGACCAAACGGAGGTACGTTGGAATGATAGAGAACTTATTGAATATGGCGATTGTGTTCGATGAAATACTATAGATTTGTCGAATACAATCGCTGAAAATAATAAAAATGATCGGCCGATTTTTGGAAATGCAACTTCGGATAAGGTGGGACTCAGGTAAATCGTTGGTGGTGGTTGGTCCGCGACAGGTGGGTAAAACAACCCTCATCCGCCAATTATGCCAGGAACAGGGCGAGTATCTGTTTCTCAATGCCGACGAAGCCCAGTGTAAAGTTTGAGTGTCAATTCTATGATAATGGCATCCGCAACGCCATCCTCGCCGATTTCAAACCGCTTGTTTTGCGGGGCGATGTAGGGGTGTTGTGGGAGAATTTCTTAGTCAGCGAGCGGCAGAAAGTGCTGCACTACACGGGCCAATGGGCCAGAACCTATTTTTGGCGCACCCACCAACAACAGGAAATTGACTACCTCGAAGAGCAGGACGGTATGCTCCGGGCCTGGGAATTCAACCGGCGCGATGGATCCACTGGCCAAAGCCCGGTTCCCCAAACCGTTTTTAGCGACCTACGCCCCAACCCAGACGCAGATAATTCATCGGGATAATTTCGAGGAGTTTGTAGGGGTAACGTAGCGAGGGGCCGAGTCGGGTTTGTTGTAAAGCCCCGGCAGGAGCGTGGATTCTGGAAGTTGCGCCCGGATGGTATTGGTGGCACGGCTCAAAGTTGTGCCACCAATGGCTTATCCTTGTTGTTTTTGTTCTGGAAGATGTACTCTGACCAAGAACCAGAGACGCAAGTATGCGTCTCTACAAAATCGTCTTAATCCTTGTTGTTCTGGAAGAAGCACTTTGACACCGAATCGAAACTGGCCTGTAGGCCTTTTTTCTGAATGGCCCGTTGAATAATGTTCAGACTATCCATTTTGTCACCTTTGTCTTTACCCGTGATGATCTTAAATGTCTGACTCACCGAGTCTCCCTGCACCACACGCATTCGGTCGTTCTTATTGTCCAGAACAACGTAGGTAGGAACGGTCTTATTTGGCACCGATAAACGTGCGAACTGAATCCATCTGTTGTTGAACCTGCTGGGAAACACCTGATCGCTTCTTCACAAATGCTTTGAGTGTTGATTTGGATTTACACCCGTTGGAACAATCCAGGTTGTGGTGCTGATGAACTGTTTTTTGTTTTTAAACTCGCTCGCTTCGGGGGCGTTGGTAGCTACTTATTGCCAGGTGCTGCCATTCTGGAACGCCACTTTTTGTTCCTCCGTATTGTAAAATGATGTTGCCCGCCTGTTGCATGGCCGACGTACTTTGCTGGGCGGTGCTGAGCCGGGGCAGCGTAACGGAATACGGCTTCAGGGCGTACGATTGCTGAGTAAACAGCGGGTGACCAACCAGCAATACGGCGAAAGCAGTAGCGAATACCGTAGTGGAAATCAAGGCTGGTAAGCGGAACAGATAGTACGATACACGTATCTTTTTTGAGATTTGGTAGTGTAGAATTTCTTCATTGATTCAGGTTTGTTTTTGTTTCTATAAATGGCCCACGATGAGCGTTGCGGTGGTTATTTTGCCAATTCCAACTTCTCTTTAAAACTACCCGTTACAATTTTATTTCTCCCGTAGAGTCGATTAAATTATTTGGCAATTTATTATCCGTTGTGTGCGACCTCACCCCAACCGCCCGGCCATCTCCTAAAACGGGAGAGG
>Ga0105048_10006758_pt1 | contig 18493 bp, 14 predicted proteins | sample MAT05_FD_78382 | JGI IMG/M metagenome (GOLD analysis project Ga0105048, IMG submission 78382) | Freshwater microbial communities from Lake Fryxell liftoff mats and glacier meltwater in Antarctica - MAT-05 | ecosystem: Environmental > Aquatic > Freshwater > Ice > Liftoff microbial mat | place... | reverse complement strand
TCGGCCTCGGCGTCCTTCTTTTGCGCCCGGAGTGCGTCGAGCAACAACCCGCGTGCGTCGGCGTTCGCCACGTCGATCAGCAACACCTCGCGCGCCCGCCGCTCGGCCGCGGCCGGCTCCCCCGCCTTGAGGTGCAGGCGGGCGAGTTTCACCCGCGCTTCCGTCTCGTCCGGGTCGCGGGCGGCGAGCGCGGCAAGAATGGGCGTCAGTTCGGCGGTCTTGCCGAGGCTCGTGTAGATGCGGACGAGGTGGACGAGCCATTCCCCGTCGGCAGGCGAGACCTTTCGGCCGCGCTCGAACACGCCGGCGGCCTTCTCCAATTCCTTCGCGTCGAGGTAGGCGCGGCCGAGGGCGAGCAGCACCCGCGGGTCATCCGGGTTCTCTTCGGCCGCGACTTCGAGCAGCGCCCGCCCGCCGGCCGCGTCCTCCTCGCGAGCGAGGAGGCGGGCCTTCACGACCGACGCGAGTGGGTGCCCCTTCTCCTTGATGAGAACGGCGTCGGCGAGCTTTCGTGCCAGATCGGGTTTGTTGCGGCGGGCGTATTCGCCGGCGAGGCGGGCCGCGATGTCCGGGTCGTCCGGGTCTTTCGCGTGCGCCGCGTCGAGTTCGGCGAACGTCATCGGCTTGTCCGCCCGCCGGCCCGCGCCGGCCCCCTTCACCACCGCCTCGACGTACTTGCGATACCCGCCCTCGAACTCCGCCTTTTCGACGCCAATCGCCGCTTTTAAAACCGCCGCCGTGTCCCCGCCGGCCCGGTAGGCGTCGAGGAGTTTGCCGACCGCCGCCTCGCCGTGCGTCGCGGTCGCGTACTCGACGTACAGCAGCGCTTGCAGGTACGCGAGGGGCCAGTCGTCGTCGGTCCGGGGGCGGACGAACGCGAGTGTGATGGTGTCGAGGTCGAGGAGTTTCGCGGCGGCGTAGCGCTGGCGCAGCACGGCCATCCACGCCGCCGGCCGCTCGCTGCCCTCGTTCCGCACGGCCAAGCCTTCGGTCAGCCAGTGGGGGACGTGGTAGTCGGTCTGGATCAGATTGAAGGCGTGCGTCAACTCGTGCCGGACGACCCGCCCCCAGTTGGTGCCCCGCCCGCCGTCGGCGTGCGCCGACGGGAACGACACCACCCGCCCGCTGCACGCCCCGACCGCCACGTCGGGCAGGGTCGGCAGCGCGATCGTGCGCCCGCTGAACATCTCGCGGCTGCTGAACGCCTCGACCAGCACCTTGCCCGGCGGCTCGTAGCCGAACTGCCGCTTCATGTCGGCGTGGACTGCTTCCAGGTAGTCGGCGAGGAACGCGGCGAGAACCTTGTCGGCCTTCGGGTCGAAGCGGACGACGTAGTGCGGCGTCTCGACCGTCTCGTAGGCGTCGAGGTGCTTGAGTACCTTGAGCGAGTTCGAGACGCGGACGTTGAACGGGTCGGCCTTGAGCGCGGCGTCGAGGGCGGTGCGGGCGTCGGCCTCGCGGCCCGTGCGCATGAGGAGCATCCCCAGCCCGGCCCGCGCCGCCGGCAGCGCCGGCCGCAACTCCGCCGCGGCGCGGTAATACTCCTCGGCCTTCGCGTACTGCTTGCGCCCTTCGAGCGTCGCGGCGAGGTCGGTGTAGAAGACGGCCGGCTTCGCGTCGAACGCCGCCACGTCCTTGACGACGGCGGCGACGGCGTCGGGCTTGCGCATCAGGTGGTAGCACGCGGCGAGGCGGGCGAGGGTCTGTTCGTCGCGGGGGTTGACGAGGCGGGCGGCAGTCAGCAGGCGTTCGGCGGTGACGAGGTCGCCGCCGAGGATGAGGACATCGGCCTTCACCCGGAGCGCCCCCGCATGCCGCGGGTTCACCCGCAGCGCCCGGTCGGCGTACCGCTCGGCACCTTCCAGCTCGAACGTCTCGACGGCGACCTGCGCCATCCCGACGAGCGCCTCGGCGGCCTTCGGGTTGATCTTCAGCGCCTTGTCGAAGGCGTCGAGCGCGTCGGCGCGGTTATGCTTGTCGAGCAGCATCCGGCCGGACAAGTATTCCGCCCGCCAGCAGTCCGGGTCGTGCTTCAAGGCGTCGCGGTAGACCTCATTCAGGATGAAGCTGAACTGCTGCGGGCGGTTGTTGAAGGTTGCGTTTTCAGCCCCGGCTTGGCCGACGATCAAGAGGCGTTCGGCATCGGTGATGGCGCGCTCGGCGGCGGCCGCGTCGGTGTACTCCTTGACGAACCAGCGGACCTCCTTGTCGGCGGCGGGCAGGTCGCCGCGGTCGCGGAGGACGCACGCCCGGACCCAGCGGGCGAGGAAGTGCTTGTCGTGCTTGGCCACCACTGCCTCGGCGTCCTTCAGCGCGTCGTCCCATTTCCCGAGCGCGAACAACAGGTCGGCGCGATGGGCGAGCAGGTCCGGGTCGGCGGGGGTGGCTTTCAAGGCGTCGTCGAGGGCGGCGAGCGCCCGGCTGTATTCCCCCTCGGCCCGCCACGCAGCCGCAAGACCGACCGCCGCGGCGGTCGCGTGCTTCGGGTCGGCGGCGAGGGCCGTGAACCCGTCGCGGGCTTCGGCGTAGTTGCCGCGCTGGAGGCGTTGGCGGGGGTCGGAGAGCGAGTCAACCTTCTTGGCGGGGGGTTGCGTACCGGCCGTCTGAATCGGCGCGAAAGCGAGAAAGAGTGTAACGACCGCGGCACGCATCGGGGTGGCCCACCGGACGGGGTACGGGGCACTCTCACCGTATCGGCCGCGGGTACCCGACGCAACGGTCGCGCCACCCGCCGGCACCTTGCCCCGTGAAATGACGTTCGAGTGCCCGCCACGCGAGGGCTTCGCCATGCCGGTCCGCGTACCGCTCGGTGCCGTAGTCGGGATGCTACTTAACGGGCCAGAATTGCTGCTCAACCGTAGAGAGATCGACTTGTCATCGCGCCGTTAATTCTGTGGCATTTCCGCCGTCGCGGCTCACATTCTCGGTGCCGGAAAACAAGCAAGGGGATCACGAGTATCAAGAAGTTCACCTACCGGAAGTGATACTCTTGCACGTTAGAGGCCGTCTAGAAATCGGTCTTCTGTGCTACTTGGGTTCCCGGTTATTCTGGCGGCATGAATGCACCTGCTCTTTCCGCGACTTCCTATGTTTGAGCTGATGACCCGATGCCGGTAGACGAGTGCCGGCCCATCCGGGACGATGGCGTTATCACACGACCCTCGCCCGGACGAAACCGGCCATGCCACCCTCGCATCCGTTGCCCCCGTCGTGCCAGTGGTTTTCCACCCTCGCGTCCGCCCGCGACCGGCGGTCGGCCCCGCGCCTGGCCTGGTTGTTCGTCGGGGTGGTCCTGGCCCGGGGCCGGCGGACGGTCACGAGTCGGATCCGGGCGGCCGGACTGCGCGGCGAGTACCGCCCGTGCTACGCGACGGTGGCGGCCGTCGGGACGCGGACCGACCTCATCCCCGCCCACCTGGCCCACGAGGTGGTGGAGCCGCTGGTGCCACGGAAGCCGCCGCGGGCGGATTGAACCACGCGCATCTGTTCGAACCAGGCGCTCTTGTGGCTCGATCTACACGACCCGGACCGGACCGGGCGGCCGCGGCACTCGCGGCGGCCGTGGCGGAACCGCCGAGCCCGCTGCCGACCGGGAGTCACCTGCACAGCCGCGCGCACATGTGGGAAAAAGCTCGGATCGCCCGCCCCCGGACCGAGATGAGGTCCGGCGGCGAGGAGGGGCTGCTGAACAAGCTCCTGAACGAGATGGACGAGTTGACGGCGGACGCCGAGATCCTGTTCGTCCTCACGACCAACCGGCCGGAGGCGTTGGAGACCGCCCTCGCGTCGCGGCCGGGGCGGATCGACCGGGCGATCGAATTCCCGCTGCCCGACCCGGCCGGGCGGTTGAAGCTGGTCCGCCTCTACGCCGCGGGCGTGCCGGCGGCCGTCGCGCGGGTGCCGCGAACCTCTACCGCTTCCGACGCGCGGCGCGGCGAACTTTCTAGATTACAGCCGTCGCGCGGGTGCCGCGAACCTCTACCGCTTCCGACGCGCGGCGCGGCGAACTTTCTAGATTACATACGATCCTGAACCCGTCGTCCCGAGTTCGTGAGGAGTCGCACATGCCGAAGCAGTATTTCAACCCGCCCGCGTTGAACTCGACCAGCGGCTTCACGCATGTCGTAGCGGCGACCGGCGGGAAGACGGTCTACGTCTCGGGCCAGGTGAGCGTGGACCGGAACGCCGAGGTGGTCGGCCGGGGCGACATGCGCGCCCAGGTCGAGCGCACGTTCGAGAACCTCGCCGCCGCCCTCGCGGCCGCCGGGGCGACCTTCCGCGACGTGGTGAAGATCACGTACTTCGTCGTCGGGTTAAAGCCGGAACACGTCGCGCACGTCCGCGAGGTGCGGGGCAAGTACCTCGATCCGGTCAACCCGCCGGCGAGTAGCCTGGTCGGCGTCGCGGCGCTGGTGGTGCCGGACTGGCTGATCGAGATCGAACTGGTCGCCGTGGTCGGGGAATGAGTCGCCGGGCTGTCGAAAGCGTAATCGCCGCGGATTCGCAGAGACCGCGGACACCGAGGACCAGCCGACGGTCGTTTTGAAACGTCTCTCCCGGCTCGATATGAGTTCTCTCTCTCTGTGCCCTCGGTGACTGGGTGGTTAAATCTCTTTCGACCCCTCGGCTAACCCGAGGAGCGTGAGGGCGTCGCGGTCGATCAGCGCCTCGATCTGTGCGGGGTCGAGGCGCGGCAGGGCGGTGCCGTCGAGCATCCGGTTCAACCCGCGGAGGCCGGCCACGCTCGCGTCCACCGTCGTGAACGGGTAGTCGCTGCCGAACAGGAGCTTGCCCCAGACGCCGTACTCCTGCACCAGCATCAAGCTGTGGTAGAGCTGGAACGGGCGGTAGTGGAGGGCGCTCACGTCGGCGTAGACGTTCGGGTGCTTGCGGATCACCGCCACGCACTCGCCCTCGTAGGGGTGGCCGAGGTGGGCCATCACGACCTTCACGTCCGGGTGGCGGGTCGCCACCGCGTCCAGGTGGCGGGGCAGCGTGCATTCGAGCGGGGCCTGCGCCACGAACGTGGTGCCGGTGTGCAGCAGCACCGGCAGTCGCTCCGTCGCGGCATACTTCCAGAGCGGGTCGAGGCGGTCGTCGTCGGGCCGGAAGCCGGCGTACATCGGCAGGAGCTTGATCCCGCGCAGGCCGAGGGTCTGGTGCCCGTCGCGCAGCTCGCGCTCCCACCCGGGCTGCGTCGGATCGACCGACAGGAACCCGACCAGCCGGGCCGGGTCGGCGGCGACGTAACCGGCGACGTGCCGGTCGTCCACCCACAGGCCGCTGAGCCGGGCCTTGCCGCCGAACACGACGGTCGCGGCCGCCGCCGTCGCGGTCGCCCGGTACTCGTCGTAGCGCACGGTCAGATCGACCTCGACGCCGGCCCGCGCCCGCCGGGCCTGCGCCCGGAAGTCGTCGGTGAAGTGGTCCGGGTAGGCCCAGGCGTGGCTGTGGACATCGACCGTCATGGGGTCAGGCTCCCGGCTCGAGGGCGGCTTCGGCCGCGAGGACCGGCCGGAGGCGGAGGAGGAAGTCGGCCTTCTCGTCGGCGGTCAGCTGCCGCTGCGGGGGGCGGGGCGGGCCGAACGGGTGGCCGGCCGCCTCCAGCCCGCATTTGACCAGGGAGATGTTGTACGAGTCGCCGTCGCGCGCCCGGGCGTCCTCGACCGGGCGGATGGCCCGGACGAGGCGCATCCCGGCGGCGTAGTCGCCGGCGCAGAGGGCCGCGTGCAAGGCGAGGGTGAGGCGCGGGGCGAGGCACCCGGCCCCGCTCGTGTACCCGGTCGCCCCGGCGAGCATGAAGAACGGGGCGAACCGCTCGGCCGTGCCGCAGTACAGCCCGAGCCGCCCGCCGGCCGCGGCCGCTAGCTGCGCGAAGGCGTCCACGTCGTTGACGGCGTACTTCACCCCGGCCAACCGCCCCTCGCCGGCGAGTTCGAGGAGCAGGCGGTCGCTCGGGACCGGGCCGCGCTTGTACGTCAGTAGCGGCAGCGGGGTGGCGTCGGCGATCGCCCGGAAGTAGTCGCGGAACCCGGCGTCGCACAGGTAGGGGTGGACGGGCGGCATCACCAGCAGCGCGTCGGCCCCGGCTTCGGCCGCGTCCCGGGCGACCTCGACGGCGTGCCCGAGGCCCAGCCCGACGGGGGCGATCACGACGCACCCCGGCCCCGAGGCCTCGCGGGTGGCGCGGACGCACGCCACCGCCTCCGCCGCCGACAGCGAGTGGAACTCGCCGGTGCCGGCGGCGGGGACGAACACCCGCACCCCGGCCCCCGCCATCGCGCGGACGAACGCGCCCAGCACCTCGGGCACGACGCGCCGCCCGTCGGCGGTGAACGGCGTCGGCGGGACGAGGTGGACGGTGTCGAGCCGGGCCGGGTCGAGCGGGCGGGGCATGGCGGGGTCTCGCGGGGGGTCAGGGGGCGGGCTTGGGCGCGGCCGGCTTACGCCGCAACACCCACACGTCGCTCTGCATGTTATTCCCGGCGACCATCCACAGCCCGCCGTCGTGGACGTACACGCTGGCCGCGTGCCGCGGTGCCCACGGGGTGTTCGGCACGTCGTACCAGTTCACCCCGTCGGCCGAGTACCACACGTCGTTGCGGTTCCCGCCGTCCTTGTGGTACCCCTCCATCACCCACACCCGGCCGTCGAACGCGGCCACGTCGTGGTACTGCCGGGGGTGCCACGGGGCTTCGGCCAGGGTCCGCTCCCAGGTCACGCCGTCGGCCGAGCTCCAGACATCGTTGAAGAAGTTCCGGCCGGCCACCTTCGGGGTCTCGTAGGTGCCGCCGCCGAGCACCCACACCCGCCCGTCGTGGACGGCCGCCCCGCCGATCATCCCGCGCTGCGACCAGAACGGCTCCTTCGGAACGACCTTCTCCCACGCCACCCCGTCGGCGGAGGTCCACATGTCGCGGTGGAACAGCTCCGGCCCGGCCGCGATTTGCGGGAGTGTCTGCCCGCCGATGACCCAAATCTTGTCCTTGAACACGACCGTGTAGTGGAGCGCCCGCGGCCCCCACGGGACGGGCTTGCCGGCGTTCACCAGCGCCCACGTCTTGCCGTCGGCCGAGTTCCACACGTCCGAGTGGTAGTGCCCCTGGTTCACGTCGCCGCCGACGATCCACATCTTGTCCTTGAACACGACGTACCCGGCCGTGTGCCGCCCCTCCCAATCTTTAGTCGAGTCGAACGTCCGGTCGAGGAAGGTGTTCGGCTTCACCAGCCCCCACGCCTTGCCATCGACCGAACTCCACACCTCGTTGTTGCAGATTCGCGGGAACATCTTTTTATCCGACGGGTTCCACCCGCCGAGGAACCACATCTGGTTCTTGAAGACGAGCGCCCCGGCCCCGTCGCGCGGGGCGAACGCCGCCGCCTTGTTGACCGCCGCCCACTGGTAGTCCTTGACCTCCTGCGACGGCCCGACGGCGAACGGCCGGCCGACTTCGAGCGTCGCCGCCGGGGTGCCGCCGGCGAGCCGTAGGCGGGCGGCGGCGGCCGGGCGGTCGGGGACGGCCCAGACGAAGCGGCCGGTGTTCGGCACCTCGGCGGCCGCGGCCCACGTCTTCCCGGCATCGACCGACAGCTCCAGCGGCACCGTGGCCGCAGCCGGGACGGGGAGCTTGGCCGCGTCCCAGGTGAGGACGTGCTTGCTCCCGGCGGCCCACGTCTCGGGGGCGGCCGGGTCGGCCGCGAGCGTCGGCCCGGCGAGGGCGAGGGCGAGCAACCCCGCGAAACGGTGCGGCGCGGTCATGGGTGTGGCTCCGAGGGGTGGGTCAGTCGAACGAGACGAACGGCTTCCAGTTGTCGAAGATGATCCGCTCGACGGCGTCGGGCGGGAAGTGCGGGAAGGCGGTGCCGCGCACCACGTCGTTCACCTTCCGCAGCCCGGCGACCGCCTGCTCGGGCGTGGCGGACGGGAAGTCCGACCCGAAGATCAGCTTGTGCTCCACGCCGTATTCGAGCGCCGTCATGAACGCCTGGTAGTGCCGAAGGGGGCGGTAGTGGAGGGCGCTGGTGTCGGCGTACAGGTGGGGGTGCTTGCGGATCAGCACCACGCACTCGGTCTCCCACGGGTGGCCCATGTGCGAGACGATCATCCGCAGCTCCGGGCAGGCGACGGCGATGTCTTCGAGCAGGATCGGGTTGCTGTACTTGAGCGGCCCGGTGCGGACGAACGACGTGCCCTGGTGCCAGTTCACCGGCACGCCCAACCGCTCGGCCTCGCGGAACAGGGGCAGGTGCTTCGGGTCGGACGGGTCGAAGTTCTGGTAGATCGGGCCGAGCTTCAGCCCGCGCAGCCCGAGGTCGGTGACGTAGTGCCGGAGGCGCTCGACCGCGTCCGGCCGATTCGGATCGACCGAACACCACCCCTGGAAGCGGTCGGGGTGCTGCCGGCAGAAGGCGGCGACGGTTTCCTGCGACCCGTTCATCCCGGTGAACGGGGCGTCGATGGCGAACACCACGACCTTGTCGCACCCGGCGGTCGCGGCCAGGAGTTGCTCCGGCCGGCAGTCGAAGTTGTGGCGGTACGAGGTGTCGGTCACGTCGCAGTGGACGTCGGGCGTGAGCCGCATCTTGGCCCGCTTCGCCGCCCACGACGCGTCGACGAACTCGTCGGACAGGTGGTCGGGGTACCAGAACAGGTTGGTGTGGATGTCCACTAGCATGAGGGGGTGTCCGGTGGGAGGGGAACGGACGGCGGCCCGGGGGCACGTCCCGGGCCGCCCCCGCGTCAGGGGTCGAGGTCGAAGTTCTTCTCGCTCGTCCCGCGCGTGATCTCGATGGTCAGTTCGGTCTTGGTGTTGTACTTCGGGGGCAGAACCTGCTTAGTCTCGTACACCTTCACCCCGGTCGGGTTGGCGTGGACCAGCTTGTCGGTGTCCTGAAAGCTCTCGATCTCGACCTTCCCCGACCCGACCGGGACGCCGCCGTGGTGGTCGATGCGGTACGCCCCGTCCTTGATGTCGCCCATCGCCGTCGGGCCGTTGGCGATGAGGAATACGATCTTCCCTTTCGAGACCGGCTGGCCCTTGAAGGTGACGCGGCCCGACACCTCGGACCGGGCCGGCCCGTCGCGGCCGCACCCGGCCAGGGCCGCGACCGCCACGACCGCCGCACACCCGAACGCGATCCGCATGGGATGACCCCTCCGGGTTATTCGAGGCCGATGGTTTCCGACCCGGCCCGGGTGGCCGCGGCGTCCAAATTCTGCTGGGCGATGTTCTGCGACAGGAAGCGGACCGACCCGTCGCACATCATCACGTTCGCCCCGCCCGCGTGCTTGCTCTGCAGGGCCGCCGCCCGCGGGCTGCCGCACCCGGCCGAGACCGTGGTGCTCGGCCCCTTGCACGTCCAGGAGGCGTTGATCCCCCCGCCGGTCTGGAACGAAATCTGGGTGGCGAACCCCACCGTCCAGGCCGGCTTCCCGCCCTCGCCGTTCCCCCCGGCGACGTTGTTCGCGTGATCGACCCACAGCACCTCGCCCATTGCCAGGGTGTTCGAGGAACCGTCGGTGATCTCCAGAATCCCCCGCTTGGTGTTCGGGCCGAACGCCCCGTTCGGGACGAACGAGGCGGCCTGGTCGGCCGCGTAGTTCCCGCCGGCGACCTGAGAGTGGTAGTTCCACGAACTCCCCGACCCGGCGTTGAAGACGTAGTTCGTCCCGCCGTTGTTCTGGGGGAACGGGGCCGCGTACGGGTTCGGGTTGGCGAAGCACGCCCCGGTGATCTGGACTTTCTTGTTGTCGTCCGACGGGCAGATGAAGGCCGACACGTCCGTCTGGGCCACGGCGAGGTTGTTCGCGTTGTTGTGCGGGAAGACCTGGCCCTTGACGAGGTCGTACATGTTGTACAGGTTCCCCTGCTCGATGTACGGGGTCAGGTACACCAGCGCGCTGACGTTCGGCCCGCCGTACCCGCCGCCGCACCCGACCGTGTTCGCATTCATGATCCCCGACGCCGGGAACTTGGCCTCGCTGCTGTGGAAGTTGTGCAGGGCGACGCCGATCTGCTTCAGGTTGTTGGTACACTTCGCCCGGCTCGCCGCCTCGCGGACTTTCTGCACGGCGGGCAGGAGCAGGCCGATGAGCACGGCGATGATGGCGATCACCACCAACAATTCGATGAGCGTGAACCCCCGGCGCGGGCCGGACGGATGAACGAGCGGACGGAACATGACGTACCCTCCCCAACGCGGAATGAAGGATGAGAGGCGTCGCCGTCGCTGCCGACCAGGGCCACGACAGGCGGCATACGGGAGAGGGGTGCGAGAGCGAGCGAGTCGGGAGAGAATTGTCGGGAGACGGCGAAATTGTAAACAATCGCCGCGACCGATACAATAGCCGGACGGAAATTCTTCGCCCCCCTCCGCCGGGTTCCGCCCCATGCCCACGACTTCGCCCCGCAAGCCGACGAAGGGTTTCCTCGCGTACTCCCGCCTCAAAGCGATGATCCGGGCCGGGCAAGTGTCGGCCGCCGAACCCGTCACCGAGGCGTCCGTGTCGTCGCTCCTCGCCGTGGGCCGCGGCCCGGCCCGGGAAGCTCTGTTGCGGCTGGAGTCGGAGGGGTTGGTCCGCAGCCGGGGGCAACACAAGTCGCGGTACATCGAGTACGTCGAAGACCTCGACCCCGTGAAGCTCCGGCACCAGTTCGAGGCGCGCGAGGTGCTCGACGGGCTGGCCGCCCGGGGGGCGGCTCTGCACCTGACCGGCACGCAGGTCAACCGGCTGCGGGCGCTGCACCGGGCGATGACCGAGGCGTGCCGCGGCGGCGACCGCCTCGCCCGGGGGCGGGCGACCCGGGACATCTTCGAGTTGCTTCGCACCGGGTGCGGCAACCCGCTCGTGGCGGCGGCGCTGGACGCCTGCGACATCCTGCCGATCTTCGCCCGGGAGGACGAGACCGACGCGAGCCTGTGGGCCGACAAGGGATCGGCCGACCGCCGGGTCGGGATGCTGGCGGCCGTGGTCGAGGCCGTCGCCGCCCACGACCCGGATGCGGCCGAGGAGGCGATGCGGGCCGCGATCCGCGAGAACGCCCGCGTCCTCGCCGCCTGGGTCGGCCGGCACGCGGCCGGCCCGTGAGGGCCGCGGTCAGGTCAAGATTTGAGTCATCGGGCTGCCGTGGTCGGCGTCGAGGCGCTTGCGGCCGGGGATTTCCAGCTTGCGGAAGTCCACCCCGAGGCGGTCCATCACGGTCGCATGGATGTCGGTCACGTAGTGCGGGTGTTCGACCGCGTGGAACCCGAGTTCGTCCGTCGCCCCGTGGACGACCCCGCGCTTGAACCCGGCCCCGTAGAACCAGACGGTGAACCCGTGCGGGTGGTGGTCCCGCCCGGTCGCGTTGAACCCCTTGCGGTCTTCCACCGCCGGGGTCCGGCCGAACTCGGTCAGGCACGCCACCATCACGTCCTTGTCCAGCCCGGTCCGCTTCAAGTCTTGGATCAGGCCGGCGAGGGGCTTGTCCACCCGGCTGCACGACAGCGCGTGGTTCTTCTTTAGCTCGGTGTGCGAGTCCCACTCGCCGTACCCGCTCAGGTACGCCAGGTTGAACCGCACCCCGCGCTCGGCCAGCCGCCGGGCGGTGAGTAGCCGGCGGCCGTAGACGGCCGTGAGCGGGTTGTCGATCCCGTACAGCTTCTGCGTCTCGGCCGTCTCTTTGGACAGGTCGAGCGCCTCCGGGGCGGCCGCCTGCATCCGGTATGCCAGCTCGTAGGCCGCGATCCGCGCCCGCAGCTTCGCGTCGTGCGGGTGGCGGGCGGCGGCCAGCCGGTCGAGTTCGTTCACCAGCCCGAACTGGGCCTGCTGCTCCTTCGGCAGCACCCCCTTGCCCGGCGTCCCGAACGGGAGCGGGTTGGCCGGGTCGAGCGAGAGTTCGATCCCGGCGTGCTCGGACCCGAGGTAGTCCGGGTCGAAGTTCTGCCGCACCCGGGTGTCGCTGTAGTTGCCGAGGAAGACGAACCGCGGCAGGTTCTCGTTGAGCGACCCGAGGCCGTAGTTCACCCACGACCCGACGGCCGGCTGCTTCTCGTCCAGGGTGTGCCGCCCGGTGTGCATCTGGAACTCGGCCCCGTGGTCGTTGTCGGTCGTGTACATCGACCGGACGACGGCGAGGTCGTCGGCGCACCCGGCCAGGTGCGGGAGCCAGTCGCTCACCTCCAGCCCGGACCGGCCGTGCTTCTTGAACCCGACCTGGAGGGGCATGATCTTCGTGTACAGGTCGCGGTCGAACCCGACGACCGACCGCGACCGCTGGAGGAACAGCGGCGAGTCCTGCGGGTTCGGCCGGCCGGTCTCCTTGTACGACTTGCCCGCGTACTTGTCGAGCGCCGGCTTCGGGTCGAAGGTTTCGAGCTGGCTCACCCCGCCGGAGAGGAACACCCAGATCACCGACTTGGCCTTCGGCGCGAAGTGCGGCTTGCCGTCCGGCGGGGCGTGGGGCGCTTCGGCCCGGGCGGTGCCGTCGGCGAGGAGCAGGTCGGCCAGCGCCAGCCCGGCGCAGCCCAGGCCCGCCCCGGCGAGGAACCCGCGGCGGTGCGGTCGTGACCGGGTCATGTGCGGCCTCCGGTGGGGTCAGCGGATCGTGACGAAGTCGTTGTGGTTGAACAGGGCGACGACCAGCCCCTCGAACGCCCGCACGGCCGGGTCGGGGGACGGACCGCCTGCGGCCGGGGCGGGGGCGGTCTTGAGCAGCTGTGTCTGGTGGTCGAGGAAGCGGGCGGCGACGGCGGCCTCGTCGGCCGACGGCGGGCGGCCCAGCACCTGTTCGAACGCCGCGCGCACGCACCCGGGGCGGTCGCCCGGGAACTTGGCCGCGAGCTTGCGGGCGAGCGCCCGGCCGCTGCGGAGCGTCAGGTCGCTGTTGGCCATCACCAGCGCCTGCTGCGGCGTGACGGACGCCGACCGGCTGTACCCGTCGCACGGGTTGGCCGCGTCGAACAGTTCGAGGAACCCCATCTTGCTCTCCCCGTGGGACGCGAAGTAGAGGCTCCGGCGGTTCGACGACAGCCCCTCGGCGTGCGGGATTTCCGGCCCCCCGGCCTTCGGGTCGAGGTCGCCGGCGAGGTGGAGCACGCTGTCCCGGATCACTTCCGCCTCCATCCGGCCGGTCGGGAAGCGCCACAGGAAAACGTTGTCCGGGTCGGCGGCGCGGCGGGGGTCGGTCGCGGCCGGCTCGGCCGAGTCCGTCCGGTACGCCCGGCTGGTGACGATCAGCCGGTGGAGCGGCTTCATCTTCCACCCGTTGCCCATCAGCTCGACGGCCAGCCAGTCGAGCAGCGCGGGGTTGGACGGCGGCTTGCCGTTGCGGCCGAGGTCGTAGGTCGGCTCGGCGAGGGCGCGGCCGAAGTGCCACCGCCAGATGTGGTTGACCGCGACCCGGGCGGCGAGCGGGTTGTCCGGCCCGGTGATCCACTGGGCGAGAGCCAGCCGGCGGCCGGAACTCTGCTTCGGGTAGATGAGGCTGAACGCGGTGTAGTCGGCCGAGACCGCGGGCAGCGCCGCCGCGGTCGCCGTGACCGCCTTCGTGGCGGCGGCGACGGCGGCCGCGAGCTTGTCGGCTTCGGGCTTCGCCTTCGGGTCGGTTGTCGCCTTCCGCCGGGCCGGGGCCGCCGTCTGCTCGACCTGCGCCACGGCCGACAGCGCCGCCTCGTGCCGGTGTTGGCGCTCGGCCTTCGACGCGGCCTGCGCCAGCGCGACCGGGTCGCCCGGCCCGCCGAGGTACTTGGCGGCGTCGGCCGCGAGTCGCGCCTGAACCGCAGCCAGATCGGCGCGGGCGGCGACGACCCGGGCGGCGGCGACGCGCTTCGCCAGCGAAGAGTCTTCCCACCCGGCCGCGTCGGTCAGCCCGGGGAGCGGCGGCCGGGTGCGGGCCGCGGTCTCGGCGTCGGCCAGTGCCGCCGTCCGCTTCGATAACTCCTCGGCCCGGACGAACGGCCGGAGGCCCGGATACCACGCGGCCGGCGGCAGGTCGATGGGCTTGGGCGTCATCGCGCCGAGGACGGCGGGGACGCCCGGCGGGATCGGGTCGGCCCCGGCCGTCTTGTTCCGCTCGTCGCCCTTCGCGTAGAGGAACGTCGGGGCGTCCGGCTTCTCGTCGAACACCCGCACCCGGCCGCTGGCGATCGGCCCGTAGGACTGTGTGTAGACGTACTTCTTGAACGCCCCGGGGTCCGGCTCGCCGGGCACCCGGTCGTGGCGCAGCTCCAGCGGCTCGAAGACGGCGCGGAGGCGGAAGTACTCGCGCTGGGTGATCGGGTCGTACTTGTGGTCGTGGCAGTGGCAGCAGTTGGTGGTCAGGCCGAGGAAGGCCTTGCCCGTGTGCTCGACGTTGTCCCGCATCCAGTTGTTGTAATTCCACTTGAACCAGTTGCGGACCAGAAATCCGGTGGCGACCACGTTCGACTCGTCGGCCGGGTCGAGTTCGTCGGCGGCGAGCATCTCCGTCACCATCCGGTCGTACCCCTTGCCGGCGTTGAGCGAGGCGACGATCCAGTCGCGCCACCGCCAGACCATCGGGTAGCTGTTCATCACGTCCGGGACGGACCGCCGGCCGTACCAGTCGGAGTACCGCCACACGTCCATCCAGTGCCGCGCCCACCGCTCGCCGTAACGCGTGTCGGCGAGCAGGCGGTCCACGACCTTCTCGTAGGCGTCCGGCGACGGGTCGGCGAGGAAGGCGGCGGCCTCCTCCCGGGTCGGCGGCACGCCGACGAGGTCGAGGGTGACGCGGCGCAGAAGTGTGGCCTTGTCGGCCGGCGGGTTCGGGGTCAGACCCTTTTCGTGGTGCTTGGCGGCGACCAGCGCGTCGACCGGGTTGCCGGCCCAGGCGGGGTCGGCGGGGGCGGGGAGCGGCGGGCGGACGGGCTTGCGGTACGCCCAGTGGTCGCGGGGGTCGGCCTCGGGTTTGTCGGCCGCCGGCACCTTCGCCCCCTGCTCGACCCACGCCCGCAGGGTGGCGATCTCCTTGTCGGTGAGCGGCTGGCCCTCGGGCGGCATCCGCGTCTCGGGGTCTTTGTCGGCGACGCGCGCGAGCAGTTCGCTCGCCGCCGCCTTGCCCGGCTCGACCGCCGGCCCGGTCGTCCCGCCCTTGAGCAGCGCCGCCCCGCTATCGACGCGGAGTTTCGCGTTCTGCTTCAACGAGCCGTGGCAGGCGTAGCAGCGGGCGCGGAGGATCGGCTTCACGTCTTTGGTGTAATCGACGGGTTCCGCGCCGGCGGCGGTGAGCGGCGCGAGGGCGACGGCCCCGAGGAGGGCGACGAGCCGGGCGCACATGGGGAACCTCCGGGCACGGGCGAACGAAGGCGGGGGCGAAGCGAGTCGCACCGGGAGGGGAGAGGTGAGACCGGACGGGACTCGGGTGATTGTAAACAATCGCCTTTTCGTTGACAAGCATTTCCCCGGGGCGGTCGGAAAAGCGGCTCCCGCGATCCGGCGTGTCATTCTAACAATCTTTCTTCTGGCCGAGTCGATTGGTTTTGGCGCGGGGTGGGGAAATCGACCAGAACCAATGACTGCCGCACGAGTGTCGGGCATTCCCGCGACCCGGCCTCAGCCGACGCGCCAGCGCTTCAGCTGCGCCTCGTCGAGTTCGACGCCGAGGCCGGGGCCGTTCGGGACCGTCGCGTGGGGCGGGCCGAGGTCGAGAGGCTGGGTGATGAGGTCGGCGTCGTGGTAGAACGGGCCGATGGTGTCGGCCGGGAAGGCGTCGGTGTCGATCTCCGGGAAGGCGGCCGCGACGTGGAGCATGGCGGCCGTGCCGATCCCGAGTTCGAGGTTGCTGCCGATCGTGCAGCGAACGCCGGCCGCCTTCGCCACCGCCACGATCTCGGCCGTCGCCGCGATCCCGCCGTGCTTGCCGGGGTAGACGCTGAAGATGTCCGCCGCCCGGTGGGTGGTGAGGAGCCAGGCGTCTTGCAGGGTGAAGACGCTCTCGTCGGCCATGATCGGGGCCGGGGTGTCGCGGCGCAGCTCGGCCATCGCCGCCGGGTCGCCGGGCGGGATCGGCTGCTCGGCTAGCAGCAGGTTGGCGTCGGCGAGGCGGCGGAGGCAGTATTTCGCCTGTTGGATCGTCCACCCGCAGTTGGCGTCGATCGTCACGGGGATGTCCGGCCCGGTCGCCTCGCGGACGGCCCGCACCCGGGCGATGTCGGTGTCCGGGTCCAGCCCGACCTTCACCTTCACACACGACACCCCGAGGGCCAGGTGCTGCTCGGCCATCGCCCGCGACCCGGGCACGTCGCGCGCCCACACCACGAGCTTGATCCGCACCTTGTCGCGGACCTTGCCGCCGAGGAGCTGGTACACCGGCAGCCCGGCGGCCTTGCCGGCGATGTCCCACAGGGCCATCTCGACGGCGGCCTTCGTGAACGGGTTGAGCTTGATGACGAAGTCCATCGCCCGGCGGGCGAGGGTGATGTCGCGGGGGTCGAGGCCGACGAGCCGCGGTGCGAGGTAGTCGGCGATCACGGCCACGGTACCGGCCTGGGTCTCGCCCGACCACAGCCCGGAGATCGTCGCCTCGCCCAGCCCGACCAGCCCGTCGTCGGTGTGGACGCGGACGATGACGTAGGGCGAGGTGACGTGTTCGCCGTGGGCGGTCTTGGCGGTCAGCCCCTTCTTGAGCGGGACGCACACCGGGATGGTTTCGACGCGGGTGATCTTCATGGACGCTCCAGGAACGACGTGAGGACGTTGGCAGTGATCTTCGACACGTTCGCATCGACCGGCAGGGAGGCGACGTAGGTGATCGAGCCGACGGAGAAGACGGCCCCGCCGGACGGGGTGTCGAACGCCACCATGTCGGCCCCGCCGTCGTCCGGGTTCAACCCCTTGGCCAGCCGCTGGACGGCCGGCGGGGAACTCGCCGACACCTTGTCCGTCTCGTGCCCGGACGCCCCGCCGGGGCAGCGCTGGTGCAGGCACGCCTCGCCGAAAATGTCGCCGTCGCGCAGGCCGGTGCCGGCGAACGCCGGGTGCGCCGCATCGACCACGCGGTACGGCGCGCCGGTCATGATGCCCGCCGGGGTGAACACGACCCCGACCAGGTTGGCCTCGGACTCGTGCCGGACGTGGAACCGGCTCTCCTTGCCGCCCATCCCGCTCGCCCACAGGCTCGTGATGAGGCCGTTGACGCACTCCATCGCCCCGTCGGCCCGCAGCGTCACCTCGCAGTTCAGCCCGTTCCCGCCGAGGTACATCAGCTTCCCGCCCCGCTCGAACACCCATGTCTTCACCCGGTCGTACATCGCCCGGGTCCAGTATTCCGGGTGGACGCTGCTGACCAGGACGCGGTACGCGGACAGGTCGAGGGTGCCGTCGTCGAGCTGCGTCTCGGCGTACAGGTCGTGGGCGAAGCCCTCGCGTTCGAGCCACCCGAGGAGCCGCCACTCGGCCGGGGCGAGGTGGCACGCCTGCCGGCCCTCGATCGGGTCGGTGATGCGCTCGGCGGGGTCGAGGTGGTTGAACGGCTCCGGCCGGTCGAAGGAGAGCGGGGCGTAGCCGGGGTAGCCCCAGGTGCCGTGGTCGGGGTTGGTGTACCGGGCGAGTTCGGCCCGGGAGTGGACGGTCGGGGCGGGAGGGAGGGCGTCGGCGTGGATGTAGTTGCTCCGCCCGCCGAAGCTGTTGTAGGCGTTCCAGGTGAGGTTCGACGCCAGCACCGCGACCGCGGCCGTCGGGCGGGCCGGGGCGACGACCCACGGGAAGGAGAAGTGCCGGCCGGACGCCGTCGCCGCCCGGAAGTAGTACAGCCCGCTCTCGGCCGGGGCGGCGACGGTCATGCGGTCGGCGGTGCGGGCGAACCCGACCCGGTTCCACCCCACGCCGGTTTGGGTGTAGTCCCCGTCCGGGGTGATCTGCATCATCGCCCGCGGGCCGTGCTCGTCGTGCCACCCGAGCCGGCGGGCCAGGGTCGGCTCCCACCCGTACCGCCACAATTCCAGGTGGTACGGCTCGACCGAGTGGACGCGGACCTCGCCCGGCTCCCCGGCCCGCACCCACTTCGGCCAGACGTACCCGAGCAGGCCGTCGGTGAGGAGGCGAAAGTGGTGCGGCGCGGCCGGTGGGACGGTCAGGACAGACGACTTCGCCCCGTACCCGGGCTTCTGGAGGACGACGCGATATTCGCCCGGGGGCAGGTCGGCGTGGACGGCCCCAGTGGCCCGCGACCGGGCCTCCCACGACCCGCCGGCGGTGTCGAGGAATTCGAGTAGAGCGTCCGGCAATGCGACGTACCGTTCGTCGCTGACGTACCCGAGCAGCATGCCGGTTCCGATCGGAGGTGTGCGGGCGGGGGCGGGCGCGGAGAGGTAGGGGGGATTATGGCGGGCCGGTCGCCGGCGGGCGAGCGGGGCGGCGAACTTTTTTCCGCCGCCGCTGTCCGGGCGGGCGGCGGGCGGTTAGAATCGCCGCACCCTCCCCCCTCCCCCGCCCGCCACCCATCCCCCCCCCCCCCCCCCGCGCGCGCTGGGGGACCCCGGCCCCCTCCCCCCC
>Ga0105048_10006756_pt1 | contig 18501 bp, 16 predicted proteins | sample MAT05_FD_78382 | JGI IMG/M metagenome (GOLD analysis project Ga0105048, IMG submission 78382) | Freshwater microbial communities from Lake Fryxell liftoff mats and glacier meltwater in Antarctica - MAT-05 | ecosystem: Environmental > Aquatic > Freshwater > Ice > Liftoff microbial mat | place... | reverse complement strand
TGGGCACGTGGCACGAAGTCGCGCGGCTGCCGATGTTCTTCCAGCGCGGCTGTGTCCAATCGACGGCTGAGTACGCACTGAAGCCGGACGGCACCGTGTCCGTGACGAACCGTGCCTTTAAGAATGGGAAGCCGAAGCAGGTGAGGGGAACTGCGACCGTCGTGGATTCCCGGACGAATGCGGTGCTGGAGGTGCGATTCAACGAGTGGTTCTCCGTGTTCATTCCACGGGCGAAGAAAGGCAACTATTTCATCGTCTGGCTCGCGTCGGACTATTCCGCCGCCGCCGTCGGCACGCCGGACAGGAAGTGTCTTTGGATCCTCGCGCGGAAGCCCTCTCTGGCACCCGCCAGCTACCGCAAGATCGTCGAGCACTGCCGGGAGCTGGGCTTCCCGGTGGAGAACTTGATCGTCGAGCCGGCTCAGGCGCACTGACGTTTCATTCCCGCCGGCGGGACAGTCCTGGCAGGATTCAATGTGAGTCCAAAGGCTAATGCTGGCCAAAGCAGAGCGGCGCGTGAGTGCCGCGAGGCTTTGAACTGCGGCGGCTGGAGGCCGCTTTGGCTTTGCGGAGGAGCGATGGGCGGAATCGCGGAATGCGCCGCGCGGACGAAGGGCGCTGCGTTCCTTTGCGGGGCGACGGTGACTTTGAGCGCCGGACCCGAGGCGAAGGGAAAAGCGGGTCAAGCCGCGCGCAGTCCAAAGGCTGGCGCCACGCTCGGCGCAACCATTTCGCTCATCCAGTGGACTCACTTTCGATCACACGCGGACAGTCCGGGATGACGTTTTTTCGTGGCTATCGCGGCGGCTTCGGATTGTAACGTCTGGGAATGCCCCCTCCGCCCAGGACCTACCTTGCGCTGCTGAAGAAATTCTTCGTCCTCGCAAAGGCGTTCTTCAACGGCGGCGCCAAACGCACCGCGCGCCTCTGGCTGGCGGCCTTGCTCGGGCTGTGTGTCGCGGTCGGTGTGGTGCAGGTCTTCCTCAGCTATTCCATGCGCGACTTTGTCACGGCGCTCGCCCAGCGCGATCGCGCAGCGTGGGTGCGCGGGCTTTGGAAATATGTGGGCATTTGCCTCCTGTCCGTCCCCATCGGAGTCTTCTATCGTTACTCGCAGGAGCGGCTCTCACTCGCGTGGCGGCGCTGGCTCACGCAGCATCTCATCAAGCGCTACTTCTTTAATCGCGCCTACTACCGCATCCGCGCCTCGGAGACTGTGGACAACCCGGATCAGCGTATCGCGGAGGACGTGAAGCTCTTCACCACGGGCGTGCTGAACTTCTTCCTCGTCATCGTGAACTCCCTCGTCACGCTCGTCGGCTTCCTCGGCGTTCTCTGGATGGTCTCGGGCAAACTGGTGGGCGTTCTCTTCCTCTATGCCACCGTCGGGACGGTCGTCTCCATGCTCTTCGGGCGGCGGCTCGTCGGCCTCTATTTCAACCAGTACCAAAAGGAAGCCACCTTCCGCTACGGCCTCATCCGGGTGCGCGACGCCGCGGAATCCATCGCCTTCTACCGCGGAGAAAAGCGCGAGCATCGCGATCTGGTCGAGCGCCTCGATGACGTGCTGGAAAACTCCTTCTGGATCATCGGCTGGACGCGGAACCTCGGCTTCTTCGCCAACGGCTACAACTACCTCGCCCTGATCATCCCGGGGCTGATCGTGGGCCCCATGTTCATCAGCGGGCAAGTGGAATTCGGCGTCGTCACACAGGCCGAGGGGGCATTCGCCGCAGTGCTCGCCGCGCTCTCCATCATCATCGCGCAGATCGAAGGCCTCAGCTCCTTCACCGCCGGCATCCGCCGTCTCGGCGACCTGTGGGACAACCTCGATGAGTTCGACGCCGAGGACGCCCGCGAGGCGGAGGAGGCGAAAGGGGGAGTCAACGAAGAGGCACTCCAGCTCAAGCTGGACGACGTCACCGTGAAGACGCCCGCCGGCGACAAGACGCTCACGCAGCACCTCAGCCTCCAGCTTCCCCGGCGCGGAAGCCTGCTCGTCATGGGCGAGAGCGGCTCGGGAAAAAGCTCGCTCCTCCGCACCATCGCCGGCCTCTGGCATCCCGGCGGCGGCACCATCGATCGACCCGCCCACAAGCACCTCATCTTCCTCCCGCAAAAGCCCTACATGGTGCCCGGCAACCTCCGCGCCCAGCTCATGTATCCGCTCAATGAGGAGGACGCCGATGACGCCGCCATCACCGCTGTCCTCGAAAACGTGAACCTCCACGACATCTTCACGCGGGTCGGCAACGACCTGGGCAAAGTCGTGGACTGGACCAATGTCCTCTCGCTCGGCGAACAGCAGCGCGTCGCATTCGCGCGGCTCTTTCTAAAAAAGCCGGCCATCGCCTTCCTCGACGAATCCACCAGCGCGCTCGACGAGGAGAACGAACGCTTCCTCTACGAAAAGCTGCGCGCCTCCGGCATCGCCTTCGTCAGCGTCGGCCACCGCTCCACGCTGAAGGAATATCACGACCGCCTCCTCCTCCTGAAAGCCGACGGCAGCAGCGAAATCACCGCGCTCAAAGCTCCGTGAACTCACGCCGCTAAGAGCGCGTCCGGAAAGACCGTGCAATCGGAACACAGGCATCCTGCCTGCACAGCCTGGCCGGCTGTGTTCCGACTTTCCAGACAAGCTCTGAGCTGCGGCCAAAAAATAGGCGCAATTTGACAAGGCCGGTGGAGCGCCCGGTGCGAACTAAAGATAGGAGTTCACACGTCAATCAAACCCAAACCCATCGAAAGAAAAACATATGTCCCTAGGAACCATTCTACTCATCGTCCTCATTCTATTGCTGGTCGGCGCAATCCCTAGCTGGCCTCACAGCAGAAATTGGGGTTACGCCCCAAGCGGCGGACTGGGCTTGGTGCTGGTCATCGTGATTATCCTGCTCCTGCTGGGCAAAATCTGACCCGGCGGCCAACACCCTTGGATTCCGCAGTTCTCACATTCGCACGACCCAGTTGCCGGCGGGAATCCCCCGACAACCAACGCGCTCCTCACTCCCAGGAGAAACCTCAAACAAACATCAAACACCCCATGAAAAAGATTACCGCATTCACCACCCTCGCCGTCACTTTGCTCGGACTGGCCGCCTGTGACTCCAAGCCCGAATCGAGCCGCAAAGAGGCGCTCGAAAGCAAGGCCGACGCACTGGAAAACAAAGCCAAGACAGTCCTCAAGGACAGCAAGGCGGACGCAGCCGACCTGACGAAACAGGCCGGACTTGACGCGGAGGCAGCCAAAGACGCGGCCAAGGCACGCGCTGAGGCAGACAAAAAAGCTACGGAGCAAACCGCCGAAGCAGACAAGAAAGCTGCGGAGCAAACCGCCGAAAGCATCCGCAAGTTTGGAGAGCAAGACGCGAAAGCCCTCGAAGAAAAGGCCAGGAGCGCCCGCGAGCAAAAATAGTCCGCGAACACCATGAACAAACTCAAATTCAAAGGCGAATGGAACGAAGTGAAGGGCAGGCTCAAGCAGAAGTATGCCCAGCTCACGGATGACGATCTCACCTATATCGAGGGCAAGGACGACGAGTTGCTCGGCCGGCTGCAAAAGAAACTCGGCCAGGCGCAGGACGAAATCCACAAGCTCATCGCCACCATCTAGCCCCCAATGCCTTCCGGGTATTCTGAACCGAACAGGAGGCGACGCACCGGCAGTGGGGCAGGCGACCCTGCCTCAGTCTCCTCTGGCGGCTCGCCGGAAGAGGCAACGGCGGGGTCATATACCTCGGATGTGTTTCCCCTAGGGCAGCTCGTTCCTTTCGGCAGCCTCGGGCCTGAAGATGAAATCCTTCAGGCACTCCGATCGGAAATGACCAGGGTGAGTTCCCCGGCGGATCGCGCCTTCAAGCCAAGGCCGACGCTGGCGAGGAACCGCGTCTCGGAAAGCCTGTTCGCAGCACAACGCCCACCGTTGCTTTCTTCCGGCGAGTCGCCTGAAAAGACTCAGGCAGGCGAGTCGCCTGCCCCACTGCCCACTGCCCGCTGCCGGAGGTTCGCCTCCTCTTTGGGGCGGAGTATCCGAAAGGCATTGCATCTAGCCCCACCCGGTCATGCTCCACTACGCCATCATCTTCCTCATCATCGCGATTGTCGCCGCAGTCCTTGGCTCCGGCTTTGTCGCCGGCACCGCCGCGTGGATTGCCAAGGTGCTGGTTATCGTCTTCCTCATCCTGTTCGTCCTTAGTCTTATCAAGGGAAGGCAACCCAGGGCATAACTCTATGAAAAACACCATCACCCTCGGGGTCGCCCTGCTCATCATTGGCGCAGCGATGCTCGCTTACGGCCACTTCTCCTACAAGACGCAGGAAACCGTCCTCGAAGTCGGCCCGATCAAGGCGACCGCCGAGCACACGAAGACCGTCCCGCTGCCGCCGATCATCGGCTGGGCCCTGGTCGGCGGCGGAGCGGTGGTGCTCGTATTCGGCGCGATGCGGGGCAAGGCGTAGTCCTCATTGCCGAGGCACGAGCGCCGTTGCTGGAAACGCGCGCCGGTCATCCTGTTTTGAGAGCAAGGCGGCTGGATTCCGTCGCCGAGAGCTGAGAAGTCGGAAATCCAATCCGCTTTGCTCGCTTCGCAAACTTTGGAGCCTACCATTCCTCATCCCGGTGACCGCGTCCTTGTCGCGACCCGTCGCTCACGAGAATGCCTCCTAATCTTATCCCCAAGCCACCATCGGGCGCTGCACCAGTAAAGCCTGCTCTTCAGGCCATTCACTTTTCGCCGATCCTTGCCGAGGTGGCGAAGATGGGAACGCGCGACGTCCTTGCACGGATGAAGACGGCTGCCGAAGGATTGGCTGATGCCGAGGCGGCGAGGCGGTTGCAGGAAGTCGGGCCAAATGTCGTCGTCTCGGAAAAGCATCGCGGGTGGCTCTGGCGGCTGTTCACGGCGGCGCGCAATCCGCTGGTCATTTTGCTGGTCGTGCTGGCGGGGATTTCATTTGCGACCGGCGATGCGCGAGCCGGGACCGTGATGGCGATCATGGTGATCCTCGGCGTGACCCTCCGCTTTGTACAGGAGTCGCGTGCTAATGCGGCTGCGGCGAAACTGAATGAGATGATCACGGTGACGGTGGCGGTGGTGCGCGGCGGGAAGGAGGAGGAAATCCCGCTGAAGCAGTTGGTGCCCGGCGATGTGGTCACGCTTTCCGCGGGCGATATGATTCCGGCCGATGTGCGGGTCATTGCGGCGAAGGATCTCTTCATCACACAATCGGCGCTGACCGGGGAGTCGGTGCCCGTCGAGAAAGTCGAGGCACCCGAGACGCGCGAGGATGTCCCCCCGTTGGAGTTCACCAATATCTGTTTCCTCGGCACGAGCGTGGAGAGCGGCGCTGCGACGGCGGTGGTGCTGGCGACCGGCGCGCAGACTTATTTCGGAAGCATGGCGGGCAGCATCGTGGGCGACCCGGTGGAGACGAGCTTCGACAAAGGCGTGAAGGATTTCACGTGGATGATGATCTGGTTCATCCTGCTCATGGTCCCGCTGGTCTTCCTCATCAACGGGCTGACCAAACACAACTGGCGCGAGGCGTTCTTTTTCTCCGTCGCCGTGGCTGTCGGACTCACGCCCGAGATGCTGCCGATGATCGTTTCCGTCTGCCTGTCGAAAGGGGCAATGGCGATGTCGCGGAAGAAGGTCATCGTGAAGCAACTCAGCGCGATTCAGAACTTCGGCGCGATGGATGTGCTCTGCACCGACAAGACGGGCACGCTGACGATGGATCAGGTCATCATCGAGCGGCACTGCGACGTGATGCAGAAGGAAAATGAGGACGTGCTGCTACACGCCTATCTCATCTCGCACTTTCAGACCGGGCTGAAGAACGTCCTCGATCGCGCGGTGCTCAAACACAGCGAGGCGCACGCGAAGCTCGCTATCGATCAGTATCGCAAGGTGGACGAGATCCCGTTCGATTTCGTGCGCCGCATGATGTCGGTGGTCGTCGAGACGCCCGACAAGACGCATCAACTCCTGACCAAAGGCGCACCCGAGGCGGTCTTCGCAAAATGCACTTTCTTCGAGCTGGACGGGGAGACATTCGCGATGGAACCGGTGGTCGTCGGGGACTTGATCGAGCAGTATCAGCAGCTCAGTGCCGATGGATTCCGCGTGCTCGCCGTCGCCCACAAGCCCATCGCCAGTGACGACCCGCTCATCAACAAGGACGACGAGTGTGATTTGATCCTCAAGGGCTACGTCGCCTTCCTCGATCCGCCGAAAGACTCCGCGGCCAAGGCCATCAAGGCGCTGCAAGGCCACGGCGTGACGGTGAAAGTCCTCACCGGCGACAACGACCTCGTCACCCGCAAGGTGTGCCGCGATGTCGGTCTGAACGCCGACAACATCCTCCTCGGCAGCAAGGTCGAAACGATGACCGACGACGAACTCGCCGAAGCCACGGAGACGGCGCACATCTTCGCGCGCCTCTCGCCGGCGCACAAACAGCGGATCATCCGCGCGCTTCAGAGCAAGGGGCACGTCGTCGGCTTCATGGGTGATGGCATCAACGACTCGCCCGCGCTTCACGTCGCCGACGTCGGCATCTCCGTGGACTCCGCCGTGGACATCGCGAAGGCCGCAGCCGCAGTCATCCTTTTGGAAAAAGATCTCATGGTCCTCGACGACGGCGTCATCGAAGGCCGCAAGGTCTTCGTGAACATCCTCAAATACGTCCGCATGGGCGCGAGCTCGAACTTTGGCAACATGTTCAGCGTCCTCGGTGCCAGCGCGTTTCTCCCGTTCGTGCCGATGGCTCCGATTCAGGTCCTCACGAACAACCTGCTCTACGACTTCTCACAGGTGCCCATCCCCACCGACTCAGTCGGCCCCGACCAGACCACCAAGCCGCGCCCGTGGCACATCGGCGACATCCGCAAATTCGTCCTCTTCATCGGCCCCGTCAGTTCCATCTTCGACTACACGACCTTCTTCGTGATGCTCTACGTCTTCGGCTGCTGGGACCCTGCGCGCGCCTCGCTTTTTCAGACGGGCTGGTTTGTCGAATCGCTCATCACGCAGACGCTCATCATCCACGTCATCCGCACGAACAAGCTGCCATTCATCCACAGCCGCGCGAGCTGGCAAGTCTCGCTGACGACCGTCCTCGTCATGGCCATCGCCGTGTGGCTCCCATTTTCCCCCGTCGCTGCAGCCCTCGGCTTCACCGCTCTGCCGCTGCTTTACTGGCCGATCCTATTGGTCACCGTTCTCTGCTACGTAGTCCTCACGCAAGTCGTGAAAATGTGGCTGCTCCGCAAGATGTGGATTTGAGCGGACGACGCTCCACGAGAGCTGCTGCGGATCGATTGAGGAGGTTTCGCGGAAAAGATGCCGCCTGCCGGCATTTGCCGTGCGAATATTCGGCACCATCATGATCCTCGACGCCACCTGCCACATTTCCTTCACCGCAGAGGCTCCCGTTCCCGCGATCATGATGCTGCGTCCCCGCAGCGGCTACGCCCAATGGATCACGCGCGAGGAGTATGCCTTCTTGCCGCACGCGCCTGTGGTGGAATATGCCGACCACTTCGGCAACCTCTGCCAGCGCGTGCTGATTCCCCACGGGCAGTTCGACGTGCATTGCAGTTGCCGGGCGCACGCGGCGGACACGATCGACGTGGACCCGTACGCGGGATTCGTTCCCGTGCATTTGCTCCCGGAAAGCGCTCTCCAGTTCCTGCTGCCGAGCCGTTTCTGCCAGTCCGACATGCTGCACGATCTCGCCACTTCGATTGTCGGCGGACTGCCCGCGGGTTACCCGCAGGTCGCGGCCATCGAGCAATGGCTCCGCGACGAGATGAAATATGTCCCCGGAGCGAGCAATGAGCACACCTCCGCTGTGGACACTTCGAAGACAAAAACCGGCGTCTGCCGGGACTATACCCACCTCGGAGTCGCGCTCACGCGCAGCCTCAATATCCCCGCGCGCATGGTCGTCGGCTACCAATACAAGCTGGAGCCGATGGACCTTCACGCCTGGTTCGAAGCCTTCGTCGGCGGTCGCTGGTTCACATTCGATGGCGTCCAGAAGCAATGCTGCGGCAATCGCATCATGATCGGCTACGGACGCGATGCCGCGGACGTGGCGCTCGCGTCCAACTACGGCGTGCTGCAGCTCACCACGATGAAAGTGACCGTGGAGAAAGCGCCCCCGAGCGGGAGTCATTCGAGCCCGTGAACTGGTTGCGCATCATTCACGAGACCACTTACCGGTATCGGACGGATGTCCGGTTCGGCCCTCACCGGCTGATCCTGCGTCCGCGCGAAGGTCACGACGTGCAGGTGAAGGACATGCGTCTGGAGATTGCGCCGGAGTTCGAACTGGAATGGAGCCGCGATCTTTTCGGCAACTCTGTGGCGACCGCGTATCTTCTCAGCCCGGCGGATCACTTGCGCATCCGCAGCGAAGTCATCCTCCAGCACACCGCGCCCTTTCCTTTGCGCTCCGGGCGTCCGGCCACGCCGGTGCCATTTCCCGTGAAGTTTTCCGAACTGGAATCCGCCGTGGCAGCGGCCTATCAGGTCACGACTTTCCCGGACGATGTTGCCCGGGTGAAGCAATGGGTCGGCAAGGCGATCCATCTCAGCGCAGTGAATGGCGCCGAGGATGCCGTGGCCGCAGTTGCCCGCGCCATCCGCGACACCATCGATTACCGGCGGCGCGATGCGAAAGGCGTGCAGACGCCGACTGAAACGCTTGCGCTAAGCTCCGGCTCCTGCCGCGACATGGCGACGCTCATGCTGGAAGCCCTGCGCGCCATCGGCCTTCCGGCGCGGTTCGCCAGCGGGTATCTCGACTGTGCGGCGTCGGAGGCCGGTCGCGCTTCGACCCACGCCTGGGCCGAGGCCTATTTGCCGCAGGTCGGCTGGACTGGCTACGATCCCACGCTCGGCGAGGCGACATCGGGCAAACACGTCGTCACCGGCGTCAGCAATCATCCGCGCGGAGTCATGCCGATCAGCGGCACATTCTTCGACCAGCAAGGCTCCTATCTCGGGATGACCGTGACCGTCCAGACCGAGCGCCTCGCCCAGGCGCCGGATCTCGCAGCGCCAGCAACGACTGGAAAGCAGCCAGCCGGGGACGAACGGGCATGAGTTGCCACAGAGGGTAGATCGAGGAGAAGAGATTCTCCGGGCGGTTGGACGAGATCCATAGACTCATCGCAGCAGTCGTCTGCTGCTTCGTCCTCACGCAAGCCGTGAAAATGTGGCTGCTCCGCAAGATGTGGATTTGAGCGGGTGAGACGTCGTGCCCGATGGATAGTGCGTGACGGCTTTGCTTTCATTCCTATTGCGAACATCCGACCTGCTGCCGTCACACCTCCCAACACCACGCGTATCGTATCGCCCCCGAACCAGGCCCAGATGACAGTGACGGCGGCTTCGCGGGACACTCACGGCGCGCGCAGGGCAAAGACCTCGACTCCGGCACCGCGCCGAAACGCGAAAGCGCGGCCATCGCTCGAGCGGTGAACGCTCCACGCGGTGCGCTCATTTTCCGGCGGAGCCCAGAGGACGCGCCCGTTTACATCACGCAGGTCGGTCGGTAACTGCGTCGGCGCCGGCATCCTTACCATCCGCTCGACACACGTCGCGGAGTTCCCACCGACGTGCCAACGCAGACCGCCAAGCACGATGTCCAGAGGATTGGCCGCATCGACGTGCAGCGTCGCAGCGTCCAGCGGGCCGATGATTTCACGGACGAGCGCCCCTTCCTTCCCTTCGGTATTCCACACGGTGAACCGGCCGAAGTGTTCATCGCACTCCGCAATCCAAAGCTGGCCGGTCGCATCCACGGCAAGCGCGCGGATGTCGCGCAGCGCCCCGGGTTCCCAAGGGCCTGGCTCGATGCGTCCGCCGCCTTTCCCGAGGTTCACCGCAAAATTCTCAACAACGTCCGCTGGCCGGAGCCGCACTTGGTGATGCGGGGCACCGAGCGCCGTGTAGATCGTGAGCTTGGAGGATTTCATGGTGTCGCCGACGCACGTGAGCGCCGTGATGCGTTCGTCCTCCTGAAGCCAGCGCGTGGTGCTCATCATCACCCAAGGCGGCTCGTGCTCCATAAGGAAATAGGCGAGGCCATTTCCCGCGATCGCCGCGACGCCAAAGTCGATCGGTCGTTCCAAGCCCGTCTCAGGGTCGCGCATCGGTGTGGTGGAAAAGGACATCTGACCGGGCTGCGGAGCTGTGAGCGTGGTGAGGTAGGCGCCAGTCCTTGCATCGAGCACGGCGACGAACTCCTCGGTGCTGAAGGTCACGTACAACCGCCCGTTGTCCGCCGCGAGCCAGTCCGCGTGCTCGATCTTCGTCGTCCCGTCGCCCCAGAGCGACGCGATCGCAAGATCGCCTTCCCCGCGGCCTTCCCACGGGAGCGGCACGCCGGTCGCGGCATCGAGCCGGTAAAGTCTGGTGCCATCGGCATCGGCGAGCACGAAGACCGTGCCACCATCCGCGGCGAGCGAGCGCACTCCGCTCAGCTCCGGCCCATGATGATGCCCCCAGAGTGGGTGCCCGGCGGGATCGCATGCGACAATCTCGTGCCCTGTGCGCGCCGCACGCCAGCCAAGGAATACGGCGCGCTCATCCGCAGCCACCGCACAGGGCGGACCTGCATCACCGCCCGCCCACTCCCCGCCGAGCCCCGCACCGACTCTGCCGAGCGGATCGAGTTGCAGCGGCCGCGGCACCGGACGCGAGCACGCGGCAAAGGCAAACGCGATAATCAGCATGCGATACATTGAGCCAATCGTTTCCGCGACGACGTTGTCCGATGCCAGCGAAAACGGTGACGGAATGTCCACTGAAGACCCGGAACGACACGGACAGAACCAGGATCGAAAACGGTGCGACTCACCCATTGGGTGGCTCGTCCTGGCGGCGGAAGCATCTGGCTTCCGTGCCGTGCCGTGCTTTCCGCGGACCCATTCACGGTTTTGGGCTTGTTCTGCGCGAATGCCGGAATAAACGGTTCGCGATGAACACTGACGTACAACGTTTCTCCTTCCCCAAGTGGGGAGTCCGGCCAAGTGCCAGTCAATCGGGCATCATCAGGCAGGCCTCGCTCATGCTGCTCTTCACCTCGCTCTCGCCGCTCGCCCTCGCCGGTCAGGCCATTGACAACGCCGCCGCGCTCGTCGCAGCCGTGCGCGATGGAGCCGAGGGGGCGACTATCGAGATTGCGGCGGGCACATTTGAGATCGATGCGCCCCTCGAGCCAAAAACCGGGATGACTCTCAAGGGCGCGGGCATGGACAAGACGATCATCACGCATGTCGCGGGCTGGAAGCCCTCCACGAGCACGCTCCCCGACCCGGAGATGAAGACTCAGGGCATGGACACCCATGCCTATCTGATCCGGCTCAAGGACAAGGCGGCCCGCGTCACCATTTCAGACCTCGCCCTGCGCGGACCGCAGCTTCACGGCGCGATCTTCGGTTCAGGCAATCAGGATCTCCACCTGCATCATCTCCGCATCCAGGACACGCTCTGGACCGGCATCCGGACTTTCTCGATGAAGGGCGCGAAGATTCACGACTGCGAATTCGTCGATGCAGGCGGACGCTGGCAGCGCGGCGGGATCCCGGGCGAAAAGGGCGGCATCACCGCAGGGGCGATTTTCGCGATTTGGATGGCGGACAGCGAGATTGCACACAACCGCTTTGAGCGAACGCAGATGGGAAAAGCCGACGAGTTCTACGGCATCAAGGGCCGCCAGGGGAAGCGCTGCCGCATCCATCACAACACCATCGGGGTGAACTTCGCGATCGAGTTCCCGTTTGAAAATGATGAGGACATGGAGATCGATCACAACGTCTGCCACGGCACAATCTCGATCCCCAAGCACGCCGGCGGTCCGGTTCCGAAAAGCGGCCGCACCTTTCACATCCACCACAACTGGATGCTCGACAGCTATGCGATCGAGTTCGTTCGGAATGGCGTCGAAGTCAGCCATAACCTCTTCGACTTCGAGGTGAAGAAGGACCACGGCAACCTCATCTCCGGCTTCGGCAAGGCCCCGGCCCAGGGTCCCGCCACCTTCCACAACAATCTGGTGAGCAATCCCGGCCGCGGGGTGATCTGGATCAATGAGATCTTCAACGGCCTGGAGATCCGCAACAACCACATCATCACCCGCACGACTGCCACGCCGCGCAAGGACGGCTTGTTCGGCTTCAATGCAGGGTGCGATTTCGCGACAGTCACGATCCGGGACAATGTCATCGAGTGCGAGGGGCAGTCGCGGCCGTTGCTCCGCAGCAAGGAGAGCCACGGCTCGGTGATTGGCAACAATGCGCTCACCCACGTCTCCGACACCGACCGCTACACGAATGCACGCACCGACAAACGCGCCGGTCTTGAAGAGCCGCTGAAGTTCGAATGCGGCGTCCATGGTGAATTCACCGTGGACGGCTGGAAGGCCCGGCCATCGGTGAAATAGCAGGGAAGCGGGCGACGCGCGGACTGACGCGATTTTGCCGACCAAAGTGCAGCCGGCGTTTCTCACACGCGACGAGAATGGAGCGCCCGGCGCTCGTTGCGCAGTTCACAACCGCGATGCGCCATCCGTCTGATTTCGCCGGAACCGGTGATGGGATGTCCACGGAGAACACGAAAGAACACGGCATGAAGGAGCTTTGAGAACTTTGCAGTCCACCCTTGGTGATGAGCCGTGATCGCTGCCGCACTCCGCGCCTCCCGTGGACTCCATTCATATTCTGGCGTTACTCGGCACTGAGCACCGGGCACTTGCCTCTCCTTCGGACCGGACGCCTTCAGGATTCGTTGCAGTGCGAATCCCTGGCTCAGTGGACGGTCATGCCGCCGTTCACGTGCAAATTCTGCCCGGTGACGAATGATGAAGCGTCGCTCGCAAGGAAGACGAGCGCACCGCTGAGATCGTCCGGCACGCCCCATCGGTCCGCAGGGATGAGCGCGCGATAGCCGTCCTTCTGCTCCTTCGGATCATTCTCGTGCCGCTCGACGGGAATCCAGCCGGGCGCGATCATGTTCACCGTGATGCCCCACTTCGCGACCTCCGTCGCGAGGCCGCGGTTGAACCCATTCTGCCCGCCCTTTGCCGCGATGTAGGCGGTGAAATTCGGCACGCCACGCGCGACGACCTCGCTCCCGATGTTGATGATGCGGCCCCAGCGCTGCCGCTTCATGTGCGGCAGACACGCGCGCGAGAGCAGGTATGGACTCTTCACGAAGAAATCGAGCATCTGCTGGTAGAACGCCCAGTCGTATTCCTCGATCGGCTTCTGCGGCTGCGCGGGCGTGGCATTCAACACGAGGATGTCCACCGGCCCCAGCGTCTTCGCAACATCGGCAACGACGCGCGGAACCTCTGTCTCGCTGCTCACGTCCCCGCGCACGAGCATCCCCTCCCCTCCCGCCGCCTTGAATTCCCCGAATGCATTCTCCGCGCGCTCCGTGTTGTTCTGGTAATTGACCGCGACCTTCGCACCCGCGCGACCGAGCGCGACTGCCATCGCCTTTCCAAGGCCGGTCGTGCTGCCGGTCACGAGCGCGACACGGCCTGAGAGGGAGAACGGGGAATTGGCTGAAGTGGACATGCGTGACGACGATCATAACACGGAATGACTCCCGATTGACGAGCGAAAAACGCAGCCGAGCGTCTTTGTAGCGTAGCTCTCCAGAGCTGCGCAGACGGAATTCGGCGGAGGACCATCTGAGCGGCCGTGAGAACCGCGTCCTGATTTAGGCGCAGCTCTGGAGAGCTACACTACAGGCAGCTACGGCAAATCCGTCGCGCCCATCAGGAAGCGGTCGCACTCGCGGGCGGCGCCGCGGCCTTCGTTGAAGGCCCAGACGACGAGGCTCTGACCGCGGCGGCAGTCGCCGGCGGCGAAGACTTTCGGGATGCTCGTGGTGTAAGCACCGTGCTCGGCCTTCGCGTTCGACCGCGCGTCGCGCTCGATGCCGAGGGCGTCGAGGAGCGGCTGCTCCGGTCCGAGGAAGCCCATCGCGAGCAGGACGAGTTGCGCGGGGACGACCTTCTCGGTGCCGGGGACATCGACAGGGATGAACTGGCCCTTTTCGTTCTTGTCCCACTTGATCTGCACGAGGTGGATCGCCTTCACATTGCCGTTGGCGTCGCCTTCGAATTTCTTCGCCGTGGTGAGATAGACGCGCGGGTCGTCGCCGAACTTCGCGGCGGCCTCTTCCTGGCCGTAATCCATCTTGTAGGTCTTCGGCCATTCGGGCCACGGGTTGTCCTTCGCGCGTTCAAGCGGCGGCTTGGGCAAAATTTCCACCTGGATGAGGCTCTTGCAGCCGTGGCGCATCGAGGTGCCGACGCAATCGGTGCCGGTGTCACCACCGCCGATGATGATGACGTCCTTGCCCTCCGCGCTGATGGGCGGCGGGGTTTTCTCGAGGAGCGCCTTCGTGTTGCCGTGCAGGAACTCCATCGCGAAGTGGATGCCCTTGAGCGGGCGGCCTTCGATGGGAAGATCGCGCGGCTTGGTCGCGCCGGTGCAGAGGACCACGGCGTCGATGTCCTTCATCAACTGCTCCGACGTGATGTCCCTGCCCACTTCGCAACCGCACTTGAAGGCCACACCTTCGCGTTCCATCTGCTTGATGCGGCGCATCACGACTTCCTCCTTGTCGAGCTTCATGTTCGGGATGCCATACATGAGCAGGCCGCCCGGACGGTCGGCGCGTTCGAAGACGGTGACCCAATGTCCGGCACGATTGAGTTGCGCGGCGGCGCAGAGTCCCGCCGGACCGGAGCCGATTACGGCTACTTTCTTGCCGGTGCGCTTCTTCGGCGCCTCGGGAACCACCCAGCCTTGCTCCCAGCCGTGGTCGATGATGGTACACTCGATGTTCTTGATGGTGACCGCCGGCGCATTGATGCCGAGCACGCACGATCCCTCGCACGGCGCAGGGCAGACGCGGCCGGTGAACTCCGGGAAGTTGTTCGTCTTATGCAACCGCTCGAGCGCTTCCTTCCACAGGCCGCGATAGATGAGGTCGTTCCATTCGGGAATGAGGTTATTGATCGGACAGCCGCTGGCCATGCCGCTGACGAGCGTGCCGTTGTGGCAAAAAGGAATGCCGCAATCCATGCATCGCGCAGCCTGGTCGCGCAGCTTTTTGTCATCCATGTGCTCGTGGAATTCATTCCAGTCGCTGATGCGTTTTGCCGCGCTGCGATCGATTGGCAGTTCGCGGACGTAATCGAGGAATCCAGTCGGTTTACCCATCTTCTATTCAGTTTCAGTTTCAGTTTCCAATCGGTTCAAACAAGCGGGTGAGAGAAATCCGGAAGCCGGGCAACACGGAGTTGCCGGTCAGCATGCGCTCGCCACGGAGCAATTCGGTTTCGCCATTGGCGCGGTAAACGCGGATGGTCTGCGTCTTCGGAGCAATCATCCAGGCCAGCAGCGAGCCGTGCGCGAGGCAGAGCTGCAGCTTGCGTTCGGCCCGCGTGACTGAGTCGGACGGGGACAGGACTTCAACAGCCAAATCCGGCGCACCATGATAGAACTTCTCTATGTCGGACTTGATCAATTTCAGCCGCCGTCGGCTGATGAATGAGATGTCCGCCTCGAAACAATTCTCGACGCTCAGACGGAATCCCGTCTGGCCATCGAAAACTTCGCCGAACCGGTGCTGGTAAACGTGAACAGCAACCGCAGCAAGCAAGCGGCTGACGATCGCCCCGTGGCGCAATCCGGCTGGCGGCATGGCGATGATCTTTCCGTCCCAAAGTTCGTACTTCTTGTCGCCGAGCGCGAGCAATTGGTCATCGGTCCAGAGCCCCCCGCGCGGAGGCTTCGCGGACACCCGGCCACGGGCGCCACGGCTTCCGCCGACGACATTCGCCGCGGCGCGGGACACACGCCTCGATCGCCGAAGCTGCTTGGTGGAGATTGTCTTCATCGTTTCACTTTTTCCCACGACTCGGGGTCGATGCCAGCCTGTTCCAAAATCCGTTTCGTCAGCGACCAGTCAATGTCGCTGCCGTGCGGGTTCGGGATGCTAACGCGGCGTCGGTCGGGGTAGCGCATTTCCATGTGTTTCCCGCTCGGATACGGACCGCCCCAGCCTAGCTCGCGGAACCTGCGTATCAATTCTCGCCTGCTAATTGGTTTCGGCATAGGCGGGCTGCGGATTCAGATCGATCCCGTCGATGACAGGAAGTGGATCCCTGAACTGCAACCCAACCAGCAGCCATGATTCCAGAGCTTCGGGCAGCCCGGCCCGGCACTCGTCGATCGTCGCGCCGTCCACCCAGCAGCCTTTGCAAGCCGGGATGGTCGCAAAGTAGCGGCCATTCTCCATCCGCTCGAATTCGGCCTGCTTCATGGCAGCGGCGACGTATTGCGTGATCATGGTTCGAGGATAATTGCGTTCAGTTTTTTTGCCAAGAGCTTACCCTCCACCGACGCGCGCGGCGTCCTTGGAGTTTGCTTCGAATGCGGCGTTGAGCGCGTCGTCGCCGGTGAGGCCATCGGCTTTCGCTTTCTTGATGGCGGCCAACACGCGCTTGTAGTCCTTCGGCATCACTTTCACGAAATTCGGGAGATACTTTGCCCAGTCCTTCAGGATGGTCGCGGCGCGCGCGCTCTTGGTGTTGATGGCGTGATTTTCGATCATCGTCTTCAACGTGGCGACGTCCTCGTCGTCGAGTTTCTCGATGCCGACCATCTGCATGTTGCAGCGGGTGGGGAAGTCGCCCTTTTCGTCGAGGAGATACGCGACGCCGCCGGACATGCCTGCGGCAAAATTGCGTCCCACCGGTCCGAGCACGACGACGTTCCCGCCGGTCATGTATTCGCAGCCGTGGTCGCCGATGGCTTCCACGACGGCGTTCACGCCGGAGTTGCGCACTGCGAAACGCTCGCCCGCCATGCCGCGGATGAACACCTCGCCGGCGGTCGCACCGTAGAGCGCCACGTTGCCGATGATCATGTTTTCCTCCGGCACGAAGGTGCTGCCAGCCGGCGGAAACAGGATGAGTTTGCCGCCGCTCAGGCCCTTGCCAAAGTAGTCGTTTGCGTCGCCTTCGAGGATGAAGGTCATCCCCTTCGGCATGAATGCGCCGAAGCTCTGGCCGGCGCTGCCCTTGAAGGTGATCTGAATCGTATCCTCGGGCAGGCCCGCGGCGCCGTGGCGGCGCGTGAGTTCGCTGCCGGTGATGGTGCCGACGACGCGGTTGACGTTCCGCACGGGCAATGTCGCGCGGACTTTTTCCTTCCGCTCGAGCGCGGGCTTGCAGATGTCGAGCAGTTGCGTGATGTCGAGCGACTTGTCGATGCCGTGATCCTGCGTCATCTGGCAGTAGCGGCCAACCTCGGGGCCGGCTTCCGGCTGGTAGAGGATCTTGCTGAAGTCGATGCCCTTCGCCTTCCAGTGCTCGACGGCCTTGCGGGCTTCGAGCCGGTCGGTGCGGCCGACCATTTCGTTGATGGTCCGGAAGCCGAGCTGCGCCATGATTTCGCGGACTTCCTGCGCGATGAACTTCATGAAGTTCACTGCATGCGCGGGGTCGCCGGTGAAGCGCTTGCGGAGTTCGGGATTCTGCGTCGCCACGCCGACCGGGCAGGTGTTCAGATGGCAGACGCGCATCATGATGCACCCTATCGCGACGAGCGGCGCGGTAGCGAAGCCGAATTCCTCGGCGCCGAGCATCGCTGCGACGACGACGTCGCGTCCGGTCTTCAACTGGCCGTCCGTCTCGACCGCGATGCGCGAGCGGAGATTGTTGAGCACGAGCGTCTGGTGCGTCTCGGCGAGGCCGAGTTCCCACGGGATGCCTGCGTGCTTGATCGACGTCTGTGGCGATGCGCCGGTTCCGCCGTCGTAGCCACTGATGAGCACCACGTCCGCGTGCGCCTTCGCGACGCCCGCTGCGATGGTGCCCACACCGACTTCCGACACGAGCTTCACGCTGACACGAGCGTGGATGTTCGAGTTCTTGAGGTCGTGGATGAGTTCCGCGAGATCCTCGATGGAATAGATGTCGTGGTGCGGCGGCGGCGAGATGAGTCCCACGCCGGGCGTCGAGTTGCGGGTCTTGGCGATCTCTGGATTCACCTTCGTCCCCGGCAACTGTCCGCCTTCGCCGGGCTTCGCGCCCTGCGCCATTTTGATCTGAAGCTCCTGCGCGTTGACGAGGTAATTGCTCGTAACGCCGAAACGGCCCGATGCCACCTGCTTGATGGCGGAGTTCTTCGAGTCGCCGTTTGCCTCCTTCACATAGCGCGCGGGGTCTTCGCCGCCTTCGCCGGTATTCGATTTGCCGCCGATGCGGTTCATCGCGATGGCGAGCGCTTCGTGCGCTTCCTTCGAGATGGACCCGTAGCTCATCGCGCCGGTCTTGAAGCGTTTCACGATGGCATCCACGGACTCGACTTCCTCGATGGGAATCGATTTCGACGATTTGAAATCGAGCATGCCGCGCAGGGTCGCCCAGTTCTTGAACTGCTCGTTCACCGCCTTCGAATAG
>Ga0105048_10006755_pt1 | contig 18502 bp, 14 predicted proteins | sample MAT05_FD_78382 | JGI IMG/M metagenome (GOLD analysis project Ga0105048, IMG submission 78382) | Freshwater microbial communities from Lake Fryxell liftoff mats and glacier meltwater in Antarctica - MAT-05 | ecosystem: Environmental > Aquatic > Freshwater > Ice > Liftoff microbial mat | place... | reverse complement strand
TCCTTGGCAGACCGTGCAAAAATGTGCAGATACAGCCCCTAGTGGCAGTACCTGTGCGATCGCTGCTGGTACTTATCGAGAAACAGTTTATGTGAATCGTGACAACATTACCTTTCGCGGAGCAGGAGCCGAAAGCATTATTTCTGGAGCTGAAGAAATTGCTCCCAGCGAATGGAAAGCTAATAGTAACGGGACTTATAGCACCACTATCAACTGGAGTCTCAACCGTCGTACTGGCAGTGAATTTTTGGGCAACAACCAAGTATTTTGGGGCAACCAAATGCTCCCCGAAGCTCGGTGGCCGAACCTAGCAAATCCCAACTACGTCACCGAACTTGCTGACTCCGTAGCAGTCCGAGAAGACAATGCCAGAGCTACAGGAGCCACGGGCAGCGGTCATGATGCTAGTTATAGTACCGCCGCCCTCAGTCAGATCCCCAACTTCAGTGGGGGCAAAATCTCCTACATAGTCGGCTATCGGAGCATGGCTGGGACTTGTGATGTGACTAACAAAAGTGGCAATACCGTTAACTTCGTGTGCAACCCAGACCCCGGTTCTGGAGGAGTACGAAATGGCACCACGGCGGTAACTGGGGGCGATAATCCGGGAATGTTATCTCCCAAAGCAAATAATTATTTCTATCTCTGGGGCAAAAAAGACTTTCTAGACGCACCAGGAGAATGGTTTATTGATCCGCCCCAAAATAATTCTAGTGCTAGTCAATTTACCCTGACTCTCTTACCCCCGGCTGGAGTCGATCCCCGCAGTAGCAATGCTCCACGAGTGCAGATAAAGAAACGTAGTTATGCCTTTGATATGCCCTCGCGATCGGGCCTTCGGCTAGAAAATTTAGCAATGTTCGGAGCCACAGTCCAATTTGAAAATACCAACAACATTACGGTGGATCAAGTTGATTGGCGTTACCCTCACCACTTCCAAGAAGCGCCAGCCTATTTTTATACCGGCGGGACAGTGGCTATTTCTCTTAAAGGAAATAATAACAAAATCATCAACTCTTACCTCGCTCATGCCCCTGCTGCCATGATCCAGATGAGTGGCAGTAACCATTTAATTGAGAATAATGTCATCCAAAATGTCGGCTATGTAGGAGTTGGAGTAGGCATTAATGGATCGGCCCCCGGTAGTAAGATTCGCCAGAATACCATGGTTAATGCTGGGCGCTACTGGGTGCAGCTAGAAAAAGGTGTAGATGTTGTTTACAATGACATTTCTCAATCTCATCGGCGAATTTCTGACCTAGGCGCAATTTATGGCTGGGGTGCCGAAGGAGGAGGAGCACAGATTGCCTATAACTTAGTCCATGATAGCTACGGTGAAAAAAACAGTGCTGATCAACAATATGGAGCCCACGGTATCTACACCGATGACAACACTACCGGCTTTGATATTCACCACAACATTATGTGGAACCTAACCTCTGCGGGCTTGATGGTGGCAAGCTATAACCCTAATAGCTCCGAGGCTCGTCAATACAACCCCGGTAAAAATAATCTAAATATCCGGGTATTCAACAACACTTCAGATATCTTGGATTACCTAGTCCGGGATGGTTTCATGACAGGTTTAGATTTTAAAAATAATCTGATCCGCCGGATGAGTCAACCACCGGAAATCCCTGGCAGTGCTGGGACGATCGCCTACAGTAATAATGTCTTCAGCGATCCTAATCCAAGTCTAGATGCAGAATTTATGCCCCAAGTTGGTTCTCCTTTAATCAACACTGGTCAAGTTTTATCACCCTATACCGATGGATTTGTTGGTGCTGCTCCAGATATTGGGGCGCGGGAATTTGGGGCGACTCCTTTTGTGGCGGGGGCGATCGCTAGAGATGGCGATCTCAATAAAGTCCAAGCTAACTGCACCCAAAATAGTACAGCTATTAATTGCGATCTAACTAATCTGCCCTCGGGCAGGAAAATCCCCCTAGGGTTTCAGTTGCGAGTTGGCGGCAACAATGTTGTTTCTAATTTTAGCAACAATACTAATTACCAAAATAATCTCACCATAGCCAAGGGAACAGCTCCGGCTCCTACAACCTTAACTCCTACTCAGTTGCAGCAGCTAGAAATTCGGACTGGCAGTGGCAACTGGGTGGCAGCCAATGGTCAGAGTATCCCAAGTCCTACCCCAACTCCCACACCAACTCCTACACCAACTCCTACACCAACTCCTAGTCCCATCCCCACTCCTCCACCATCTTCTGGTTCCTTAAAAATCACCAGTGTTACACCGAAGCCGATCGCTCAGGGAAGAACAGTGACTATTAATGGAGAGGGATTTCAGCAGGGAGCAATTCATCCCTATACCCGAAACCTTGCGATCAGTAATAGTAGCAATCAACAGTTAAACGATTATCAAGTGCTGCTGAGGATTAACACCCAAGCTTTAATTGCTCAAGGCAAAATGCAGTCTAATGGTCGAGATATCCGATTTACCTATAACGGAGCCAATATTCCCTACTGGATTCAGTCGGGTATCAATACTAGTGTCACTCGTATTTGGCTCAAAGTCCCGAATATTCCTGCTCAAGGGACAACTGCGATTACTATGGGCTACGGCAATCAAGTTCTGGGTGCTACCAGTAATCCTAATACCGTATTCTTACTTTTCGATACCTTTAGTGATGGTCAACGCCCTAGCTGGATCGCAGATTATAGCAGCCAACAAGCTCCGGGGATTACGGTACAAGAAACTGGTGGGGCGATGGTAATCAAAGGAACCCCAGCCCAGAATGATATTTATGGAACCTTTGGTTTTTATCTCGATCCATCCTCGGCAGAGGTTTCTAACTTGCCAAGTTCGATCGCTATTGACTCGGAAGTGGATATTATTCGCGGGACTAGTCGGGGCAAACTCTCGGCAGGAGGATTCGATCGCACCGTGGCTCTCTACGATCCCCTAGAAGGTAACCCACCTCTGAAAAAACTAGGCTTCTGGGATGGAAATAATTGGAACAACATTGGCAGTTCTCGCCTTGGAACCAATAATATCCGCAACAAAATATTCACCTTCACCCTCAATCGCCAAGGTAACTCCGCCGATATTGGTTGGCAAGAAGACTACAACCCAGAAGTATTAACTCAACGTACAGGGCTAGATCGCCCCTTCTGGGGATATTTCAACTATTCTCCGTGGATAACTCAACCCTTTGATGTGAGGGTTAAATGGATCGCTATTCGCCAACATAATCCCATGGGGGTCGAGCCAACAGTGACGGGCAGCGAAGAAATCACCAATACTCAGTTACGGGTCTTCTTTGGAGATACTCCCGCCACCAGAGTTTGGGTAGATAGCGATCGCAAAATTCGGGCTACCGCCCCGATCGTAGCTACCACTGTCCGAGTAGTTAATCCCAATGGTGATACAGCGAGTTTTACTCTGTAATCTCTATAAGGTAAGGAGATTTCTTGAAAAGAATTTACCCCACCCTAGCCCTCCCCTTGCAAAGGGGAGGGAACAGGATTTCCGATCTTCCCCCTTTGCAAGGGGGAATTAAAGGGGGTAAGTCCAAATAGTACCTTTTACTGGGTATTTTCATTGTCGGAAATCTCCTAATCTCTATAAGGTAATCTCTACCCAAGGAATTTCCCGACAGCTAGATTCCCTGCTATAGTTGGCAGTTAGTTAAAATAACTACCAATTGTCTACAAAGCTACAAAGTTTATTTAAGGAGGATCTGTACTCATGGGTTGGTTACAAAGAATATTTGGGATGGAAAAGCCCCCTGCGGATGCTTCTGTCTCTCCCACACCAGATGCTACTGCTAGTGAAGCGATCGCCCCAGAAAGAATGGGTCTAAATGGTGAGTATGATGAAAGTGGTTTAGCGAAGCGAGTGGCTTTGGCTTTTGATCAAGATGGCGATTTAACCGATATGCCCTCAGTAGATGTATTGCAAACTAGTACCATCGTGGTGCTAAGGGGAAAAGCCCCCAGCCAAGGTCTAATTAATAAATTGATTTCCGTTGCTAGTGCCGTATCCGGAGCTACCGATGTAGATAGTAGCGGCTTAGTCATTGCCCCAGAGCGTTTAGGCTTAAATGGTGAGTATGATGACAGCGGTTTGGCAAAAAGAGTGGTTCAAGCCTTGCAACAGGAGGCCGGTGTTAGTAGTGCCGCTCCTTTTGATATTGCCCAAGCTGGTAGCACCGTTGTTATTCAAGGGAAAGTTCCCAGCCAAGAGATTCTTGCTCAAATGGTAGCGATCGCCCAAGGTATCGAGGGCACAACTGCCGTAAAAACTGATGGGGTTGCGATCGGCTAGGTAAATTTCTTTAAGCTGAAACCAGCTATCAATAAAGCATTCGTAGATAGAAAACCGCCTCTTTGGTAGTCTCTCTCCGGGTGCTTCTTCATTGCTAGGATTGAAGTTCAGTAGGGGCGCAAGGCTTTGCGCCCTCTTTTCTTTAATTTTGCGCCCTCTTTTCTTTAATAATGATAGCAATTGCCATAAAAAAGATTTTTGTGTTCTTGAATCTATGCACCATAACCCAATTTCGATCGCCAACCTCAGCTATGTTTATCCTGATGGAACCCCAGCCTTAGAAAATATTAGTTTAGAGATTGCTGCCACCGAAAGAGTTGCCCTGATTGGTGCAAATGGTTCCGGCAAATCCACTCTGCAATTACACCTAAATGGACTTATAACTCCCCAAACTGGTGCAGTAAGAGTAGGAGAGCTATTAGTAGCTCCTGAGAATTTAGTTGCCATTCGCAATTTTGTGGGGCTAGTCTTTCAAAATCCTGATGATCAATTATTCATGCCCACAGTGGCGGAAGATGTAGCTTTTGGCCCCCAAAATTTGGGTTTGCGAGGGGAAGCTCTGGGATCGCGAGTAGTCAACGCCATGATCGCGGTGGGTCTAGATTGGGATACCTACAGTCCCCGTAGCACCGATGCCCTCTCCGGCGGCGAAAAAAAACGGGTGGCGATCGCTGGAGTTTTGGCTATGGATCCCCAAATTCTAGTTTTTGATGAACCTTCAGCCCAGCTAGACCCGCGATCGCGGCGGCAACTAATTCAACTCCTCCAAACCCTACCTTTAACTCAACTAATTGCTACCCATGATCTAGATTTAGCCCTAGAAATCTGTCCCCGGACGATCGTTTTAAGTGCTGGCAAGATAGTCTACGATGGTGGCACTGAAGCTGTAATGGGCGATCCGAAATTTCTAGTTCAACACTCCCTAGAATCTCCCCTCAGTTACAGCCGTCCCTACTGTTTAATTGCTGATGCACCCTAAATTTCAGCAATTAATAAAATGGGTACCAACTACCGGCGTGACTTAGCTAAAGTGAGGCAATAACAAAGGGATTTTTGATCCAGATGTAGCCGCGATATTTCAAGATTCCACTCCGGTTAATAGGGCGGCAACTCCAAAGGCACAAAATCCGCTAGGATAAGGACACATGGGTACTTATGGATGACTAATGCAACCTACAGATTATAGTAAATTTACAGACAAGGCTTGGGAGGCGATCGTCAAGTCTCAGGATGTGGCGCGGCGCTTTGGAAATCAACAATTAGAGGTAGAACACCTAATAATTGCCCTGCTAGAACAGGAAGGCTTGACGGATACCATTTTGCTCCGGGTCTTGATTGATATTCCCCCTTTAAAAAAACAGATAGAGAACTTTGCTACTCGTCAGCCCCGGTTCCCCACGGTAGATCAGCTATATCTAGGGCGGGGCTTGGATCTGCTGCTCGATCGCGCCGAGGCTTTTCGAGTAAGTTTGGCTGATGACTTTATTGCTGTAGAGCATATGTGGCTTGCCTTTGCCGAGGACGATCGCCTAGGCAGAAGAACTCTCAAAGCTTTTAATACTGACCTGCCCAAACTAGAAGCGGCGGTTAAATCTATCCGAGGCAGCCAAAAAGTTACGGATCAAAGCTCCGAAGGTCGGTATGCTGCTTTGGAAAAATATGGTCGGGATCTAACCGAACAAGCGAAGGCCGGCAAGCTGGATCCGGTTATCGGCAGAGATGAAGAAATTCGGCGGGTGATTCAAGTCCTCTCTCGTAGATCTAAAAATAACCCAGTTTTAATTGGGGAGCCGGGGGTCGGTAAGACTGCGATCGCCGAGGGTTTAGCCCAACGAATCATTAACGGGGATGTGCCGGAATCCCTCAAAAATCGGCAGTTAATTTCCCTAGATATGGGGAGCTTGATCGCTGGAGCCAAGTACCGAGGCGAATTTGAAGACCGACTCCGGGCAGTTCTCAAGGAAGTTTTAGATTCTAATGGCCAGATAGTTCTATTTATCGATGAACTCCACACAGTAGTTGGAGCCGGCGCTGCCAGTGGCACAATGGATGCCGGGAACTTGCTCAAACCCATGCTGGCTAGGGGAGAATTGCGTTGCATTGGAGCAACCACCCTTGATGAGTATCGCAAACATATTGAGAAAGATGCGGCTCTAGAACGCCGTTTCCAGCAGGTGTTTGTCAATGAACCCGGCGTGGAGGATGCGATCTCGATCCTGCGGGGATTGAAGGAACGCTACGAGGTGCATCACGGGGTACAGATAACCGATTCTGCTCTAGTGGCGGCAGCAACCCTTTCTCATCGTTACATTACCGAACGCTTTTTGCCCGACAAGGCGATCGACCTAGTAGATGAGGCGGCGGCGAAGTTGAAAATGCAGATTACTTCTAAACCTACGGAACTAGAGGCGATCGAGCGGCGTTTGACCCAGCTAGAAATGGAAAAGCTCTCGATCGAAGGCGAAGGGGCAAATACTGCCAGCCAAGCATTTCGTAATTCTCAAGAGCGCCTCGAAAAACTTAAGTTAGAAATTAGCGAACTCAAGCCCAAGCAAGAAGCCCTAGAATCCCAATGGCAGACCGATAAGCAACTGCTAGAAGATATCAAACTCCTCAAGGAGGAGGAGGAACAACTCCGCCTTCAGGTCGAGCAGGCAGAACGAGCTTACGATCTCAACAAAGCTGCTCAACTCAAGTACGGCAGGCTGGAAACTGTGCAACGAGAGCGGGAAGCGAAGGAAACGCAACTGTTGGAAATGCAATCTCAAGGGAAATCTCTCTTGCGAGAACAAGTTACGGATGCCGATATTGCCGAGATTGTAGGGAAATGGACAGGCATCCCTATCACCCGCCTTTTGGAATCGGAACGGCAGAAATTATTGCAACTAGAAAGCCATCTCCACCAAAGAATTATTGGGCAGAGTGAGCCGGTGATCGCAGTATCCGCCGCCATTCGGAGAGCTAGAGCGGGGATGAAGGATCCCGGCAGACCGATCGGCTCTTTCCTCTTTATGGGGCCTACGGGAGTCGGGAAAACCGAATTAGCAAGGGCTTTGGCAGAATTTCTCTTTGATAGCGATGATTCTATGGTGCGCCTTGATATGTCGGAATACATGGAAAGGCAGACCGTATTTCGTCTTGTGGGATCGCCCCCCGGCTATGTGGGTTACGAAGAAGGAGGACAACTCACAGAGGCGATCCGCCGCCGCCCTTACTCGGTAGTGCTGTTGGATGAAGTTGAGAAAGCCCATCCAGATGTGTTTAATATCTTGTTGCAAGTGCTGGATGATGGCAGATTGACAGATTCCCAAGGGCGGACAGTAGATTTTCGCAATACAATTATTGTCATGACTAGTAATATTGGCAGTAAGCATATCCTGAGTGTGAGTGGGGATGATGCCAACTATGGGGAGATGGAAAAACGGGTCACAGAGGCGTTGCGATCGCACTTTCGCCCCGAATTTCTTAATCGCCTTGATGACACCATCATTTTCCACACCCTCAGCAAGGCAGAACTAAGTAAGATTGTCACTATCCAACTCAAACGAGTTCAGAATCTCCTTTCCGATCAAAAAATTGGCATTGAGATATCTCCTGCTGCCCTGACCTACATCACCGATGTGGGCTACGATCCTGTCTACGGAGCTAGACCCCTAAAGCGGGCGATCCAACGAGAAATCGAGAATCCGATCGCTACCAAACTCCTTGAAAATACTTTTATTTCTGGGGATACAATTTGGGTAGACTATGCTAAGGAAATTCTCACTTTCGAGAAAAAACTTGCGATCCAGCCCCTGGAAATTAAGTAGATGTTGTAGGTTAGATAGAGCGATCGTAGCTGTGGTCGCCACAATCGAGAAACTTAACCCTTAAGAAGAGGTAGCCTTGTTTGGTTCCCTCCGTCAACCTAAAATGGTACGGTAGGGCGTGTTAGGCGATAACCGTAACGCACCTAAAATGGCACGGTAGGGTGTGTTAGGCGATAACCGTAACGCACCTAAAATGGTACGGTAGGGCGTGTTAGGCGATAACCGTAACGCACCTAAAATGGTACGGTAGGGCGTGTTAGGCGATAACCGTAACGCACCTAAAATGGTACGGTAGGGTGTGTTAGGCGATAGCCGTAACGCACCGACTAATCTATTGTACAGTTTTAACCAAAACAGCTTAGTGGAAAGAGGGCGCAAAGCCTTGCGCCCCTACACATCCAATAAATTATCCTTCTTTACCTCCCCTTACCTCCTTCCCCTACTCACCTTCCCCCCGGAGCAACCCATCATGGACGCAGCAACCTTAAAAGAAAAAATTACCGCTATTGAAAGCCAAAGAGATTCTTTGTTAAATATCTTGGAGCAGCCAGATTTGGGCATTCTCAGAATTGATGTCAATCAGGCTCTAGAAGAATTGGATGATCTTATTGATGAGTTTCATCGGACTTTTCCGGAAGAAAGAAAATAGCTAAATCTAGATAAATTTATTTTCTTCCTATCCCCAGAATTTTTATTGCGCCCTCCAAGGGTCGTTTAAGGGAACCTAGATAAATTATGGTGATGTTATGAAACCATCGCAGATTGCTGCTGAGGAAAATTCCCTCTCAGAAAATAATTCACTTAGCTTGTACGATCGTGACTTTTGCCTCTGGGCCGAAGTCGCTGCTCAACTTCTCCGAGAGGGTAAGTTTACGGAACTAGATCTAGAAAATCTAATTGAAGAAGTGGAAGATATGAGTGGCAGTCAAAAGCGGGCTTTTGCTAGTAATCTCCGAGTTCTGTTAATGCATTTGTTGAAGTGCAAGTATCAACCAAGAAGGCGTTCTAGAAGTTGGGAACTCACAATTATTGAGCATCGTATTCGTCTAGATGATGCTTTAACAGAAAGTCCTAGTCTGCAGCAGTATTTTTTGGAAGTATTCGACAAAACCTATCAGAAAGCTAGAAATCAGGCAGTGAGGGAGACAAAGTTGGCGATCGAGACTTTTCCTCCCCAGTGTCCCTTTAACCCAGAGCAGTTGCTAGATGGAGATTTTTTCCCCTAATGCCAATCGCCTAGGAAGCGGGGACAGATGAATCTTAGACTTTTGTACTACGGGCAGCGAGGTATCTTTCCCAAAACCCTAGGGTTATACAAAACTTTAGGGAGGAGGGAGCAGTTTACACGCCCTAAACTTGGGGATTTACGTTAAGCTAGAGGTGTGAGTCCGGGTAATATTCAGGCGTTGTGTTTCTAGACCTGTCTCGGACGGGTAATACCTAGGAAGGGGGAAGACTCCATGCTCAGAATCGTTACTGACCAGACTGAAGCCCAAGTAGAATTGCAGCGGATTTGCGATCGCACTCATGATGATCAAGTAGTGCATAAGGAGGCTACAGTCCGGGAAATTCTCCAAGCGGTGAAACGCCAAGGGGATAAGGCTTTACTCCAGTATACGGAGGAGTTTGATGGTCAAGTTTTTCTTCCAGAGCAATTGCGGGTAAAAGGAGCCGAGCTAGATGCCGCCTACCAGCAAGTTTCTCAGGAACTTCTCAGTGCAATTCAGTTGGCTGCCCGAAATATTGAAGCTTTCCATCGTCAGCGCCTCCCTAAATCTTGGGTCAATTTTGGAGCCGATGAAATAGTTCTAGGTAAGCGTTATACCCCGGTCGATCGCGCAGGTATCTACGTTCCCGGCGGTAAAGCCTGCTACCCCAGTACTGTGCTGATGAATGCGATCCCGGCTAAGGTGGCGGGAGTTCCGCGCCTAGTTATGGTAACTCCGCCGGGAGAAGATAAACACCTTAATTCTGCGGTTTTGGTAGCAGCGCAGGAAGCTGGAGTAGAAGAGATTTATCGAGTTGGAGGGGCTCAGGCGATCGCTGCCCTTGCCTATGGTACGGAAACTATCCCCAAAGTAGATGTGATTACTGGGCCAGGCAATATCTACGTCACCCTAGCCAAAAAATTGGTCTATGGTACTGTAGGCATAGATTCCCTAGCCGGCCCTTCCGAAGTATTGATTATTGCAGATAGTGATGCTCATCCTAGCCATGTTGCCGCAGATCTTCTAGCCCAAGCAGAACACGATACTATGGCAGCGGCTATTTTAATTACTACAGATGCTGCCTTAGCTGCCCTTGTCCAAACTGAAGTTCAACGCCAACTAGTAGATCATCCCCGCCGCCTGCTGACAGAAAAAGCGATCGCCCACTATGGCTTAATTATCCTCGTTGATTCCCTAGAGGCTGCGGCTGACCTAAGTAACGGCTTTGCCCCAGAACACCTAGAACTAGAGGTCGCTGAACCTTGGGATTTATTAGAAAAAATTCGCCATGCTGGAGCAATTTTCCTTGGCTACTCTACTCCCGAAGCTGTAGGAGACTACCTTGCTGGCCCCAACCATACTTTACCTACCTCTGGAGCTGCTCGCTACGCTTCTGCTCTTGGGGTAGAAACTTTCATGAAGCACTCTAGCTTGATCCAATATTCTCCGGGAGCCTTACAAAAAGCTGCGAGTGCGATCCAAGCTCTAGCTCAAGCCGAGGGTTTGCCTTCCCATGCTGAATCTGTGCGATTGCGGGTTAAGGGAGTCCGGGAATAAGGTATAGATTGAGTATCATTTTAATTGAAATTAAGGCCAAACTCTCCTAGTAGGGATTCCCGCAACGAACAGCTAAAAAACTGCTAGAGTAAATCTGATCTAGTATTTCCTTAGTTAATCTCTATAGTTAATTTCTATGCAACTTTTAGCTTGGCAGTTTGCTTCTCCGGGGCCGATGTTATTTGAGTGGGGAGCCATTGCAGTCCGTTGGTATGGCTTCTTGATTGCTTCGGCCGTATTAATTGGCGTGACCTTATCTCAAAATCTGGCGAAACGGCGGCAAGTTAACCCAGAACTGTTGGCAGATTTAGCAATTTGGCTCGTAATAGCCGCAATCCCTGCTGCCAGAATTTATTATGTAGTATTTCAGTGGGAACAATACCAAAATAATCCGGGGGATATTATTGCGATCTGGAAGGGCGGGATCGCAATTCACGGGGCAATTTTGGGGGGGACGATCGCCGCCATAATTTTCGCCAAAATTCAGAAGGTCTCTATCTGGGTCTTAGCTGATTTAGTTATGCCATCTCTAGCTCTAGGGCAGGCGATCGGTCGCTGGGGAAACTTTTTTAATTCTGAAGCTTTTGGCCGACCTACAGATTTACCTTGGAAGCTCTACATTCCCCCCGCCAGTCGCCCCTTTGATTATGCTAATTTTGAGTATTTCCATCCCACCTTTCTCTACGAATCCATCTGGAATCTTTTGGTACTTGGACTACTATTATTCATATTTTTCCAGAGCCTCAAACCAACCTCGCCAATTAAAACTGGAACCCTAGCTTTAGTTTATTTAGTTGCCTATAGTATCGGCAGATTCTTTGTTGAAGGACTCCGCACCGATAGCTTGATGGCTGGGCAATTAAGAACAGCGCAAATTGTTAGCTTGATCTTAATTAGTCTTGGCGCTTTTGGTTTAGTTTGGCTCTATAAATTACAAAGAAGTTTGCCCGATGTAGTGAATAATTCCCAACTCAGGAGTGACCAGTAAATGTTCAAAAATTCTCACTGGCTAGAAGTTACTGAATTAGTAGTAGTAGTCTTAGCCATTATTGGTTTGATCATTGCTACAGCTTCTAAGCAATTAATTTATGGGCTACTTCCAGTGACAATTTTGTTGTTACTAAATCTTCTTAATCGCCGCCGTTTGGAGCAAATAATTCGCCGGACTAACCGGAATCGTACCGCTCAGATGGAAGAATTAAAGATCGCCACCAATAGTTTCTCTCAAGCGATCGCCCAATTGCAATCTACTACTAATATTCTATCTCCAGACCAAATTAATGCTCTTTTGATTAGCATCAGAACCCTCCAAGATGGTCAACAAACTCTAGCTCAGGCGATCGCTCCTATGCAAAACCAATTATATAAACTAATTACCGACTTTCACGAACGTCCAGAACTCAGTGAAATTGAAAATTTAGCCACTGTGATCATCGCTCTCCAAAATTCTCTCAGTCAGCTTCCTCCCCTCGGTAAAATCGAGCAAAGAGTTACTCAAATAGAAGAACTGCTTAATTCGGAAGATTTAGGATAGGCCAATTAAGCTAAACCCAACCATGCCAGAACACCTTGACCTGTGAAGTATTCGATCGCCAAGGCGATCCCAAAACCTAACATCGCAGCTCGCCCATTTAATCGCTCAGCATACTCATTAAATCCAAACTTCGGCTCTAAAATTTGGGGAACGACAGTAGGGGTAGATTTAGTCACAATATTTATCTCCATTAAACTTTACATAATTTTACACATCTTACATAAAAATATGCCAAAACCCCACCGGAAAATTAAATTTCTGGGGGATTTTGAAAAATATATAAGAAATTTTAAAAGGCGGCACCCGGATTTGAACCGGGGGTCGGGATTTTGCAGACCCCTGCCTTACCACTTGGCTACGCCGCCCTAAGAACTGAGCTTTACTACAATAGCAAAGATTTCTTAGTTTTGCCCAGAATTATAGAAAATTTAGGGGCTTAATTTCAAAGTCTGGGGATCGAGTTGCTGATAGAACTTAGCTTCCCCATTTTTAATTTGGTTGATGACCACGCTCCTGCCCAGATTTTTAGAGATAGTTCCAGTAACCCCTAAAAAAGGTTGAATTTGATCGTATCCCTGCACAATCATCTCTGGGGTGGTTGCTTTTGGAAGGGCAGAATATCCCCCCGATAAGGCTAAAGCTATTGCTCCTAAGAGCATTTGCACAGCATCGTAGGTGAGGGCTGCATTAGTTCGGGGTGATTGCTTGTAGAGGCGAGTATAATTTTGAACAAATTGCTGATTTTTGGAGCTGGGGATCTGCAAGTGCCAAGGGCTGAGAAAAAAGCCTCCTTCCAGTAAGGGAAGGTTTGCCGAGATCAATCCTGCCCAAGCATCTCCGCCTAGGGTAGGAATTTTGAGGTTTAGTTCTTGCAATTGCTGTCCTTGGCTAATTAAATCGGGTAAATAGTTGGGTAGGAGCAGGACATCAGGCTTTTGTTCAGCAATAGCTAGAAGTTGCGATCGCAAATCCTGACCTTGCCCTGCCTTATAAGTTGTTAGATAAGTTGTTGGAGCTACTAGGAGACCTTCTAACTCCTGAAAAGTGCGTTGAAAATTCTGAGCGATCGCCTGACTATAACTATTACTCGGATCGTAAAGGATCGCCGCCCGTTTTGCCTTCAGGGTTTTCCGGGCAAAGATAGCCAGAAAATTACCTTGAGCCTCAGCAGGTAAGCCCAGCCCTAAAATAGAGGGTTGGTTGGCAGTAACTCCTAAGCCTGAGGCTGCGGTGACGAGGGGAAAGTTTGGCAAGTCTTGGATAATGCTCAAAGCCAAGCTACTTTTGGGAGAACTAATTAGGGCGATCGCCCCCTCTCGCCGGAGTTTCTCAGCAGCGCGGACTGCGCCTTGAGGTAGATTGCGATCGTCGGCGATGGCTAACTTGACTCGATAATTAAACCGATAAGTGCGATCGCCCAAACTTATTCCTCCGGCTTGATTTGCTTGCTTAACTGCCAGTTCAGCCCCGGCAATCATGTCCTTTCCTGCTAAGACAGCAAAATCTCCAGTCAAGGGAACCACTAACCCTAAGGTAATCTGAGGTGAAAACCAGAAGATAAAAGCTGCTATCAAACTCAAACATCCTAGGGCGATCGCCCCCAGAAAGACTAGGTTTCGGGAACGAAACTTAGAAAATAAATTAAAGCGCTGGAGAAAATTAGTCATCCTCTTGATTGTTGGTAATATCTGTTGTGAACTTAATTGAGATTGGCTTAAGGAGTTTTACTGGATCAACCACTTGAGTTAAAATCTAGGGATAAAACACAAATGAAATTATTCCTTTTCCTTTGGGATATTTAAATTTTTAGGTAGGAGACTAAGTTGATGAAGATTTTAGTACGTCTAGTAGCGATCATGGTTCTGTTTATCGGCTATCTAAGTTGGGGGGGCGATGCTAGGGCAGCTTCTCTATCTATAGGCACTGTAGGCAGAAGCAATTCCCCAGTGCTTTTAGCAGAAATTGAGTTTCGCAATAGTGCTGACGATAAATTGGCAACAGAATTTGGCAAGAAAATTGACCTCAATAACACCAATGTCCGTGCTTTCCGGCGTTATCCCGGCATGTATCCTAGTTTGGCAACGAAAGTAGTAGATAATGCGCCTTACGAGAGTGTGGAAGATGTGTTAAAAATTCCCGGTCTATCCGATCGCCAGAAAGCCCTACTCCAAGCAAATCTCGATAAATTTGCGATTACTAAAGTAGATGTTACCTTCACAGAAGGAGGCGATCGCTACAACAACGGTATTTACTAGACCCCAGCCCTGCTGAGTAGGAACTTGAGGTCTGCAAAGATAGCTAGTTCTTACTACAGCAAGCTCCGCTAAGAATGAGTATTTCACTCCCTTCTATCGCTTAGATAGGACTTCTAACCCTGAAAATTCACTCTTAAAATATAATTTCTTAACAAAGTTGGTAATTAGTGGTACAGTTATTATTAAGGAGTTGTACATAATAACTCTAAAGTGATGCGGATGTAGTTTAGTGGTAAAACTTTAGCCTTCCAAGCTAATAATGCGGGTTCGATTCCCGCCATCCGCTTAGAATGCCATCTCAAAATATTTCCGCTACTCCTACTAATTTGTGTTATTCCAAGAATGAAGATCAAGCTAGGACTAATTGGTGGTGGCGTAATGGGGGAGGCGATCCTCTCTCGGTTGATTTCTTCTCAGAAGTACACTGGCAAGCAGATTTTAGTTAGTGAACCCCAAGCAGAACGGCGGGATTTTTTAACTAAGACTTACGATGTGCAGGTAACAAAAGATAATCTCAAAGCTGCCCAAGCTACAGAAGCCGTGATCCTTGCTATCAAGCCCCAAGTATTTCCGACTTTGGTACAAGAGTTACGCACCGGATTATTGCAGTACTCACCTGCTAATGCTTATCCGGTTTTGCTATCCATCTTGGCGGGAGTTTCTCTAAATAAATTAACTGCCGCTTTTCCTCATCACCCCGTTATTCGAGCGATGCCCAACACTCCAGCTACTGTAGGGGCGGGAATAACTGCCTTAGCTCCTAACCATAATGTTTTGCCTCAACATCTAGCTATGGCAAAAGATATTTTTCAAATGGTGGGAGAAGTGGTGGAATTGCCAGAAAGTTTGATAGATGCAGTTACGGGGCTATCGGGTTCTGGCCCTGCTTACGTGGCCTTGTTGCTAGAAGCTTTGAGTGATGGTGGCGTGGCGGCGGGGCTACCTAGGGCGATCGCATCCCAATTAGCCCTCCAAACGGTTTTGGGAACCGCAACTCTGTTACAAGAAACCAAAATTCATCCCGCTGAACTCAAAGATCGGGTGACAAGTCCGGGAGGGACTACGATCGCAGGAGTTACAGAATTAGAAAGGGGTGGGTTTCGGGCAGCCATCATTAATGCTGTCTTGGCTGCCTCGGCGCGATCGCAAGAACTAGGCAAATCTTAGCCCTCCCCCCTAAAAAACTAGAATCTAAAAACTAGGGTAGTGTTAAACCGGTAAGGATTTCCCCCGCGCTGCGGGGGAAATCCTTATTAAAAAATAATTACTTTTTTAGGACAACCAAAACTAGACATGAATACCGCACTCGGTTTTCTCTGTGCCGCGCCAGCGTCCAGCCCGTTCATCTTCCCCTTCCTTCACAGGAGTGGTAATGGGTTCATCTCCAATACTTGGATAACCTTGGTCGTGGAGAGGATTATAAACCACCTTATGTTCGATCGCGTAGCTCCAAGAATCCTTACGAGTCCAGTTAGCCAGAGGATTGACCTTGAGGCGACCCTTGCCATCAATTTCTAGAATGTCAATACGAACGCGTGTAGTAGCTTGGTCTCTCCGCCGTCCTGTAATCCAACCTACTGCATTTAATTCACTTAAACCCCGTTGGAGAGGTTCAATCTTGGTGAGGTGATGAAACTGGCTAATATCAGTATCCCAGAGAGCCTCTCCATAACTCGCGGCAAATTCTTCACGAGTGTTGAGTTCGGGAATTTTGTAGGTTTGCAGGTTTAAGTTGTAGATTTCTTTAGTTTTAGCAACTAGTTCCAAGGTTTGGGGAAAGTGATAGAGAGTGTTTAAAAACAACACAGGTATTGACACGGCAGGTTTTAGTTCCCGATAGAGCAGGGCTGTGATTATCTGGTCATCAACATTAAAGGCGCTGGCTTGCACTAAACCTGTAGGCATCTCTTGGACACACCAAGCAAGAATATCCCTAGGGGTTGCCTGTTCAAATTTTTCATTTAATTCAGCTAGGTTCCATTTGGTTTCTAAGGTATTTGGGGAATTGCTCATAATTATTTACTTGAGAATCTTGTCGGATTATTTACTATTTTGCTAAGGGGATCTTACTATTTTCTGGGCAATTGAAGTTACTTTGCTTACCTAGGGCGGTTGTAGATGCTTTGTGCTTTCTCGAAGAGTAACCACTACTATAAGGGCAAAGTTCGCCTAGCCTACGGCAGGATTCGCCCATGCGGACTAAGAAATAAAAATAGCTTCTAAACCGAACTTGGTATAAGGAGATTTCCGACAATCAAAATACCCAGCAAAAGGTACTAGTTGGACTTACCCCCTTTAATTTCCCCTTGCAAAGGGGGAAGATCGGAAATCCTGTTCCCTCCCCTTGGCAAGGGGAGGGCTAGGGTGGGGTAAATTCTTTTCACAAAATCTCCTAACTACTATAGCCCAACCAAAATAGCGATCGCTCTTCGTAGCTCTCCATCTCTCCATATCTCAGGAAAGGAGTTGATAGCCAAATATTTCTAGGGAAAAACTTGCTTTTTAATCGCCACTATAGTACATTTGTACCTATAGCTAATTTAGTTCATCTAACTCATCTATTTCATCATTTTGGAGACACTAATAAATGAAACGCCTACTGAACGCAATTACATCTTTTTGGCATCGAGGTTTAGCATCTCAAGGCCTTCTCAAACCTCAATTAGTTGATCAAAATCAAATCACTCCTTTGTTTTTACCCAGTGCGATCCCGATCGCCGAACTCCAGCAAGGATGTGCCCAAGGGTTGCGGCGCATGGCTCTTCAGGCAGAAAAAGTAAATCAACTTTCCTTGCAATTAGAATCAGCTATGGCAGAAATGAAGGCGATCGCCACCGAAGTGAATCGTGATTGGCGAGCTCTGCAATTTCTCACTACACCGAATCAAATACCCCAGAATATCTGCCATTACCAAGTCCGAGAAATCCCCTATATCCAAAGTCACCGCCAAGGAACTTTTACCCTGACTTCCCGCCCCCTAGACTTATTTCAAGCAGAACGAGAAGCCGCAACGATCGCCCAAACTCTCCGTCATCGTCATCGGCGGAAGTTGAAATTGGTGAACGGGTAAGGAAGGAGGTAATACTAAATCCGGTTAGGGCAGTAGGGGCGCAAGGCTTGTGCCCAGAAGGTTTGAGCGAAAAGTTGGTAGCCTGTGTAAAGCGGATTTGGTAAAGGGGGGGGGTGAGTTAAGAAAATCTCTGGAAATGGCAACTGTTACTAAAGGCACACTACACTGAAGGAATAAAGCTACTCAGCCACATTTTTGTGGTAGATAAAATGTTCTTGAATGTGGTTCATAGTTTAGAAATTGGGATAACAGAAACTTTAATAAACCTGTTGATACTGATCTTTTTAGTATTAGTAGTTGCTTTCTTTGTGGCAGCAGAGCTTTCCCTTGTTGCGTCTTCCCGCGAACAAATTGCCCATTGGTCTGAGCAAACAGAAGATCCCCTCAAAGCTAAAACTGCCCTGTTAGTCCAAGCAGCCCAGAGTAACTTACAGCATTATTTTTCCATTACTCAAACCGGGACTACCGCCGGTAGTTTACTACTAGGTTGGTTAGGAGAAGGTGCAACGGTGCATTGGATTGAGCCTTGGATTAGTTGGCTGCCCTTGGGTAAGTTGCCTGTCCATATTACGGCTCATGCGATCGCCATAGTAGTGGCTTTCTTTTTAGTTACCTACATAGAAATTCTCCTTGGTGAACTAGTTCCTAAGGTATTAACTGCTAATGCTCCAGAAAAAACAGCCCTGTTGCTAATCCAGCCCCTACGCCTATGCGATTTTCTGCTTTCCCCTTTTCTGTTCCTCCTCAATAACAATGTCCGCTTGCTTACAGGCTGGCTAATTCG
>Ga0105048_10006752_pt1 | contig 18505 bp, 14 predicted proteins | sample MAT05_FD_78382 | JGI IMG/M metagenome (GOLD analysis project Ga0105048, IMG submission 78382) | Freshwater microbial communities from Lake Fryxell liftoff mats and glacier meltwater in Antarctica - MAT-05 | ecosystem: Environmental > Aquatic > Freshwater > Ice > Liftoff microbial mat | place... | reverse complement strand
TTCGGGCGCTCGGACACGCGCGCGAAGCTGCGCCATTTCTTTGAGGTTGACCGCTTCTACATTGCCCACGCCGCAATCAAAGCGCTGGTCGATGACGGATCCTTGCAAGCGGCCGATCTCAAACGCGCAACTGAGCTTTACTCAATCGCGCGCAACAAACCCAATCCGGTTAGCGTGTGATGGCATGAGCGCACAATCCGGCGGGGTCTACGACGAAATCAGAACGTTTTTGTTGAGCTACTGCGCGGCTTTCAATCGCTTTGATTCCCACGCCGTGACCACCCACTACGCGTTGCCCGCGCAAATTGCGACCAAGGAAGGCCAAGTCACGTTTCGCACTTTGCCTGAGGCCGAATCAAACTCAAGCGCGCTGGTGGCGATGTATAAAAATTGGGGCTTCAGTGAAGCGCGCCTCGACGACGCGCACATCGAGCTCCTGGGTGAGGTGTTTGCCAGCGCCAACGTGCAGTGGGAAGTGAGCCGCCGCGGCAAGCTCGAGCCCTGGCGCTTTCGCACCCATTACACGCTCTCGCGCACCAGCGGCCACTGGAAAATTATCCAGGCCGTGGCTTTTCAAGACATGCGCATGCATCCGCTGCGCGGCAGTTTTGCTGCACCTTCCACCCCTCCCTAAGAGTCAACGAAGCCTTCCTCATGAGCCTACAAGCCATCCAAGTGCCTGATATTGGTGACGCCCACGATGTCGATGTCATCGAAGTGCAAATCAAAGTGGGCGACAGCATTTCCGCCGAGCAAACGCTGATCACCCTGGAAGGCGACAAGGCCACAATGGAGGTGCCGTCAAGCCACGCGGGCATCGTGCGCGAAGTGAAAGTCAGCGTCGGCGACAAAGTATCCGCAGGCTCGATTGTGGCAATGGTTGAGCTGGTCGATGCCGCGCCAAAAGCTGCTAGCGCCCCGGCAGCGGCCGCGCCAGTCGCAAGCCCTAGCGCGCCAGTGCCGATTCCGGCCGCGCTAAGTTCGATTGCACCAAGCGCATCTGTACCAATCCCAGCCGCAACCGCGCCGACGCCGGTCGCGGCTCCAGCTCCAGCGCCCGCGGCGATCGTCGCGCTTGCGCCACCCACAGGCGTCGATCCGCCAGCCGCGCTGTCGCACGCAACGCCGGCGATTCGCCTGTATGCACGCGAGCTCGGCGTCGAGCTGGGTCGCGTGGTAGGCACAGGTCGCAAGGGCCGCATCACCCGTGAAGACGTGCAAGCCTTCGTCAAAGGTGCACTTGCCAAACCCGCCGCAGCCGCCAGTGCGGGGACCGGCAGCGGCTTGAATCTACTGGCATGGCCGAAGGTTGATTTCAGCAAGTTCGGGCCGACCGAATTGCTCGCACTGTCGCGCATCAAGAAACTCTCAGGCGCCAATCTCGCGCGCAACTGGGTAATGATTCCGCACGTCACCCAGCACGATGAAGCCGACATCACCGAGATGGAGGCGTTTCGAAAATCTGAAGGCGAGAAGCTCAAAGACGTCAAGCTGACGCCATTGGTGTTTTTGATCAAGGCGGTGGTGGCCGCATTGAAAGCCTTCCCGAACTTCAATTCCTCGCTCGATGAATCCGGCGATCACTTGATATTGAAGAAGTACTTTAATGTGGGAGTCGCCGTGGATACGCCCGACGGCCTCGTCGTCCCGGTCATCCGCGATGCAGATCAAAAAGGCCTGATTCAGCTGGCCAAAGAACTCGGCGAGATGTCGCTTAAAGCCCGCGAAAAGAAGCTCGCACCCGGCGATATGCAAGGCGGCTGCTTCTCCATCTCAAGCCTCGGCGGCATCGGCGGCATCGCCTTCACGCCGATCGTAAACGCCCCGGAAGTCGCCATTTTGGGCGTCTCAAAAGCGCAAATGAAACCGGTTTGGAATGGTCACGAGTTCATGCCGCGCCTGCTATGCCCGCTCTCGTTGAGCTACGACCACCGCGTCATTGACGGCGCCCAAGCCGCGCGATTCGCCGCGCATTTGTGCACTTCCCTCGGGGATCTGCGCCGGCTGCTGCTGTAGCCGGCACTTATACATATTCGAAAAACGTTTCCGGTCAAGCTATCTGTTCGGCTTACCCGGATGTTTTTCTTGCATACGACGCAGGCCATCGCGGGCGATGTGTTTTTCGCGCTCGATTTCTGCGCGGGTGCGGCAAACCAATTTGCTCATGTTTGAGCCGGTGAGGCGCTCTTGTTTGCAGACTTTTTCTTGGCCGCGCTCGGCGGCTTCGGCGAGTAATCCGCGAACCGACTCGTGGATGTTAAACACCGTCAGCTGATTGTCCTGGCCTAGATCGGCCCAGTCATCGACGCCGCCTAAAAGCTTGGTGGCGATGGTTGATTGGTGGGTCAGCTTGGCGGCATCGCCGCCGTCTAAACCGTCGACTTTCGAGGCTTCTAGCTTGTTGAGGAGATCGCTGTGGAACGCGAGAATTTCTTGCGGAGTCGATTCGCTGAGCAAGGCGTTGGCGGCAAACGCAGGCGCTGCGAGGAAGGATGCAAATATCAGGGAAATCAGAAAAGTGCGCACGGGATGCTCCGGGAATGGGGAAGCCAGACTGGCCTCACAACCCAGTTTAATACGCTCAAGCGCTGAAACTCAATCGCGTCTCAAGGCTTCGATGGGCTTGAGGGCTGCGGCGCGGCGCGCGGGGTAATAGCCAAAAAACAGCCCGGTCGCGGCGGCAAAGCCCGCGGCGAGCAGTACCGTGCCGAATCCAATGGCCATCTGCAAATCGGCGAGTTCGGCGACGACAAAGCCAATCGTCAGGCCCAGTGCGATACCGATTGCACCGCCGCTGAGCGATAGCAGCAGCGCTTCGAGCACAAACTGTTGCAGCACCGCACCTTTAGTGGCGCCCAGTGCCAAACGCAAACCAATCTCGCGGGTGCGCTCGGTCACACTGACCAGCATGATGTTCATGATGCCAATGCCGCCAACAATCAACGAAATGCCGGCGACCACCGCCAGCAGCGTGGACATGATGCGCAGCGAATCGGTGCGCGCGGTGAGAAATTGCGCGAAGTTGCGCACGTCGAAGTCGTCGGTGCCGCCGGGTGGGATGCGATGGCGCTCACGGATCAGCGTGCGGATATCGGCTTCAATCAAATCCAGTCCGCGCGTGGTGCCACCCTTCACGACGATCGCCTGCACCGCGTCGGCATTGATCGCACCAGCACCGAGCAGGCGGCGTTTGCCGGTCGACAGCGGCACAAAAACTGCGTCGTCTTGATCGCGTCCAAAGGTACTTTGGCCTTTGGATTGCAGCACGCCGATCACCTCAACCGGCACACGGTTGATGCGCATCATCTTGCCGATTGGGTCTTCGGACGCAAACAGTTCGCGGGCGACCGTTTGTCCGATGACCGCCACTTTGCGCGCGCCTTTGACGTCATGTGCGTCAAGCAGACGTCCGCTAGCGAGCAGCCAGCCGGTGGCGCCCAGGTAATCGGCCCCGGCGGCTGAAATACTGGTCGACCAGTTGGTATCGGCATACACCAGCTGACCTTGCCCGTTGACCAAGCCGGACACTGATTCGACCGCGTCGATATCGCTCAAAATGGCTTTGGCGTCGTCTTCGGTCAAAGTGCTGACGGAGCCCGCGCCGCCGCGTACACCGCCGCCTTGCGAGCTGCCGCCGGTGACGGTCAGAATGTTTGAACCCAAGCCCGAGATGAGGGTGTCGATCCGCGCGGTGGCGCCGTTTCCGACGCCTAGCATAGCGATCAGCGAGGCCACGCCGATGATCACCCCGAGCGCGGTCAGCATGCTGCGCATTAAGTTGGCGCGCAGGGCGTCGAGGGCGGCGAGTAGGGAATCGGCGAAGCTCATGCGGCTTGCGCTTGCAGGTTAGGCTGGTCGCTTACGACGGTGCCGTCGCGAAAGCGGATCGTGCGTTTGGCGCGCGCAGCTACCGCCTCGTCGTGGGTGACGACCACAATCGTTAGGCCCTCGGCGTGCAGCTGATCAAGCTGCGCCAAAATCTCCAAGCCGGTGTTGGAATCGAGCGCGCCGGTGGGCTCATCGGCGAGCAGCAGCTTGGGCGTATTGACCAGCGCGCGGGCGATGGCCACGCGTTGGTTTTGGCCGCCCGAAAGTTGGCTGGGATGGTGTTTAGCGCGCTCGCTCAAGCCCACTTTGGCCAGTGCCGCGAGCGCTCGCGGCGCCCGCTGCGCGCGCGCGACGCCGCCGTACATCAGCGGCAGCATGACGTTCTCCAAAGCGCTCGCGCGCGGCAGCAGATTGAATGACTGGAACACAAAGCCGATGGTCTGATTGCGCACGCGTGCCAGTGCGTTGCCGTCGAGCTGTGCGACATCTTGGCCGTTGAGCCAATACTCGCCCGCGCTCGGCGAATCAAGACAGCCCAGCAGGTTCAGCAAGGTACTTTTGCCAGAACCCGATGGGCCCATGATTGCGACGTATTCGCCGCTGTTGATCTCTAGCGACACGCTCTTAAGCGCATGCACCGCCTGCTCACCTAGCTGATAGGTTTTGCCTAACAGAACCGTGCGGATCAAGCTCACGGGCGCACGCTCGAATCGACGCCGACCACCACTTCATCGCCCACCTTGAGGCCTTCGAGCACCTCGGTTTGGGTGCCGTCGCTGATGCCAATTTTTAGCAGCACCGCGCGCAAGCCGCCGGGCGTTTGGATGAACACGCGCGCGCGATTGCCGCTGGCCCGGCCGCGCTCGGCGAGCCACTCGTCAAGACGCGCAGCTTGAGCGGCATTGAGCTCCGGGCGCAGCGCGAGTGCCGCGTTGGAAAACACCGACTGCATGCGCGTGCGGCGCTCCTCGGGTGAGGGATTGCTCTGCGCAATCGAGGCCATCTCACCGCGCATACCGCCGACGATTTGCCGCAGTCGAGCGGCTTGCGTGGCATCCAGCCCCAGTTCTTTGGCCATCCGCTCGGCCGGATTCTCGCGCGCGCCCGCCGCAGGTTCAGGCCCGGCTTGCGCCACGGTGCTGCCAGCGGGCGGGCTAAAGCGCAGCGCGGCATTCGGCACGCGCACGGCCTGGGCGGTTTCGTTGATGATCAAATTGAGGTTGGCGGTCATACCCGGCAGCAGCTTTAACTGCGGATTTTCAGCGCTGATCACCACCGTGTAGGTGACCACGTTGAGCAGCAGCGTGGCCAGTTTGCGGATTTGCTCAACCTCGCCGGTGAAGCGCGCATCGGCAAACGCATCGACCGTGAAACGCACGCGCTGCTTCGGCTGCACCGCGCCGATATCGGCTTCGTCGATCGAGGCCTCGAGCTGCATCCTAGAGAGATCCTCAGCGATCGTGAACAGCACCGGCGCTTGCAAGCTCGCGGCCACGGTTTGACCCGAATTGACGTTGCGCGCAATCACCACGCCGTCCACCGGCGAGCGGATCTCGCAGCGATTTAGATCGGCCAGCGTCGCATCGAGGCTGGCTTGGCTTTGCGTGATCTGCGCTTGCGCCTGCACGATGCCTGCTTGCGCCGAGCGCCCGCGTGCGCGCGCCTGCTCGGCACGCAGGCTGGCGACGTCCAAATCACTCTCTGAAATCAGCCCTTTGCCGCGCACATTTTTCGCGCGTTTGAGCGATCGCTCGGCATCGAGCGTGTTGACCTTGGATTCCTCAAGCGCGGCCTTCGCGCTGGTTAAATTGGCATTCGAGATGGCCAGCTGCGCACGCGCTTGCTGGACGCGCGCTTGAAAAACCGAATCATCAATGCGCGCAAGCAAATCGCCCGCTTTGACCACCGAGTTGAAGTCCACTTTGAGCTCGGCGATCTGCCCTGACACCTGCGAGCCCACGTCTACCGTGACCCGCGCGCTCAAGCGCCCGGTCGCCGACACCGTTTGAGCAACGGGGCCCTGATCGACTTTGGCTAGGCGATAGGCCACGCGCCCCGGAGCGGCGCTGCCGAAATAGAAATAAACGCCCACCCCAACAATGGCGAGCGCGGCGATGTAGGCGATAAATCGTACGGATTTTGACATCGCGCTTTGTAGCGCAGCGAGTGTGCGCGTGGGATCAACTTTCGCCTTCGCCTAATTGCGCGTGGATTTGCGCGACGCGAGCTGATTTAAGCGCTCCACGGTGTCCTTATCTTGAGCCACGCCCGAATATAAAAACACGCGCACGCCGTGGGCTGGCACCACAGCGGCAAGTTCCTGCTCGGCGCGCACATCTTCACCGCTGAGCGCGTCTTGCCAGACGCCGGGCGCTAGAAAGCGCGTGACTCTCAGCGTTTGCGCGCTGTCGGCTTTATTGAGCATCACCAGTGCCGTTTGCGTGACACCCGCGTGCTGATAAACGCGGTAGAAAATGGCGTGATCGCCTTGCAGCTTGACGTTGAGCTGTAAGCCGCGCTGCAACGCGATGCTGCTTTTGCGCACGCCCGCGATCTTTTTTAGCGCCGCATAAATGGGATGCGCCGTTGCATCGCGCATGCGCTCGGTGCCGAAAAAGTTGCGATTACCCCAGTGTTCGGCGCGCCCGCGCATAAAGCCGATTTCCGAGCCGTAATAAATCACCGGAATGCCGCGTGCGGTGAACAGCCAGTTGTGCGCGTCGATAAAGCCTTGATCGGTGGCGTTCATCCGCGCCATGTCGTGGTTGTCGTAAAACGTGGTCAGCTCGTAGGGGTTATGAAACGGCCCGTCATTCAATGCAAGCGCGGGTTCAAGCGTTGCATAGCTGCTATTGGGTTTTTCAAACACCTCAAGGAGCGCCGCTTTGAGCGGAAAGTCGAGCACGCTGATCGCACCATTTTCGGGCCACGTGTACGGGGCGATGTTTTTCGGGTCGTAGTCAAACGCCTCGCCGAACATGAAAAACCCTGGGTGGCGCGCACGGATACGATCGCTGAAATCGCGCCAGTAGCTGGTGGGCTGGTGGCGGATGGTGTCGATCCGAAACGCGTCGGCGCCCTGCTCAATCCAGTGCAAATAAGCGCCCGCCAGATACTCGCGCACGGCCGGGGAATCGCCGTTGAGATCGGCCAGCTGGGCTAAGTCTTTCTTGCGGTTGAAAAACGCGTGCAGCGGATTATTCGCGTCCAGCGCCTCGGGGGCCAGATTTTGATGATCCGCCAGCAGTCGGCCGTCGGCGTCAAACACCTGCCCAAAGCCCGGCTGGCCAGTGGGCATCGTAAAACCCGGTGAGGCGTGGTTGGAGACGATGTCCAACACCACCTTGAGGCCTTTTGCGTGCAGGCCGTCGGCGAGCTCTTTGAAGCCCAAACCCTCGCTTGAGAGGTGCTCATCGACGCGATAGAAGTTCATGCCCCAGTAGCCGTGATAGCCCGATTTGCCGCGATCGGTCAGCGAGCTGCCGCAGCTGATCGGGTCGCCGCCGCTGAATGCTTCATTCGGGTTATCGATGATCGGGGTGATCCACAGCGCGCTAAAGCCCATGTCGCGGATGTAGTCGGCGGAATCCAGTAAGCCGCGAAAATCGCCGCCCAAATAGCCGACATTGTCGACTGTGCCGTCTGCGCAGGTCATTGGCCGATCAAAGCTTCGGTTAGCGCCGCCTTGCTCGCGTTGATCATTCAGCGGATCGCCGTTGACGAAGCGATCGGTCACCACAAAGTACACCGCCTCTTTGGCAAATGGCTCAAGGGTGCCGTAGTAGCTAGGCGTGGGCTTGACGCTAGTTTGGCTGCAAGCGGTTAGGCACAGCAGTGCCACGATCGGGATAGGGCGCATGGGCGAGGACTCAAGTGGCGGTGCTGGTGATTGGGTTACTGGAAATTTTTGGCTCAACGACGCGCACCAAACACAGCGCGCCAACGATCAAACTGATGCCGCTGATGGCCAGCGCGTAAATGGGCTGGTTGCCAAAAAAGGTCTTTAGGGTGGGCCCCAGCAGGGTGGCCGCCACGATCTGCGGCACCACAATAAACAGATTAAAGATGCCCATGTAGACGCCCATTTTTCGCGGGTCAATGGAGCTTGCGAGCAAAGCGTAGGGCATCGACAAAATGCTCGCCCACGCGATACCCACCAGCGCGAACGAGCCGATCAACTGCATCGGTGCGCTGACATAGAGCATCGACAAAAAGCCGACGCCGCCGAGCAGCAGCGAGCTTGCGTGCACCAAGCGCCGATTGACCACGTAGCGCGCCGCGTAAAAGCACAGCAGCAGCGCCATGAGCATCGACGAAAGCCCATAGTAGCCCTGGTACACGCCGACCAAATCGGCGGCGTTTTGAAAGGCCGCGCTGGCCTCGTTAAAGGCTTGCGCCTGCACGGGCTGGGTCATGTCAAAAGCTGCGGGATTAGGCGCGGGCGCTTTAAACACATGCTCGGTGAGCCCGGGCGTGGCCATGCTCCACATGCTGAAAAACGCCAGCCAGCTGAAAAACTGGACCACGCCAATGTTGATCATTTGCTGCGGCATCGCGACGATCAAAGCACCGATATCACGCAGCATGCGACCGTTGGATTTTTCGCGCGCAAACGCCGCTAGATCTTCGGGTGGATACTCTTTGGTGGTGAACACCGTCACCAGGATGCTGAACAGAAACACCGCCGCGCCAATCGCAAAGGCAATCTTGACCGAATCCGGGACCACGCCGGGCGCGGCGGAATTCGACACACCCAGAGAAGTGACAAACCACGGCAGATTGCTGGCAATCCACGTGCCGATACCAATGATCAGCGTTTGCAGCACAAAGCCATAAGAGCGCTGGTTTTCGGCCAGCTTGTCAGCGACCAGCGCACGAAACGGCTCCATGCTGATGTTGATCGAGGCATCCAGCACCCACAGCGTGCCAGCGGCGATCCACAGCGTCGGGGAATGCGGCATAAAGATCAGCGCGAGCGAGCTGAAAATGGCCCCAAGCAGAAAATACGGACGCCGCCGGCCTAACAACGGATGCCAGGTGCGGTCGCTTAAATAGCCGATCAGCGGCTGCACCAGCAGACCGGTCAGCGGCGCTGCAATCCACAAAAGCGGCAGGGCGTCTTTTTCAGCGCCCAGCGTTTGAAAAATGCGCGACATAAAGCCGCCCTGCAGCGCAAACCCAAATTGAATGCCCAAAAATCCGAACGACATGTTCCAGATTTGCCAAAAATTCAGCTGCGGCTTGTTGTGCATGACGGGCTCCAAATACGTTAAGGGTTGAGCGCTCGAGCGGCGCGGGCGAGCGTGCCAATCGTTACCCAGTCGGCGTTAGTGAGCGCCTCGGGCGGCACCATCCACGAACCGCCCACCGTGAGCACATTGGGCAGCGCCAAGTACGCAGCCGCGTTGAGCGCATCGATGCCGCCGGTCGGGCAAAAGCGCACGTCAGCAAAGGGGCCGTAGAACGACTTCAGCGCAGGAATTCCACCGCTGGCGGCGGCTGGGAAAAACTTGAAGCGTTGATGACCGTATTCGAGCCCGAGCATGATCTCGCTAGCGCTTGAAATCGCTGGAATCCATGGGATGAGCCCACCCGAGGTGCCCTCATATAACAGCCGAGTCGCACCTGGGGAAATGGCAAACACGGCGCCCGCGCTGTGCAGCGCGCTTAAATCTTGCGCGCGTAGCACGGTGCCCGCACCGACGATCGCGCCGGGAACGTGACGCGCAATCGCCTCGATTGCCTTGAGCGCGATAGGTGTGCGCAAAGTGACTTCCAGCACCGGCAAACCGGCCTCCACCAGCGCGCTCGCCAGCGGCACGGCGTGCGCTAAGTTGCTGATCGCCAGCACCGGCAATACGGGTGCGCGCTTAAAGATTTCATCAATTGCGATCATGAATTTTGCTCGCGGAGTGCAGCAGCGGCGCCAAGCAGGCCGGGATAGGAATGGGTGATCACGTGGATCGGAATGGCCGCCAAATAGTCGGCGAAGCGACCTTTTGCCAAAAAGCGCTCGCGAAAGGCGCTGCTGCGCACGAAGTTGATAAAGCGCGGCACGATGCCGCCGGCAATGACCACACTGCGCGCGCCGTGGATCAAAGCGGTATCACCCAATACGCTGCCTAGAATTGCGCAGAATCGCGCCAGCGTTCGCCGCGCAATCAGGTCGTGGCCTTCGAGCGCTTGGGTGACGATTTCCTCCGGCGCGCGCAGGTGCGCAACTCCAGTGTCCACACCGCTCGCCCCGCGCAGCGCGGCGTCGATATGGCTTAAACCCGCGCCGGACAGCAGGCGCTCGTTCGAGCAGCGCCCAAATCGCGCGCTGACCCACTCGGCGATCAGGCGCTCTTCATCGTTCAGCGGCGCAAAACTAACGTGCCCACCCTCGGTTTCAATGACGTGCCAACCGCGCTCGGCATTGCCTGCGAGCAGCGCGACACCCAGACCAGTGCCCGGCCCGATCAGCGTGATCGGCCCGCGCACCGGCGGCTCGGGCGCGCCATACAGCGCGTGCAGGTCGGGCGCTTGCAGCACTGTCACCGCGTGCGCGATCGCGCCAAAATCGTTGATCACGCGCAATCCCTGGAGGCCCAAAGTGTGCATCAGCTCGCGCTGGCTGAACGCCCACGCGCGGTTGGTCATGCGCACTTCGTCGTGGATGATCGGGCAGGCAACCGCGAGACCGGCAAGCGTCGGGCGCACGCCGACTTGCTCGAGATAATGTTCAGCCGCGTGGTGCAAGCTCGCAAATTCAGCGCAGCGCAGCGAGGCTTGCGCGCTCAACTCAAGGTGCTCAGCGCGCAAATCCGTGAGCGCAAAGCGCGCGTTGGTGCCGCCAATATCGGCGATCAGGGCAAGCTCGGCCGGACGTTCGTGCATGCGCCTTAGCCTTCAAAAAACAGCGCGCTGCCGCCTGCTTCGGCGGAATCGGCGTTGGCGCGAAACAGCCCAAATAGCTCGCGCCCCATGCCGTGCCGGTTGCCCAAAAGATCAAGCGCTTGCGGCGGGCGCAGCTGCAAATCTGACGGCCCTTCGAGCAGGCCCAAGTCGGCGTCGATGCGGATCATATCGCCGTCTTTTAGGCGCGCAATCGCGCCGCCCGCCGCGGCCTCGGGCACCACGTGAATCGCAGCAAGTACCGAGCCTGAAGCACCCGACATGCGCCCGTCGGTGAGCAGCGCCACGCGCTGCCCGCGCAGTTGCAAAACCTGCAAAGTGGGCGTGAGTTTATGCAGCTCTGGCATGCCGTTAGCGCGCGGCCCCTGGCCCACAATCACCGCGACAAAATCACCGGTGAGGCTGCCCGCTTTGAACGCGTCGAGCAAATCGTCCTGCGTATAAAACACCCGCGCGGGTGCCTCGATCACGCGATGTTCAGCGAGTACCGCCGACACCTTGACCACCGCACGGCCTAGGTTGCCCGTTAACAAGCGCAAACCGCCTTCCTGATCAAAGGGCTCATCCACGCTGCGCAAGATCTCGCGATCGAGCGATGCGCGCGGCGCAGCGCGGAAGCTTAAGCGCTGGTCCTGAAGGAACGGCTCGTGCGCCTGGGCGTATAAATCACCACCGTGCACGCACTTTAGATCGGCGTGCAGCAGGCCCGCGTCGAGCAGGCTTTTGATCAGCACGCCCATGCCACCGGCTGCGTGAAACTGGTTCACGTCGGCATAACCGTTCGGATAAATGCGCGCCAACAGCGGGGTGGCGCGCGAGAGCTCGTCTAGATCGCTCCAATCGATGCTGATCCCGGCGGCGCGCGCAATGGCGACTAAATGGATCGCGTGGTTGGTCGAGCCGCCTGTTGCGCTTAAACCCACCATGCCGTTGACGATCGCGCGCTCATCGATCAGCTCACCGATCGGGGTGACCTGAGAAGGATCGGCAAGACGCTCCGTGGCGGCCACGGTAAGCACATCGCGCAGCGGCGTGTTCGGGTGGATAAACGCGCTGCCCGGCAGGTGCAAGCCCATCACCTCCATCAGCATTTGATTCGAGTTAGCGGTGCCATAAAACGTGCAGGTTCCCGCGCTGTGATACGACGCCGCTTCAGCCGCAAGCAGCTCCGCACGGCTCGCGCGGCCTTCGGCGTAGAGCTGGCGCACGCGCGCTTTTTCTTTGTTCGGCAAGCCCGAGGGCATCGGCCCGGCGGGCACGAAAATCATCGGCAAATGGCCAAACTGCAGCCCACCGATCAGCAAACCTGGCACGATCTTGTCGCAGACGCCCAACAGCAGCGCCGCATCAAACATCTCGTGCGATAAAGCAATTGCCGTGGCCAGCGCAATCACGTCGCGCGATTGCAACGAGAGTTCCATGCCGACGCGTCCTTGAGTCACCCCGTCGCACATCGCCGGCACGCCGCCGGCTACTTGTGCCGTGGCGCCCGCATTGCGCGCTGCCATTTTGATCAACGCCGGATAATTCGCGTAGGGCTGGTGCGCCGAAAGCATGTCGTTATAAGCGGTCACAATCGCGATATTCGACGCGTGACCGTGGCTTAACGCGGCTTTGTCGTCGCCCGCTGCGGCAAAGCCGTGGGCCAGATTGCCGCAGCTCAAACGCGTGCGCGTGCGGCCTTCTAGTGCCTTTGCGCGCAGCCGCTCAAGGTAGGCGCGGCGGCCGGCTTCGCTGCGCTTCACGATGCGCTCGGTGACGGCTAAAACGGTAGGGTGCAGGGGCATTTCAATGGGCGCTCCAGTGGATTTCAAGCTTGCGATTTGGGTCTTTCAAGGTCGCGCTGATCGGCAGCACATCGTTGCTGACTTGGCCTTTAGCGCGCGCCAAAACCGCGAGCTTGGGCGTGCCGCTGATCAGTAGCCAGCGTATATGCGCATGCAGCAGGCGCTTTAGAGTTAGCGATATCCGCGCAAACGGCGCGTCGGCTGGTCGGGGGTTAGGCTCGACCACCAGCGCATCGTCAGCGGATCGCAAATCAAGCCCGCGGACCAATTCGCGCGCACCGGGAAACAGCGACGCGAAGTGCCCATCAAGGCCCATGCCCAGCAGCACCAGATCAAACGGCTGCGGGTACTTAGCAAGTTCAGCACACGCGAACGCGGCATCCGGCGCACCGGTGAGAACATCGGGCGCGAGTTTGAGCACCCGCACGCCGTGCGCGGCGGCAAACGCTTGCTCGAGATCGCGGCCGTTGCGCGCGCTATCTGCAAAATCAACCCAGCGCTCGTCGGTCGGCACCAGCGTGACCGCCGACCAGTTGAGCGCGTGCTCAGCGAGCGCGCGATACAGCGGCAACGGCGTGCGCCCGCCGGCCAGCGCCAGCCACGCGTGGCCGCGCTTGGCGATCGCGTCGTTGATAATCAAGACCAGTTCCGCGCTCAGCGTTTTGTACATCGCGTCGAGGTCAGGGTGATGGGTTTCAAGCCACGGCATATCGATCTCCGCGTCACTCACGCCAGCTGTGACCATGGCGCTCGATCAAGCCGACCGCGCTGTTGGGTCCAAAATTGCCGGCGTTGTAGAGCTTTGGGCCACCGCTGGCTTCACGCCAACCGCTCGAAATCGCATCGACCCACGACCACGCCGCTTCCACTTCATCGCGCCGCACAAACAGCGTGCCGTTGCCCTCGATCGCGTCCAGGTACAGCCGCTCATAAGCAATCCGCTTGCGGTGCTGCGCGAAGGCATCGTGCAAATCCAAATCGAGTGCGACCTGTTCTAGTTTCACGCCGTGGCGATCCAAACCCGGGGTTTTGCTCATCAAAGTCAGCGAGATGCGCTCCTCGGGCTGCAAGCTGATGGTCAGCGCGTTCGGCGGCATGCTCACGCCCGGCGGCGTAAAGATCGAATGCGGCACCGCTCGAAACTGGATGTAGATCTCCGTGCAGCGGCGCGGCATGCGCTTGCCGGTGCGCAAATAAAACGGCACGCCCGACCAGCGCCAGTTATCGATGTGCGCGCGGATGGCGACAAAGGTTTCGGTGCGGCTCGGGCGGCCGAGTTCTTCCACATAGCTCGGCACCGCTTGGCCATCAATCGCCCCGGCGCTGTATTGGCCGTTGACGGTATGGCTGGCGACGTCGGCGGCACCGACAATCGGGCGCAGCGAGCGCAGCACTTTGATCTTCTCGTTGCGCACCGCGGCGGCATCAAAATGCGACGGTGGCTCCATCGCAGTCAGGCATAGCAGCTGCAATAGATGGTTTTGCAGCATGTCGCGCACGGCGCCGGAATCGTCGTAATAATCACCGCGCCCTTCCACGCCGACGGTTTCAGCGATGGTCAGCTGGACCTGTTCGATATGCCGCGCATTCCATAACGGCTCAAACAGCGCGTTACCAAAGCGCAAGGACAACAGATTCTGCACGCCTTCCTTGCCCAGATAGTGGTCGGTACGAAAGACGCGCTGCTCGTCGAAAAACGGCGCGATGCCGTCATTGATGGCGATCGAGGAGGCCAAATCCTGGCCAATGGGTTTCTCAATCATGACCCGCACCGAGCGATCGGCCAAACCGTTCTCAGCGAGCATGCGGCAGATCAGCGCGTAATATTTCGGCGCGGTGCTCAAGTGACACAGCACATCGCCGTTGCGCAACTCGCACACGCGTATCGCAAGTTCTTTCCAGGCGCTGGCGTCGTCGAGCGCGGTCGCCTGGTAATACAAGCGCTCCAAAAGGCTCGCAACGGTAATTGCGTCGCGCTCGCTTGCGGCGACTCGCTGCTCGATGGTTTCCGCTACCAGCGCGCGAAATTGGCTGGTGGTCATCGGGCTGCGCGCGGTGCCCAAAATGCGGAAGGCGTTGGGCAATAAGCCCTCGCGATGCAAGCCATACAGCGAGGGCAACAGCATGCGCTGCGCCAAGTCGCCAGTGGCGCCAAACAACACCAGCAGGGAAGCAGCTTTGGCAGTCATCACGATTCGATCGAGCTAGCGCGGAAGTAGCGCATATAGCGCGCCGTGCGCAGGAAGTTCAAGGCGCGTGCCGTGGATCTCACCTTCGATCAAGCCGTGGCCGTGCAGCAAGCGCGCGTTGTTGAGCTCCGGGAGGTCGGGCAGTTCAAGTGCAATTGCAGCCGCGCTCAAGTTAAAAGCGACGAGAATCCGCGCGTCTAAATGCTCGCGCACAAACGCCAGCAGCGGCTCGGGCGTGTCGATAAAGCGCAACGACCCCAAGCACAGCGCGGGCTGCTCGCGGCGCCAATGCATAAAGGTGCGAAAGCCGTTCAACACCGAGTGCGGGTCGGCGTGCTGCACTTGCACCGCTAGCGCCAAGTGTTCGGCAGGCACCGGCAGCCACGGCTGCACACGGCTAAAGCCCGCGTGTTCAGCGCTTGACCAGGGCATCGGCGTGCGGCAACCGTCGCGACCTTTGAACGTCGGCCAAAAGGCAATGCCGTACGGATCACGCAGCGCCTCAAAGGCAATGTCCGCCTCGGGCAAGCCGAGTTCTTCACCCTGATAAACGCACACCGATCCGCGCAGCGAGGCGACCATCGCGGTGAGCTGGGTGGCCAGCGCGCGCGGCGCATTTGGCCCGCCCCAGCGGGTCAGGACACGCTCGACATCGTGGTTAGAAATAGACCAGCACGGCCAGCCGCCTTGCACAATGTGCTCCAGGCGCGCGACCGTCTCGCGGATGTAGCGCGCCGAGAAATCGCGGGTCAGCAGCTCAAAGCTATAGCCCATGTGCAAGCGCTGCGGCGTGGTGTATTCAGCCATTGTCGCAAGCGAATCTTCAGACGATATCTCGCCCAAAGCGGCGCTGCCCGGATAGCGATCGAGGAGCGCGCGCAAGCGTTCCAGAAAGCCCAAATTTTCGGGCCGCGTGTTGTTGTAGTAGTGGTATTGAAAGGCGTACGGGTTGTCGGCACTAAAGCCGCGCCCTGAGCGCGCGCTTTCCGGCTTGGGCGGGTTGTCGCGAAGTTGCGCATCGTGGAAACAAAAATTGATCGCGTCCAAGCGCAGCCCGTCGACGCCGCGCTTAAGCCAAAATTCCACGTTGTCGAGCGAGGCTTGCTGCACCTCGGGATGGTGGAAATTAAGGTCCGGCTGGCTGACCAAAAAATTGTGCAGGTAATACTGTGTGCGGCGCGGCTCCCACTGCCACGCCACGCCGCCAAAGATCGACAGCCAGTTGTTCGGGCCGCAGCCGTCGGCGCGCGCATCGGCCCACACGTACCAATCGGCCTTCGGGTTGTGGCGGTTTGAGCTGCTCTCCTGAAACCACGTGTGCGCGCTGGCGGTGTGGCTTAAGACCTGATCGATCATCACCTTGAGGCCGAGACGATGGGCTTTCTCAAGCACCCGATCGAAGTCCGCCAACGTGCCAAACATCGGGTCGACATCGCAGTAATCCGCGATGTCGTAGCCGAAATCGGCCATCGGCGATTTGAAAAACGGCGAAATCCAAATGGCATCCACACCCAGGGAGGCAATGTAGTCGAGGTGCGCGTACACACCGGGCAAATCGCCGATGCCGTCTTCGTTGGAATCGCAAAAGCTGCGCAGATACACCTGATAAATCGCCGCACCACGCCACGCATCATCGGCACTCGATAGCCCAGCTGGCGCCTCAAGCGCAGATTGCGTGCTCATTAAAATCTCCAGCGCGCGCCGTTTTAGCGCTTGGCAAAAAAGTGTCCGGTAAGCTTAAGCGTGCCGTCGAAGGCGGTCCGCTGGGTGCATACGTATTCATCCGGGCAGCCTAGCGCACGCGACTGGCGCGCGAGTAGCGTGTACGGATTGTCCTGATTTAGCGTGAGCCAATTGCCGATGTCTTTAGTCATTCACCTGCGCTACTTTCTGCTGCTCAGCGCACTCTCAATGAATGTGCAAGCAAGCCCGCTGCGCGCGGCCGATTGCAACGATTCAGCCGTGCGCACGCTCAGCCGCGCTGTGACACCCGCAGCAGACGCGCGCGCGCACTGGCTAGATCTCAGGCGCATGCGCTGGTCGGCTGAAGCTAGCGACGGCCAATTCAAGCTCTATGTGTCTGCGGTCGGCGCGCTCAACCTTAAGCGTGGCAATAAGGCGAGCGGCGCCGATGCGGTGCTCGCTTTAAACACGGTTGACTCAAGCCTGCCAGAGAAATTTAAATGGTTAACTGCCAGCGGCGTGACCCTTGAACTCAAGCCAACCGATGCAGCCACACTGGATGCAGGCTTCAACGGCCAAGTGCTGCTGGTGCGCGAAAATGCGCAAGGTCTTGTTGAGGATTTCACCGCGCTTCAGCAGCCCGGCTACCTCGATGCACGCTATGCCGCAGCCGCACAAATCGCCGACTTCGGCGTGACGCTCAGCGATCAGTCCGTACAGCTCAAACTGTGGGCGCCGACCGCGCGCACGGTTGCGGCTTGCGTGTTTGCTGAAAGTTCCGAGGCGCAGCTGCAAGCCCTTCAACTCGACCCCTCAAGCGGCGCGTGGAAGGCCGAGCTAAAGCCTTCGCATGCAGATGATTACTATGTGTATCTGCTCGACGTGTTTGTGCCCAGCGTCGGCTGGATGCGCCACCGCGTGACCGATCCGTATGCGCTCAGCCTCAACGCGAACGCCGAGCGCAGCCTGATTGCGGACCTTGACGCGCCCGCGCTCAAGCCGGCTGGCTGGGATCGTCATCCGCGCCCGGCTGCGCTTGAGACCGCGACGGATCTGTCGATTTACGAGCTGCATGTGCGCGATTTCTCGATTAGCGATTTATCCGTCAAACCAGCGTTGCGGGGCAAGTATTTGGCCTTCACGCAGGCCCGCTCAAACGGCATGCGCCATTTGCGCGCGCTCGCCCAAGCCGGGATCAGCGACGTGCATTTGCTGCCGGTGTTTGATTTTGCCAGCGTGCCGGAATTGGGCTGCGCGGCGCAAGCTGCGGACACCCAAAAAGACTGCTTCAACTGGGGCTACGATCCCGCCCATTTTGGTGCGCCCGAAGGCAGCTACGCCAGTGACGCAGCGGACGGGCGCGTGCGCATTGTTGAGTTTCGAGCGATGGTCCAGGCGCTGCACGCGGCGGGTCTGCGCGTGGGCATGGATGTGGTCTACAACCACACCGCGGCCGCTGGTATCGATCCCCGCGCGGTGCTGGACCGTATCGTGCCGGGCTACTACCACCGGCTGGATGTGAACGGCAAAATTGAGCGCTCGACGTGCTGCGAAAATACCGCCACCGAGCATTTGATGATGGAAAAGCTCATGGTCGATACGGCCGTGCGCTGGGTGCGCGATTATCAGATCGATTCGTTTCGTTTCGATCTGATGGGCCACCAGCCGCGCGCGGCAATGGAGCGCTTGCAGCTGGCGATAGACCGCGCTGCCGCTCGGCATATTGATCTGCTCGGCGAAGGCTGGAATTTTGGCGAAATTGCCAACAACGCGCGCTTTGTGCAGGCCTCCCAGCTCGAGATGCGCGCCAGTTCGATCGCCACGTTTAGCGATCGGGCGCGCGATGCGCTGCGCGGCGGTGGCTGCTGCGATAGCGGTGCGGATTTGCTCAGCAAAAAGGGCTTGCTGACCGGCGCCAGCGACGATTTGCGCCTGGCCAATCTCGCCCGGGTTGGGCTAGCCGGATCGCTGCAAACTTTCACTTTAAAAGACGCTAGCGGTGCGCGCGTCAAGCTTAAAGACCTCGATTACGCGGGCCAAATGGCCGGCTACGCGAGCGCACCGGGCGAGGTGGTCAACTACGTTGAAAACCACGACAACCCAACGCTGTTTGATATCGGC
>Ga0105048_10006751_pt1 | contig 18506 bp, 11 predicted proteins | sample MAT05_FD_78382 | JGI IMG/M metagenome (GOLD analysis project Ga0105048, IMG submission 78382) | Freshwater microbial communities from Lake Fryxell liftoff mats and glacier meltwater in Antarctica - MAT-05 | ecosystem: Environmental > Aquatic > Freshwater > Ice > Liftoff microbial mat | place... | reverse complement strand
GAAACTGCCCCCCGCCAGGCAAAGCCTACCGGGCTCGCGCTCAACCCCCTGCTTTACAAGGGTTCGAGAGCGATGGGCGCATCTATGCACGGCGATTTTCGCGCTGACAAGAGTATTTCGCGTGCATGCCGCACAAAAAACCCAAAAAACGCGCTGAGAGGCCTCCAGCCCCCCTGAAATGCCCCAATCCGGCGAGGTCGCCACGATCTGAAACGCGATCTTGCGGGCGATCTGCGCAGGCAAGATCGGCCGCGCGCAGCACAACATCTGCAGCGCTCAGCGGCGCCCCTTGTACTCCATCATCCCTTGCATCACGCCCTCGGCCGCCGCCGCGACCTCGCCTTCTTCACGCGCGCGGTCGACGCAGTCCTCGCACATCTTCTTGGTCTTGCCGCCGACCTTCACGGACACGAGCGTGTCGACCTCGTTCTCGCAGACCTTGCACTCGGGCATCGCGGGGCTCCTTGCTCGGTCGGCGATTCTACACGTGTCCCGCGTCGCGCAGCACCGCCTCGTAGCCCTCGCGGTAGCTCGGATAGCGCAGCGTGACGCCGAGCTCGCGCAGGGCGCGGCTCGCGTCGACGATGCGGTTTCCGCGCAGCGTCGGGGGGGCGTCGCTCGCCGAGATCGCCGGTGGCAGCGGCAGCGCCAGCCGCGCGCAGAGAAACTCGACGACGGCGCGCTGCGTGGCGGGCTCGTGATCGCCGACGACGTAGGTGCTGCGCGGCGCGGCGCGATCGAGCGCGGCGAGCGCGAGCACGGCGAGATCGTCGACGTGAATGCGCGAGACGTAGCGGTTGCCGTCTTCGACGAGGCGATGGGTGCCGGCGAGCAGGCGCTTGTGCAGGCCAGAGCCGGCGCTGTAGATCGCGGGCGCGCGCAGCACGATGGCGCCGACGTCGCGCCAGAGATCTTCAGCGTGGAGCCGGGGCGCCGCGCGCGCGTCTTCCGGAGCGACGGGGGTGTCATCGTCGACGTGGCCGCTCACAGGGCCGAATACGCCGGTGGTCGAGATGTAGACGATGCGTCGCGCGGCGCGCAGCGCAGGCGCAAACGCGGCGTCGCTCGTGCCATCGGGCGGAAACGAGACGACGACATCGGTGTCGGCGCGCACGGCGGCGCGCAGCGCGTCGACTGAGGCGCTCGCGTCGTCGCGGAGCAGCAGCGTGTCGACGCGGAACGTCGCGCGCATCTCGTCGGCGCGCGCGAGTGAGCGTGTGGTGGCGAGGATCGCGTGCGTGTCGCGGCGCGACAGCTCGCGGTGGACGGCCATGCCGAGCTGGCCGTAGCCGACGATGAGAAGCGTGGGGCGCGGTGTGGTCATGGTGCGGGAGTGATCGCCGGTGCGGGTGTTGATGGTGGTGCGCGTGGCGGGGATGAGCGCGGCTCGCCGAGGCGCGGAAGCGCAACGGGTGCGCCCGACGGTGCGCCGCCCGCGGGTGCCCGTGGGCGCTCGAGCATGCCCCGCGCGTAGCGGAGCACCAGCGCGATCTGGCGCGGCGTGAGCTCGGTGCGGAAGTGCAGGGTGTCGCCCTCGACTTCGATCGTCGCGTGATCGAGTGCGCTGCCGAGCCCGACCAGCGCGACCAGCGCGTTGCGGGCGTAGGTGGCGCGCATTCCGTCCCAAAATTCGCGCGCTGCGGTCGCCTGATTGGCGCTCTCGAAATGACCATCGGCGACGACCTCGACGCGCCCCGCTGCGAGCTCTCTCGCCGCGGCGCGCAATCGCGTCGGGATGCTCTCCGTCGGGCCGCCGCGAACGAACGCGCGCGCGCCTTCGACCTCGATGCTGAGCACCTCGCCCTCCGCCATCGAGAGGAGCGCGTCGGCGTCGTCGGGCACCGGCGTGCCGGCCGCCTGCGCGAGCCGCTCCGCCTCACGGCGCCGCTCGCGCGCGACGGCGATGACGCGCGGCAGATCTTCGTCGCGCGTGATGGTGAAGGCGTGCGGACCGACCAGCGCGATCACGCGCTCGGTCGCGTCGATGTTCGGCCAGCGCGCGACGTCGAAGCCGCGCTCGCGGCGCCAGCGCGGAGTCTCGCCGCGCGCCGCGGCCATCCGCGCGACGGCCTCGCGCACTTTCGTCTCGTCGCCGACGTAGCGGCCACTCATCACGAGGCGCGAGCGCTGTAGGTTCGGCGACGCGATCAGCAGGCGCTCGAGATCATCGAGCGGCTCGATGCCCGAGCCGTCGAGGATCGCGTGCCAGTCGGGCACCGCGGCGAGCAGCGCGCGCACCTCGGGCGCGAGCGGCGACTGTCGCAAGCGCACGAGGTCGATGCGCAGCGCGAGCTGCGCGCCAGGTGGCGCGTACGCCGCGAGACCGGGCCCACCGGCGCCTCCACCGCTGCCGGCCGCGTGCCCGTCGCCCGCATCGCCGTCCGCGCTCGCAAGCTGTGCGGCGCTGGCATCGGCGCCGGCATCGCCGTCGCCTTCCGCCGCGGCGACGAGCATCGCTGCGTCGCCCGCTTCTGCGTCCGAGTCGACGGCGGCGTCGGATTCGCCGCCCGCATCGCGACGGCGCCTTCGTCCCGCATCTTCGACGCTCGCGTCGGCGGAGACTCCCGCGTCGCTCGCGCCGCCCGCGGACTCGCCCTCGCCGGAGGCCACCGCTGGCGTGACGGGCTCGGCAGGCGCGGGTGTCGGCGTCGCGCCGCCGGGCAGCTCCATCGCGCCGCTCATGCCGAACTCGACCTCGAGCGGCAGCTGCAGCTCGAAGCCGAGCGATGGCGCCGAGCCGTACGTGAGGATCAGCGCGACGAGCCCGCCGTGCACGATCAGCGAGCCGAGCGCGCCGAGCGCGACGCCGAGCTGCACGGAGGGCGATGGCCGTATCGGCCTCGGCGAATCGGTGGAGGACGCGGAGGTCATGGACTCGGCCAAAGTGCGTAGCCCCGAACGGCGCCGCGCGCACGCGAGCGGTTGACCGATGGTGCTACGCGTGAGAGATGCGCCGTCCGATGTCGGCCGCAGCCGCGGTCCGACGAGCGCTCATCAGGAGGTCTGCGGTGGTTCGGCTGCGTCTGTGCTGCGGGGTTCGCGATGGAAGCGCCGTCCTCGCTGTGCTGCTCGCGCTGGCGGTGCTGCCGGCCTGCAGCGGCGGCGCCGGAGCCGGCACGACGCCGCGCGACGCTGGGCCCGCAGCGGCGCACGTCAGCGATGGTGCGACCGCCGCGGTAGACGAGGCCGTCGATGCGGGACCACCGCCGCGTCTCTACGCGAAGCGCTTCGTCGTCAACGTGCGCGTGGCGCCGGACAACGAGTCGTTCCGCCAAGGATATCTGCGCGGCGGCGCGATCGTGCGCGCGAAGAACAGCGTGCCGCTCGAGCGCGGCAAGCCGGGCTGCCTCGCGGGCTTCTGGGAGCTCGAGACCGGCGGCTACGTCTGCAACGTGCGCGACGTGATGGCGTTTCACGGTCGCCGTCCGCCGGAGCGGCCGCCGTCCCCTGCGGATCGCGAGGCCGTGCTGCCTTACGAGTACGGCATCAACCGGCGCAACAACACCGCGATGTACCGCCGCTTGCCGACCGACGAAGAGGCCGCGGAATTCGAGGGATATCGTATTCCTGGTAGCGAGCCGCCCGATGGCGGCGTCGTCGCCGAGGGCACACCGAGCGGCGCATCGCCTGGCGCTGAGCCGACCGCGAACCCCGCCGCGCCCGAGAACACGCCGCCAGTCGCCGGTGCCAGCGAGCTCGCCGCGACCAACGCGGCCGCGATGCAGGAGCTCGCCGCGGTCAACGCGCCCCTCGAGCCCGTCGACGCGGGCGGCCCACCGACGCTCGCCTCGCTGCGCGGCGAAGAGGACAGCGCGCTCCTGCGCCGGCTGGTGAAGGGCTTCTACATCAGCCTCGATCGCGATGTGCGCGTCCGTCAGCGCCGCTACTGGCGCACGTTGTCGAATGGCTACGTGCCCTACGATCGCCTCTCGACCGTCCGCTGGCCGTCGTTTCGCGGCAAGGTGCTCGACGGCACTACCGTGACGCTGCCGGCGGTCTACGTCGTGGTCGAGCGCGCGTACACCTATCGCAAGACCGACGATGGCCGGCTGCGGCGCGTGGGCCAGGCCGCGTTTCACGACTTCCTCGGCGCGACCGTCACCGAAGAGATCCGCGGCAAGGAGTACGTCGCGATCGCGGGCGATCTCTACATCGAGCGGCGCGATGTGCGCTACGTGACGCCGACTACCGAGCTCCCGCCGGGCCTCGCCGCTGGCGAAAAGTGGATCGACGTCGACCTCGCGCAGCAGACGCTGGTCGCCTACGAGGGCGATCGCCCGGTCTACGTCACGCTGGTCTCCACCGGCCGCATCATGATCGTCGACGACCCCGAGCTCGATCGGCGCACGCCGCCGGGCGACTACCGCATCACCAGCAAGCACGTCGCGACGACGATGGACGGCGACAGCGCGGTCGACGGTCCGTACTCCATCGAGGACGTGCCGTACGTGATGTACTTCCAGCTCGCCTACGCGCTGCACTCGGCGTTCTGGCACAACCGCTTCGGCCGCACGAAGAGCCACGGCTGCGTCAACCTCGCACCGCTCGACGCCAAGTGGGTCTTCGAGTGGAGCCTGCCGCACGTCCCGCTCAGCTGGCATGGCGCATACCCATCGCCACAGACGCCGGGTACCCGCCTAGTCATTCACGGCGACACGCCGGAAGGCTGACGCGAAGGGCGTGTCGTTCCGAAGGCTGACGCGAAGGGCGTGTCGTTCCGAAGGCTGACGCGAAGGGCGTGTCGTTCCGAAGGCTGACGCGAAGGGCGTGCCGTTCAGAAGGCTGACGCTCGACAGCGCGTCAGCGTGCGCGCAGGGCCTGCAGGAGCGTGCGGCCACCGGCGCCCGCCTTCGCCGCGATGCGGTCGGCCACGGGGCGACCGATCTTGACGAACTGGGCGCGCTCTGCGGGTGTCGGTCGGTACACGTTGATGCCGACGCGGCCGAGGTTCTGCAGGAGGATCGGATCCATGCGGCGAACCGAGGTGCGGCCCTCTGTGATGAGTGACGCAGGCACGTTGCTCATCAGCGTCTGCAGATCAGGCGGCAGCGCGTCGTACCAAGTCTTCGAGTAGACGATGACGCCCGGCTGATAGCAGTGCTCGCTCAACGTCAGCTGGCGCGCGCCTTGGTACCAGCTGGTCGCGAAGGTGAAGAGCGGCGTGTTGTCAAAGCCGTCGACGACGCCGGTCTGCAGGCTGGTGAGCACGTTGGTGACGTCGATCGGCACTGGGCTCGCGCCGAACGCGCGATACGTCTCGAGGTGGACCGGCGACTCTTGCGAGCGCATGCGCAGGCCGCGCAGATCGGCCGGTGTGCGGATCTGCTTCTCCTTCGTGTACCAGCTGCGGAAGCCGTTCTCCGCCCAGAAGCCGAAGGTGAACCCGCGCTTGGTCAGCAGGCCGCTGACCTGCGCGCGCGTCCCTGGCGCGTCGAGCGCGCGGTCCGCCTGCTCCACCGTGTCGAACAGGTAAGGCGACTCGATCACGTCGAGCTCCGGCACGAGCGAGCCGATCGCGGCCGCCGATCCGCCGAAGACCTGGATGGTGCCCTGCGAGGTGCGACGCACGAGCGCCTTCTCACCGCCGAGCGAGCCGCCCATGAACATCTTCACTTGGATGCGGCCCTGCGAGCCCTTCTCGACGTACGACTTGAACTGCTTGAGCTGCTTCTCCCACGGCGTCCCTTCGGGCGCGACCGTGGCGATCTTCATCTGGATGCGCTCTTGCGCACCAGCGTCTTGCTCGGTGACGACGAGCCCAATCGCGCACACGGCGGCGCTGACGACTGCGAGCAGGAGCGTGAGCTTCTTGTGCGACATCGAATGCCTCCATGGCGCTCGCGCAGAGCGAAGCGCCGCGACCCGGGACCTGAGACGGAGCGTGCTGCGATTTGTTCAGCGAGCCGCGGCCAGGCTCACTCGAACAGCTCGTCGGCGCGCGCCATCAGCTCGCGGGCTTTGCGCTGCTCGACGAGGTTCTCCGCGGCGACGTCGGGCATCGCCTGCGCATCGCCGTTGATCACGAGGTTGAGCTGCTCGTCGAAGATCGCGCGGTTCTGCGACTTCTGTGCGTAGTCCGACGCAAACAGCACATGCGTCGCGAAGTAGCGCGGCTCGATCGCGATCGACGCCTCGAAGTGCTCCTTCGACTTGTTCAGATCGCCGCCCGCGTAGGCCGGAGCGCGCGCGAAGAACGCGCCGAAGTAGCGGTGTGGGGCGCCGTAGAAGTAGTTCGCGTCGAGCGCGAGGCAGCGCGTCATGACCGCGCGAATCTCGTCTTTGTAGGAGAGCAGCGTCGCGAAGCCCTGCGCCGACGCCCACTTGCCGAGGTTCGCCGAGCGCCAGTAGAGCGCTGGCACCGCGCTGCGCTCGAACAGGCTGACGACCTCTTCGATGCGCGCGCCCTCGCGCATTCGCGTCGCGAACGCTGGCGAGACGGCGAGCAGGCCTTTTTCGCCGGAGCGCGTGCCCTTCTCGAAGGTCGCCATCATCTCTTCCTGCTTGGCCTCGTCGAACGAGAGGTGGCCATCGGCGAGGAAATAATAGGCGTGCGAGAGCGCCGCCCAATCTTCGGTGTGCGAGCCGTCGAGGACGAGCGCCTCTTCCCACTTCGCGATGGCGAGCCGCAGCTTCGCCTCGTCGCCGCGCTCGGCGTACGCCGCCGTCGCCTCGGCGAGCAGCGCGGTGCGGCGCGTAGCGGCCTCGGGAGTCGAGTTGGCCCCGGCTGTGGTCGGCGACGTCGTGGCGTCGTCCTCCCACACGGACTGGCGGCTGCTGCCGCAGCCGACCGAGAGGAGCGCGAAGGCCGCGAGCGAGAGAACGACCGTCGATCGATGGCTGGTCATGGACCCCTCCGTGAGCACGCGAAATCGTCCAGCGTGCAGGGCTGCCGAGATACCACCGCCGGCTTTCGCGTGTCAACGGCGGAACCAGCCCTACGGCGGCGAGCGTGCGGCGGCTTGGTAGGCGCTTGGGCAATATTCGCAGTTTTTTTGGCCCGCAATGTAAGTGACGTCAGTGTAGGTAAGATGAAGCGTACATCTGCCTCCGTGTCACGGCTTCTGGTCGGCTCGATGGTCACGCTGAGCCTCGCGCTGCCGGCGCTCCTCGCTCTGCCCAAGCGGGCGCTCGCCGCCGACGTCTGGAGCGATCCGTACCCTGGAGTGCGGCATCTCCATCGGACGCGCGCGCGGGTCGACGTGCACATCCTGCTGATCGACCTCAGCGCGCCCGAGGTCTCGCTGGTCTCCACGCGCCCGAGCGATCGCGGCCTGCCAGTCGGTGACTTCGCGCGGCAGTACGGCGCCGACATTGCGCTCAACGCGAACTACTTCGACGGCGCGTATCGTCCGTGTGGCCTCGCTGCCGGCGATGGTCGCGCGTGGAGCGACGCGTACGAAGAGGAGTGCAGCGCGAGCATCGGCTTCGGCGTGCTCAACCAGGCGCTCGCGTTCGACTCTGCGCAGACGCTCCGCTCGACGCCGGAGCCGTGGATGAGCGACGTCGTCAGCGGCAAGCCGTGGCTCGTTCGTGACGGCGTCGCGCTCACTGGATGGCTCGCGCCGGGGCACATCGGCGTTCGTCATCCGAGGACGGCCGCGGGTCTTTCGCGCGACCGCAAGACGCTGCTGCTGCTCGTCGCCGATGGTCGCAAGCGTGAGGCGATCGGCCTCGATGGCGACGAGCTCGCGGCGCTGATGCTCGAGCTCGGCGCGTGGGACGCGTTCAACCTCGACGGCGGCGGCTCGAGCGAGCTCTACGTGAAGGGCGAGGGCGGCGTGCAGAACCACCCGTCCGATGGCCGTGGTCGCGGCGTCGGCAACCACCTCGGCATCCGCATCAACCGCGGCGCGCGCTGGTACGCCGCGCGCCTCGAGTCGGTCACGCCCACGAGCGAGGTCGCACCGGGCGCGCAGGTCGAGCTCTCGGCGACGTATCGCAACGTGGGTCGCAGCGCGTGGCTCGCAGGCGAGCGCGGCGGTGTGGTGTTGTCGGTGATGTCGGGTCGACCGAGCGCGCTGTGGGACGCCGCGCGCTGGATCTCGACGACGTCCGCCGTTCCGTCCGGTCGCGCGGTGCTCCCGGGCGAGGTCGTGACGCTCGCGCTGCCGGTCTCCGCGCCAGCAGTTGCCGGACGATTTCGCGAAGCGTTCGTGCCAGTGCTGCCCGGCATCGGCGCCATCGAAGGAGCGCGCCCGGCCGAGCTCGTGCTCGCGGTGCGCAGCGATGAGCTCAGCGCCGACCACGCGCGGCTCGTCGCGGCGCGCGCAGCGGAGATCGACGAGGCGCCCGCGCAGCGTGAGCCCAGCAACGCCGAGCTCGCCGCGCAGCTCGAGCTCGCGCTCGGCGCGCCCGACGCCGCCGAAGCGAGCACGCCGCGAGCGCTGTTGGCGCCGCACCACGAGGCCGCGATGGTGGAGCTGCCGAGCAGCTCGGTCATCGTCGCCGGTGCAGCCGGTGGGCTGGCGATGTTGGCGTGGTCGCTGGCACGTCGCGCAGCGCTGGTGCGCGCGCGGCGCAACGTGCGGCGCGCGGTGGCGTGAATCGCGGCGCGCTCACGCCTCCGGCAGCGTGTCGCGCTCGTCGTACACCGCCTTGCGTCGCGCGAGATGTTCGCGCAGCGCAGCGGCGGTGGCGTGTTCGTGGAGCGCGTCGAGCGTGTCGGCGAGCGAGCGCATTCCGGCGAGCGTGGCGGCTTCGTCGTGGTTTACGGTGCGCGCGGCCTCGAGAAAGCGCTGCGCGGCTGCGGCGGCGGTGGGGGCGTCGTCGAGCGCAGCGGCAAAGCGTGCCTCGCTGAGCCGCAGCGAGGTCAGCGCCCACAGCTCGCCGCGCGCCTCGATCAAGCGGACGCGTGCCGCGAGCGCCGGGCGGATCTCCGCGGCGCGGCCACGCGCGAGCGCGATGCGCGCTTCGACCTCGAGCGCCTCGCCGAGCAACTCGTCGTAGCGCACCGAGCCGATGCCCTGCACCGCCTCGCGCAGGTGGCGCTCGGCCTCGTCGGGGCGGCCGAGGATCACCTCGAGGTCGGCGATGCGCAGCAGCGCAAACGCCTCACGCCAGATCTTGCCGCTCGCCGCGGCGTACTCGCCGACCTCTTGCTGAAAGCGTAGCGAGCCCTCGAAGTCGCCGTGGAGCGCGGCGTGTTGTGCGAGCAGATTGGCGGCGAAGAGCCCGGTCACCGCGCGACGCGGATCGTCTTTCGACGCGTGCGCGATGCTCTCTTTCGCGCGTCCTTCGGAGGCGCGAAAGCGATCTTGGTAGAACCACACGCTCGCGACGAAGCAGCGGCAGCGCGCCACCATGACCTCGTCGCCGACCGCCGCGTACGCCTGCTCCGCGCGGTCGAGCGCGGCGAGCGCGTCGTCGTAGCGCAGCGCGAAGTACGCGAGATAGCCCTCGTTCATCGCCAGCTCGGCGAGCCGCACGTCGGGCGGCTGCACGCCATCGGCGACGAGCCAGCGGCGCGCGAGCTGCAGCTCGGTCTCCGCGCGCTGCGTCTCGAACGCACGACCGAACGCGCGGATCGCGTGCGAGATCGTGTCGTATGCGCGCTCCCGCTCGCCGGCGCGGCGCAGCAACATCGCGGCGCGCACCGCGACGTCGGGGCGGGTGCGCCCGTAAAAGCCGAACAGTCCGTCCGCCGTCTCGCGCAGCACGGTGTCGCGATCGATCAGGTTCTGGATGCGCGACAGCAGATGCTCCTGCACGACGCGATGATCGAAGCGGTAGTGGCCGTGACCCTCGGCGCGTACGAGGCCGTGCAAGAGCACGCGATCGAGCACTTGGTCGACCATCGGCTCATCGGCGCCTGACGCAGCGCGCAGCGCGCCTTCTTCGAACTGAACGCCGAGCAGCGCCGCGCGCGCGAGTACACCTTCCGCGCGATCGGAGTCTGGGCCGAAGGCGTCGACGATCTCGCGCACGCGCTCGCGTGTCAGCTCGCTCAGCGGATGACGCGCGAACAGCTGCGCGATGGTGCGGCCGCGCGCCGGACGCAGGCCATCGGGCCCGGGTTCGAGCAGGCCCGCATCGGAGAGCCCGTGGACGAGCTGCACCAGCGCGAGCGGGGTGCCGTCGTCGACCAGCGTCGCCAGGCCTTCGATGACTTCGGACGCGAGCGGCGCCAGCGCACGCAGCAGCTCGCGGCGCGCGGCGGCGTCGAGCGGCAGGATGTGGCGCACCGTCGTCAGCGGCCGCGCGAAGAGCTTCTCGAAGCGCGCCGCCAGCCGTGGGTGCTGCGCCGTGCCTTCGCGCAGCGTCACGACGGCGAGCACCGGCGCACCGGGCATGTCGAGCAGCCGCTCGAGCAGCTCCATCGCGCCATCACGCGCCCAGCCGACATCGTCGAGCCAGAGATAGACCGGCCGCACGCGCGCCATCGCTGCGACCGCGCCAGCGAGCGCTTCGACCACCGGCTCGACCGGCCCCGCCTCGACGACCTCCTCCGACAGCCAGCGGTGCAGCAGCGACGCGTCGAACGGCAGCTTGCCGCTCGCGTCGAGCAGCCAGCGCCACTCGTCGGGCACAGCGTCGAGCGTCGGCGGCGTCGCTGGCAAGCCGATCACGCGGCGCAGCGCGCGTCGCAGTCCGCCGGCGAGCTCGGTCTCGGAGACGTCGTAGCCCGCCGCGATCGCCTCCATCGCGCCGCTGCGCTCGACCTCGGCGAAGCCCCAGCGCGCGACGCGACTCTTGCCGACACCGGGCGCGCCGATGAACACCAGCAGCCGCGGCGAGCCGCCCGATCGCACCGCCAGCGCTTGCGACAAGATCGTGGCGCGCTCCTGCGCGCGCGCGATCAGCGGCGGCTCGTGCACGCGGCGCAGCGCGCGGCCGGGCGCGGTATTGCCCGCAGCCTCGAGCTCGAACGGCAGCTCGATCAGCGTCGGTGTTCGCGCCTCCTCCGGCTCGGCATCGCTCGCAGCGAACGGCCGCACGCTCGCCGGCGGCCGGCCGGAGATGCGCGGGTTCGAGGCCGGCGCCTCGAGCGTGCCGCGCTCCGTCGCCGGGTCGCGCAGGTAGGTCGGCGCCGAGTGCAGCACGGCGCGCTCGGTGTCGCGCACCTCGTCGCGCACCTGCGCGGCGACCTCGGCGATGCGCCCGCGCACCTCGGCCGCAAAGCGCGGTCGCTCGCGTGGCTCGCGCGCGATCATCGCGTGGAACAGCGTCACGAGCTCGCGCGGCAGATCGAGGCCATCGCGCACGCGCAGCGGCGGCGGCGGCGCATAGAGCTTTGCCGCGACCGACGCGCCAGGCTCGTACGGGAACGGCGGCGAGCCCGCGAGCAGCTCGTGGATGATCACGCCGAGCGCGTACAGATCCGTCCACGGCCCGATGCGCTCGACGCTGACGAACTGCTCGGGCGCCATGTACACCGGCGTGCCGGCGATGCCGGTGCGCTTCGCGTCGCCGCGGAGCGGATCGACGACGCGCGCGATGCCGAAGTCGACGATCTTCACGCGGCCGGTCGCGCGCTCGATCAGCAAATTTTCCGGCTTCAGATCGCGATGCACGATGCCCGCGGCGTGGGCCTCGGCGAGGGCCGCGAGGATGTCGTCGAGCGCGCGCGCGATGAGCGGCCAGCCTGGCCACGAGCGCACCCACGTCGATAAATCGAAGCCCTCGACCAGCTCCATCACGAGGTAGGGCGAGCCGTGCGGATCGCGCCCCACGTCGAGCAGCGCGACGATGTTCGGGTGTGCGAGGCGCGCCGCGGCGGTCGCCTCGTCGAGCAGCAAGCGGCGGCGGCCGGCGTCGTCGCGCGCCTCGGAGCGCAACATCTTCACCGCCACGACGCGGCCGCTCGGCCGATGGATCGCGCGATAGACGCGTCCCATCCCGCCTTCGCCGATCAGCGCGACGAGCTCATACGACGACTCGGCCACCTCGCTCACCGGCCGTAGCGTGCCATACGGGTCTGCTGTCACGCGCGCGGCCTCACTGCGATCGCCTCACGGAGTCGGCGCGGCGTCGCCGGTGAGCCCGTCGAGCATCTGGCGCATCTGATCGCGGCTCTGCTCGACGCCGCCGGTCACGCTGCCGTCGAGCGAGCGCATATCGGTGCGCGAGATGATGATGCGCAGCGCGAAGATCTCGTCGTGAAAGACGTCGGCGACGCGCGCGGAGAGCTCGTCTGCGGTCTCGTCGGGCTTGCCCCGCTCGTGCGGCAGCTTGGCGACGTCGACGCACTTCAGCTGTCCGCCGCTCGGATCGCGCAGACACACGCGCACCTGCGTGTCGGTGCCGGAGACCGCCACGGTGAAGCCGCTGTCGTCGTCGCGGAGGCGCGGGCTGCTCTCGAGCATGTCGGCGACCTCTTCGACGACGCTGCCGCCGTTCTCCGCCGTCACGCGCGCGGGCAGCGCCAAGTCCATGCGGCGCAGCGTGCCCGCGTCGAGCCGCATCACGCGCACATAGTGCCCGTACGCCTCGCGATCGTCGCCGCGTCGGCGCTCCGCCTCAGCAGCGACAGCCTCCGTGCGCGCAAGCAGCAGCACCTCGGCTGGCGGCAGCTTCTCGATCGCGCGCTTGGCGAGCTCGAGCGCGCGGTCTTCGTCGCCCTGCGCAAGCGCGATCTCCGCGCCGATCGCGTCGTGATAAGGCGCGACCTCGGGGAAGCCGCGGTCGGCCTCGCGCGCGCTCTCGAGCGCCACCGCGACGACGCCTGCGCCGAGCGCCTCGATCAGATCGCCGACGAGCCACACCGGCACCGGCTCGATGCCACCGCGCACGTTCACGCGCAGCGTCGCGACCAAGCGATCTTCGTTCGACAGCGCGCCCGCGATGCGCTCGTCGTCGCGCCACGCGCCGAGCGAGTCCCACCACACGCCGATGCGATTCAGGTTCCGCTGAAAGAAGCCGCCGACGCTGACCGCTTCGTAGTCACGCTCGGCCTTCGCGCGCACGAGGGCGCGGTGCAGCAGCGCGTTCGCGCCGTGTGCTTGCTCCGGCGTCGACGAGGTGAGACCGCGGCGGTCCGGGCGATCGATCGCGCGATCGATGAGCACCACCGCCGGATCGATCTCGCCCGCGACGAGCAGCACTGTCGCGAGCGCGGAGTCTGTCTCTGCGTGATCCTGATCGCGCAGGTGCGCCGGCTGACGCGCGCGCCAGCGCTGCATCTCGCGCACCGCCTCGATCGCCTCGCTCGCGCGTCCGGCATCGGCGTGGAGCCGCGCGAGGATGCGCCACGGGTTCGCGGTGGTGAACTCGAGCCTCCGCGCGCCTTCCTCGGCGAGCGCGCGCGCCTCTTGGTGCTTCAGCATCGCCAGCGCAGCGAGCGACGCGTTGTACGCGTGCACCGTCACTTGCTGCGCGTTCTCGGGATGTAGTGGATCGACCGGCGCCGCGGAGCGCCGACGCGCCGCCTCGAGGGCCGCGATGCAGGCGTCGTATTGCGGCTTGCGCGTGCGCGCTTCCGCCTCGATCGCGCAGAGCCCGTTGAGCCCGAGCGACGCCTCCCAACGCTCGTTGGTCGCGATGGCGCGCTTGGCGAACTGCCGCGCCTCTTCATAACGCCCCAGATGCAGCAGCGGCCACGCGTGTTCAGCCAGCAGATCCGGATCGTACAGGGAGTCGTAGAACTCCAGCATTTGCACTTGGTACTCGTACTCTTCGATCTCGCCAGCGAGCTGCGTGATGGCGAACAGCACCTCTTGATGCAGATGCCACGGCGCGCCCGGCGGGCGATTCACGCCCCAGCGCTCCTCGTACAGCTCGCGCGCGCGGCCGAGGTGATACATCGCGCGGGCGAGCGAGCCCTCGGCCTCGCGCAGCGTCACGCCGGCGATGTAGTTGCCCATGATCGAGTCGGGATCACGCGCGAGGATCCGCTCGGCCTTGGTGCGCGCCGAGACCAGCTTGTTCTGCCCGTAGAGCGCGTACGCCTCGAGCTCCGCGGGCGTGCCGTTGATGCCCGCAGGCACCGACTGCGCCTGCACCGGCAGCAGCACGAGCAGCGCGCCCGAGAGCACGCACGAAACGGCGAGGAGTACGAAGATGCGGGCGCGCACGGGGTGAGCTCAGCGCCTCATCGTCGAGCGGGCGAGCGTGTCGAGCGGCGGCCCGATACAGTCGCGCAGCACTTGGTCGCCCGTCTCAGCGCCCGGCGCGTACTCGAGGCGGTGCGAGAAGACGTATTGCGACAGCGCCTCGACGTCCTCCGCCGTCACGTAGTCACGCACCCGTGTCAGCGCGCGCGCTTGCAGCGCTGGCAGCATCAGCACCAGCGAGCGCGTCGACGCGCCCTGCAGCACGCGCGGATCGCTGCGCGTGCGCTGTGCGATGTCGACCAGGCACTCGCGGATCTCCGGCGCCACGTGCACGAGCGTCTCGCTGACGTTGCGCGCGTCGAGCATCTCCGTGCGCGTCGCGCGCGGCAGCTCTTGGCCGATGCCGGCGCGGCGCGTCTTGTAACTCGCGAGCACCTCGAGCTCCGCGTCGCGCGGGATGTGCTTCATCTTGATCTTGAAGAGGAAGCGATCGAGCTGCGCGCTCGGCAGCGGGAACGTGCCGGCGAGATCGAGCGGGTTCTGCGTCGCGATGACGAGGAACAGCGGGTCGAGCTTGCGCGTGCGGTTGTCGACGGTGACCTGCTTCTCCGCCATCGCCTCGAGCATCGCGCTCTGCACCTTTGGCGAGGTGCGGTTGATCTCGTCGGCGAGGACGATGTGCGCGAAGATCGGGCCCGGGCGGAAGAAGAAGCGGTTGGTGTTCGGGTCGAAGATCGTCGTGCCGGTGACGTCGCTCGGCAGCAGATCCGGCGTGAACTGGATGCGCCGGAACGTGACGATGTCGTCGTCCGGGCGGTCGTCGATGATGCAGTCACCGAGCGCCTTGGCGAGCGTCGTCTTGCCGGAGCCAGGGTAGTCCTCGAGCAGCACATGGCCGTCCGAGAGCATCGCGACGATGATCATCTCGATCACCTCGTCGCGGCCGCGCACCGCCGCTTGAAGTCGAGCGCGCAGCCGCTGCACCACGCCGTATGCGGCGTTCAGATCCGTGATCGGCGGCGCGAGCGTATGCGTGATGTGCTCGCTGTTCTCGAAGTCGGTCTCGGGCGCTTGGGTCATTGGAGTCCTGTGGAACTGGTCGAGGTACAGCGTCGGGATCGTCGAAGAGCGTCAGCGTGTGTAAAGAAAGAAGGAGACAGGATTGAAGAAGCCGAGCGCGCGGCGCCACAGCTTCGTGCCGCGGCGGACCTCGCGGCGCGTGGTGCGCAGCGTGTCGCGCACTTGCTTCTTGTCCCACTCTGCGCGCACCGACGCTGGCGCCTTTGGATCGCGCAGCTTGATGGCGATGGCGTGAGAGGTGAGCTTGCGGAACGCTGGCGAGATCGCCGCGACGCGATCGGCGAAGGCCTCACGCGTCTCGCCTTCTTCGCGCGTCAGGCCGGCCTCGCCGAGCAGATCGAGCGCCGCGCGATACGAGACGCGCGCGACGTCGCGCGGCGAGGTCCACAGCGGCGTGAAGCGGCGCCACAGCTTCGCGAGGAACAAGCCGATCAGCGCGAGCGCGAGCACCACCGCGAAAAAGATGCCGGTGTTGCGCACGAAGTGCGTCGGCTCGCGCCGCTTCGGCGGTGGCGGCTCGGCCGGGTCCGGCGTCTCCTCGCGCGCCATCTCGCCGAGCATCCGCTGCAGGTCATCGTCGGGCGCGGTGCCTGGCGGATCGAGGTTCTTCTCGGCGGCGATGTCGAGGACGATCCAGCCGTAGCCCTGCACGTAGATCTCTGGCCACGCGTGACCATCGCTGCCGCGAAGCATGATCGCGCTGCCGCCGCGCCGGTTCTGCTCGTCGAAGTGGTAGCCGGTCGACACGCGCGACGGGATGCCGAGCGAGCGCCACATGTAGACGGCCGCGTGGGCGAAGTGGACGCAGTAGCCGATGCGATTGCCGAACAAGAAGTCGGCCGTCGGATCGGGGACGCCCGCATGTCGCTCGCGCGTCGAGTAGGTCATCTCGTGGTCCATCCACAGCTTGATGGCGACGGCCTGCGCGAACGGATCTGCGCGCTTCTCCGGTGGCAGGCGCGCGATGATCTCGCGGGCGAGCGCCGCGTAGCGCGGATCTTCGGGGCCGCGCAGGTAATACGCGCGGATCTCTTCGCTCCAGCGCCGATCGCCGGTCTTCCTGCCGAGCAGCTGTTGATACGGCACGGTCTGCGCCATCGACGTGAAGCGGTACGCGCGGACGAAGCGCGACGGATTCGGGTTCGACGACGGACGGAAGCTGACCGCCGACTCGAGCGCGAACGGCTCTTCGTGCTCGACCAGCAGCGCGACGCGTCCGCTCACCTTGGTGCGACCGCGCGGCGCGACGGGATCGCGCACGCGCACAGTCGTCGTCGGGAAGTCGTCGATCGTGTCGAGGTCGACGTCCGCGCGCGGCGACTCGACGAAGCGCGAGCCGTTGTACTCACTCCACGCCGACTGGCGGAAATAGTATGCGCCGCTCGGCGCCGAGTAGTCATCGTCGAGCACGACGATCGCCATCGGCGAAGGGGAGCCCGACGACGGCAGCTGATCGTCATCGGCACGCTGCTGGCGCGGCGGCGGGCGCTGATTCTGCTCCGCGCCACCGTCGCCTTGCGGTGGAGGCGAGCCGCCGCCGCTGCCGCCGTCTTGGAACACGGGTGGCGGCCGCGTGCCGCCCGCATCGGGCCACTGCGGCGGTGGCGTTCCACCGCTGCTGCCGCCATCGCTGCCGCCGCCGCCACCAGCGCCGCCATCGCTACCGCCATCGCCGCCGCCCGCCGCGGTACCGCCGTCACCACCGCCGCCCCCGACGCCGCCATCGACGCCGCCGTCGCCGGCTCGCGCGCCGCCGCCACCATCGCCTCCGCTGGCGCCGCCATCCCATACGCCGGCGTCGCCGCCGCTGCCTTGCTGCGAGCCGCCATCGCCGCTCTCGGTGCCGCCGCCGCTGCCGCCGTCCGCTTCGCTACCACTGCCGCCGGTGCCGCCATCACCGCCGGGCCGCCCGCCACCGCCGCCATCGCCGTTGCCCTCGGGTCCGCGAGACCCGCCATCGTTGCGCGGCGGATTCGGCGGCTCACCGGGCGGATTGATCAGGCCGAGATCGCCGGCGTCGCTCGGCGGCTTCGGCAGGTCGGCGACGTCGAGCGTCGACACTGCGAGCAGCGCCAGGAGCGGCAGCGCGATCAGCGACGCGAGCGACGGCTCACCTTCGCTCTCGGCGACGAGCAGCACCGCGAGCAGCACCACCGCGCCGCCGCCGATGCCGAGCAGCACGTTCGCCGGATCAAAGCCGACCTGCCACGCCCAGTCGCTCAGCCACATCGGCCGGGCGAGCACGCCATCGCGATGCGCCGCGAGCGATGCCGTCAGCGTCGCGACGACGGCGACCAGCTCGATCGCGAGCGCCGTCTTGTGGCGCAGCACGAGCGCGCGTATCCCCGCGACCAACGCCAATGTACCGACGCCGTAGCGCAGCAGCCCCGCCAGCCGCAGCGCGAGCCCCGGCCCGACGATCGATGGCACCAGCTCCGAGCGCAGCGCGAGCGCCGACGCGCCGAGCGCGAACAGCAGCGCGCCGCCGCACGCTCCGAGCACCACCGGCAGGCGCCACTTCGACTTGCCGAGCCATTCACCGACGAGCACGCCCGCGAGCGCGCCGAGCACCGCCGCGACCACGCCCTCGCTCAGCGCGACGCCCGCCGTCACCGCGAGCGCCGCGAGCGACATCGCGATCATGCGCAGCGGATGACGCGACGCGCGCACCGTCCGTCCGAGCCAGCTCAGCGTGCTCATCGCGCTCCCCGCAGAAGCGCTCATCGCGTACCCCCAGCCGACTTCGCGAGGCTCGCCGTCGCAACGGCGTTGGTCACGGCCTGTCGGTACGCGCCATCGAAGCAGCGCCCCGCGCGGCGGTCGACGATCAGCACCCGCGCGCGCGCCGAAGCCAGCGCGTCGACCACCTTCGCGAGCTCGTCGCTGCGCGGCATACCACCGCCTGGCACCACTGCAGCGCTGCGCCGCTCCAGCCAGCGCGAGAAGCGCTGCGCCTTCTTCGGCTCTGGCTGCACGCCATCGGTACACACGATGAACTCCACCGGCGAGCCGTGGCCCTGCGTCGCACGCGCGCGCGCTGCGGCGACCACCTTCGCGAGCCATGGCCCTGGCCGACCGGGCACGAACACCACCGCGCGCCCGTTCGAGCCGGGCACGGCGGTGCGCAAGAAGCGCGCGAGACCTTCGCCGCCATCGTCCGCGCTCGCTTCCGCGGAGCGCGCCAGCAGCTCGATCGCCTGGCCCTTCGAGCGGGCGTTCTCCGGTGAGCCATCGGTGCCGAGCACCCACTCACTGCCGAGCGCGCCCGTGTCGACGGCGACGCGTGCTGCGCCCGCAGCCGGCTCGTCGCCATCCCCCGACACGAGATACGCGACCGTCTGGCGCACCGGGCTGAGCGCGCGCTCGGGCGTGCGCACGACCAGCTGACGCGAGCGCGCGAACACCTTCCACAACACGAAGCGGATCGGATCGCCCGGG
>Ga0105048_10006750_pt1 | contig 18506 bp, 11 predicted proteins | sample MAT05_FD_78382 | JGI IMG/M metagenome (GOLD analysis project Ga0105048, IMG submission 78382) | Freshwater microbial communities from Lake Fryxell liftoff mats and glacier meltwater in Antarctica - MAT-05 | ecosystem: Environmental > Aquatic > Freshwater > Ice > Liftoff microbial mat | place... | reverse complement strand
CAGCAGTCCAGGCTCACGCTCGATCACATCGCTCCGCTCTACTGGACACTGCAGATGCCCTCCATGCGGTGACGATGGGTGCATCATACACCCGGTTCAGGAGGGGGCCGGGTTGATTGCACGTTTCCTACAGCGGGCTTCGGGTAGGGCGCTGATTTTGCGGACGAAGATCGTTGAGTGCTTGCGCGCTATTCCGCTGAATCTGACGGAGCCACTGCTTGTCATCCCGGCCGAAGTGCGAAGGACGTAGAGCCGGGAGCCAGCGGGAGGCTATCGGAGTGGCGGAATGGGTCCGGGATAGCGCTGCGCGCTTCCGGGATGACAAATCGAGGGGGCGATGCCCCGCTGATGCGCGAACCTGGTTAAACTGCCGGTGAGTGCGGCCTCGTCCTTCGACAGGCTCAGGATGAGGCCTACCTTATCGCGGCACGCAGCAAGCTCTCATCCCAAGCTAGTCGAAGGACGAGGCGCGCGCGAGGTGGATCAGCCGCCGCCGAACTTTGCCGTCCACTCGGCGACCTGCGCGTCTTCGATCTTGGTGAAGAGCTGAGGCGGTACGGCGATGGTCATGCCGCGCGGCAGGGCGTCGAGTAGGGCGGGATAGCCGCCGGAGCCGAGGGCGGCGGCCGATAGGCCGCGTTTGCCTTCCGGCACGCCGAGCGCGTCCAGGATTTTCTTCGCGGTCTCCGGGATAATCGGCTGGGCGATGATGCCGAACAGGGCGACGAGGTTGAGGCCGGTGCGGATGCCGACGGCGGCCTGATCGACCGAGGTCTTGTAGGCGGTCCACGGCGCGGCCTTGGTGATGTATTCGTTGCCGGCGGCCCAGATGGCGCGGGTTTCGGCGGCAGCCTTGCGGAATTCCATGGCCTCGTAATGGCTGATCAGTGCGGGCAGGCGCGTGGCGAGTTCGTTCGCCATCCAGGCTTCATGCTCGCCGGGCTCACCACCTTTGGGGACTTTTCCGTCGAACTTTGCTGCGGCGTACTTCGTGATGCGGTTCACGAAATTGCCGAGCACGTCGTTGAGGTCGGAGTTGATGGTCGCCTTGAACTGCTCCCACGTGAACGCGGTGTCGGAGCTCTCGGGGCTGTTGGCGATGAGATACCAGCGCCAGTAGTCGCCGGGCAGAAGCTCCAGCGCCTGGTCCATGAACACGCCGCGCTTCTGGCTGGTCGAGAACTTGCCGCCATACCAGTTGAGCCAGTTGAACGCCTTCAGCTTGTCGACCAGCTTCCACGGCTCTTCCGATCCGAGGATGGTGACGGGGAACGACACTGTGTGGAAGGCGACGTTGTCCTTGCCCATGAACTGGACGTAGGTGACGTCGCTCGCGCCCTTGTCGAGCCGCCACCAACGCTCCCATTGTTCAGTCGAATTGGCGCCACTGTTCGCTTCAGCCCATTCGACGGTGGAGCCGATGTATTCGACGGGAGCGTCGAACCAGACGTAGAACACCTTGTTCTCGAAGCCCGGACGCGGCGCGCCGTTGCGCGTCACGGGCACGCCCCACTGGAGATCGCGCGTGATCGAGCGGTCGATCAGGCCCTCGTCGAGCCATTTGTAGGCGATGGAGGTCGTGAGGTGCGGCCAGTCCTTGGCGCGCTCGTCCACGAACTTGCGGACGCTGTTCTGCAGCTTTGACTGCAGCAGATAGAGATGTCGCGTGTCGCGGATCTCGACATTGCGCGAGCCGGAGACGGACGAGTAGGGGTTGATCAGTTCGATCGGATCAAGAAGCGTTCCGCAATTGTCGCACTGGTCGCCGCGCGCTTTCTCGTAGCCGCAATTCGGGCACGTGCCCTCGACATAGCGGTCCGGCAGGAAGCGCTTGTCGTCGACGGAGTAGACCTGCTTCGAGGTGCGCTCGTCGATCAGGCCCTTGTCTTCCAGCACGTCGGCGAAGTGCTGTGTCAGCTTGCGGTTGGGTTCGCGCGAGGAGCGGCCGAACCAGTCGAACGACAGCGAGAAGCCTGCGCCGACGCGTTTCTGGATGTCGTGCTGTTCGTCGCAATACTGGGCGGCGGTCTGGCCAGCCTCGATGGCGGCGAGTTCGGCGGGTGTGCCGTGTTCGTCGGTGGCGCAGATGAAGAGCACTTCGTGGCCAGCAGCACGGTTGTAGCGGGCGTAGACGTCAGCCGGCAGCATCGACCCGGCAAGGTTGCCAAGGTGCTTTACCCCGTTGATGTAGGGGAGGGCCGAAGTGATGAGGATGCGCGCCATTGTCGTCCGTCGGATTCAGGGCGCGTTCGCAGGGAGGCGAGGCGCTGGCCGGGCTTGTAACGTGCGCCCGGCGTCAGCGCCAGTACAAGGCTGGCCGCTATGCAATCGCGCTGCTGAATACCACCGGCCAGGCCACTGTCAGGAGCAGCATGGTTATGCCCGCCGTCCATTGCGCCCAGCGAGCGGGCACGAAGATGGCGAACAGGCAGATCAGCAGGTAAGGCAGGTTTCCAAGGGCCACCTGGAGCGCCAGCCACGGCGTCGGGGTCCGCAGGTAGACGAGGCTCATCGCCACGAAGACGAGCAGCAGCAAGACGTACAGGCCGTAGAACAGCCGATAGTTGCTCCAGTAGAACGCTTCCATGTCGATCGTCTTGTCCTCCGGCGCTTCGGGCGAAACCGCCGCGCACATGAGATAAAGGACAACGGACGCCACAAAGAAGAGCGTGATCGTGTAGAGGTCCCACGACTCGACGCCGCGATAGTCCCACATCGCCAGCCAGTCGATGTAGACCTCGATCACCGCCTTGAGCATCACCAGCGTGAGCAGGCCGGAGAACCGGACGCGCTTGCGCGCGACCAGCATCAGGCCGACGCGGGACAGGAGGTGGCCGAGCGCCAGCGCGTAGACGAACGAAAGCAGGATCAGGACAAAGTCGAAGCTTTCCATCGCGCAGCAACCCATCGCGCGCGATCAGCCCACCCGTCACACCCGCATGGAAAGTCTATCGGATAGCGTGGCCGGGTCGCAATTGTGGATTTGGCTCGGGAGAAGGAGCGGCCCCGCCGCCTATTTTACGACGATGACGTCGCTGTCACGGCCAGGCGTGTAGGACGCAAGCACGACCGGCGCATTGGGGGCTGCGTCCGCGCGTTGCGCCATGGCGTAGGCGGGCTGGTCGGCCACTTCGCGGCCATTGCCGGTGGACGCATCATAGATGAAGCCGCAGAAGCCGATCGCAAGCGCGCCCAGGGTCATCAGATTGAGTCGTTGCATCTCTATTCTCCCTGACCTGTCCGTTTGCACTCGGGTCTGCGTATCCGTCTGGGCGTGCTAACGGCCCCGTTCGACGCGAGTTCCCGGCGGGTTCTTTTCTTGCCGCCGGAGCGTGGCAAAGGCGCCGCAGCGGCGCTGGCGTGGTCAAAAACCGGCCAGATATGACGATCCGGGCTGTTGGCGGGGTTTTCGCAAACCGGCTTGCGCTGGAGCGGGAGGGCGCCTATTCCCCCGTTTGCGGCCAGCATTCCACAAGGTGACGGCACGCCGGATTAGCTCAGCGGTAGAGCAGCGGTTTTGTAAACCGAAGGTCGGGGGTTCAATCCCCTCATCCGGCACCATCCTTCTGGCGACGGCCGCCTTCCGCCCAACTTCGAAACTCAGTGTTTTTCAGCAGCTTTGCAGTTGCGCGGCCTTCCATAGCGGGGGCGCTTCTATATGCTGATCACGCACAGGTGAAATACCGGGGTGGGGACTCAGGAGGGACGTCGTGGGGTCGAACAAGGCTTGGCGCGCGCTTAAGTACGCGGCCGCCGCTGCTATTGCTGTATTGGCGCTTCAGGCCTGCGGGCCATCGGCCAGCGATCCTAATCAGGCCGCCAGCGTCAAAGGCGAGGACCAGGGTCCTCAGATGGAAACGCGGCAGGGCAATTCGGCTCGCGCCGGCGGTTCCGGCGATTTCGAGTTCGTTCGCTACACGATCGACGTCAGCAGCGACTCACCGCGCGCCTGTCTCGCCTTTTCATCCGCGCTCAGCACGTCGGCGGATTACCGCCCCTATGTGGACATGGGCGATGGCCCGCAGATCGCGCTGTCGACGGATGGCGCCAATCTCTGCCTCGGCGGCCTGAACTTCGGCTCCGACCGCGAGATCCGCATCCGCTCCGGCCTGCCGTCGGCTGACGGCCGTAGCCTCGCGTTCGACGAGGAAGTCGCGATCTCGTTTGGCGATCGCCCCGCTTATGTCGGCTTCAAGGGCGATGGCGTGATCCTGCCCCGCATCGACGCTGATGGCCTCGCACTGGAAACGGTGAACGTGGAGAAGGTGAAAGTCACCATCTCGCGCATCACGGATCGTGCACTGGCGTTCAAGACGATCACCCAAGGCTATTCGCACAGCGCGGGCGGCTATGGCTACATGGACTACAATTCGGAAGTCTATGACGTCGCAGAGCAGCTCTGGACCGGCGAGATCGATACGCCGGGATCGCCCAATTCGGCGAAAACCACCGTTTTCCCGATCGCCAAGGCCATTCCACGCCTGCAGCCGGGCGCCTATTTCGTCGAGCTCGACCAGGTTGACGCGTCGGGCGATGTGCCCAGCGAAGCTGCGCGGGCCAAGCGCTGGCTGGTGATTACCGATCTTGCGGTCACCACTTACTCCGGCACGGACGGCATGATGGCCACTGTGCGCTCGCTCCAGTCGGCCAAGCCGGTCTCGGGCGTGAAGCTCGAACTGGTCGCGCGAAACAATGAAGTGCTGGCGCGTGGCGACAGCGATGGGTCTGGCCGGGTCAGCTTCTCGGGCCCGATCATGCGCGGGGAAGGCAATGTGTCGCCCCGCATGCTGATGGCGTATGCGCCGAATGGCGACTTCGCGATCCTCGATCTCGATCGCGCCGCGGTGGATCTCACCGAGCGCGACATCGGGGGCCGCACGCCCGCACAGGCGGCGGACGCCTTTGTTTACACCGAGCGTGGCGTTTATCGCCCCGGCGAGACCGTGCAGATCAGCGCGATCATTCGTGACGCTTCGGCGATCGCTTTGAGCAATCGCGCCGGGTCCGTTGTCGTCTATGGCCCGAACGGGCTGGAGGCTGGACGGCAGCGCTTCAAGGACACGCGTGTGCTCAATGGCGCGGTGACCTACCCGTTCCCGGTTCCGAAGACTGCTGCGCGTGGCTCGTGGCGTATCGCCACCGAGATCGATGGCGTTGGCGTTGTTGGTTCGGAATCCTTCGCGGTGGAAGACTTTGTGCCCCAGCGCATCGAGCTGAAACTGCAGGCGGATGTCGCGTCGCCCATGCGGGGGGATGAAGCCCGCCCGATCACGTCGGACGTACGCTTCTATTATGGCGCGCCCGGCGCCGACCTGCCCGTGGAAGGCAATGTCCGTGTCGAGCCCGACGCCAATCCGTTCCCGGATCTGAAGGGGTTTGCGTTCGGTCGTCATGACGAGCAGTTCCGCGAATCCACCTTCGATCTCGCCACGGCGACAACCAACGCGCAGGGCCGGGCGGTTCTTACGCTCGACCCGCGTGCGGCAGACAATGTCGACTCCACGCGTCCGCTGCGCCTGCGCACGGTTATCTCGGCGATCGAGCCGGGTGGACGCGCGGTTCGCGACGACGTGCGGATCGCCTACCGTCCGGAGGCTCGCTATGTCGGCGTGAAGCCGGCGTTTGACGATCGGTCGTCCAAGGAAGGCGAGGCGGCCAGCTTCGAGGTTGTCTCGGTGGATCGCACCGGCGCTCTCAAGGCGGCCAAGGTCAACTGGCGCCTCGTGCGCATCGACTGGAAGTATGACTGGTATCGCGAAGGCGGCGGCGCCTGGCAGTGGCGTCAGTCACGCCGCGTTGTCGAACTCGAAACCGGCCAGCTCAACATCGCCGAGGGCCAGCGCGGGTCGCTGAAGACGCGCGCGCTCGATTACGGCGACTTTGAATTGTACCTGACGGAAGAAGCCAATGGCGGCGAAGCTTCCTATGGCTTCTGGTCGGGTTGGGGCGGACAGCCGCAGGATGGCGTGGAAGCGCCGGATCGCGTGCGCGTGCAGGTTCCCGAGAAGATGCCGGCCGTCGGCCAGGACGTCGACGTCACGATCATGCCGCCCTATTCGGGCGAAGCGGAAATCGTGGTTGCGTCCGAGAACGTGATCACCACGCGCACCATCACGGTGGAAGCCAACAAGGGCGTGAACGTCAAATTCCCGGTCACGCGTGAGTGGGGCGCCGGCGTCTACATCATGGCGACGGTGTACACGCCGCGCGATGCCGTGAAGACGCCCAAGCCGCGCCGCGCCGTTGGCGTGTCGCACGTTGCGGTCGATGTCACGTCGCGCACGTTCAAGCTTGATATCGCAGCGCCGGACGTTCAGCGCCCGAACAGCAAGATGACCGTGAACGTCACGGCTACTGGCCCGCAGGATGGCGCATTCGTTCAGATCGTTGCGGTGGACGAGGGCATTCTTGCTCTCACGCGTCACCAGACGCCTGATCCGGCGGCCTACTTCTTCGGCAAACGCCGTCTGGGCGTTGAGCTGCGCGACGACTATGGCCGCCTGCTCGACCCCAACCAGGGCGCGGCCGGCAACATCCGCCAGGGTGGCGACCAGATCGGCGGCGCGGGTCTCACCGTTGTTCCGACGCAGTCTGTCGTGCTGACGTCTGCGCCTGTGAAGCTGAATGGCGGCAAGGCGAGCGTCACGTTCGACGTGCCGGCGTTCAACGGACAGCTGCGCGTGATGGCTGTTGCGTGGTCCGACGCGGGCGTTGGCTCGGCTGGCAAGGCCGTGACGGTACGCGATGCCGTGCCGGCGTTGATGGCTCTCCCGCGCTTCCTTGCGCCGGGCGACTCCGCCACAGCGACCCTGACCGTCGATAACGTTGAAGGACAGGCTGGTGCCTATGCCGCCGCGATCCAGGCGTCCGCGCCTGTGCGCGCGTCGACCGGGCAGCTGACGGCCAACCTTCAGAAGGGCCAGCGGCAGGATCTCAACGCAGCCTTCTCGGCTTCTTCCGAGGGCATCTCGACCGTCTCGTTCAACCTGACCGGCCCGGGCAACTATGCCGTGTCGCGGTCCTATCCGATCCAGACACGCTCTGCCTGGATGCCGGCGAGCTATGTGGTGCGCACGACGCTCGCGCCGGGGGCGGCGTTCACGCCGGCTTCGGACTCCTTGTCCTCGTTTGTGCCCGGCTCGTCCTATGTGCAGGTGTCGTTCTCGCCCATTCCGATGGACGCGGCCGCCCTGTTCGAGTCGCTTGAGCAGTACCCGTATGGTTGCACGGAGCAGATCGTCAGCCGTGCGATGCCGCTGCTTTATGCCAAATACATCGCGGCCCTCGCTGGCCGGAAAACACCGGCCGACCTTCAGGGCCAGATCCAGGAAGCTGTCTCGACCCTGCTCAACCGGCAGGGCTCGGATGGCGCGATCGGTCTCTGGCGCACGGGCGATGGCCTGGCGAGCCCGTGGCTGGGCGCCTATGCGACGGACTTCCTGTTCCGCGCCAAGGCGGCTGGCTTCGTGGTTCCCGATGCTGCGCTCGACAAGGCTTATGACGCGCTCGAGGAGTTCGCGGTTCGCGAGGATCGCTACTCGTCCGGCTACGACTTCGACGTCTACGAAAGCCGCTGGCATTCGGACACGCAGAAACAGCTGATGGACCGTTCGGTCGCCTACGCGGCCTATGTGCTGGCGAAAGCCGGACGCATGGATCGCGCCCGCCTGCGCTACCTGCACGATGACAAGCTGAAAGATATCGGCAGCCCGCTGGCCCGCGCACAGATCGGCGCCGCGCTCTACATGATAGGTGACAACGCCCGCGCCAAATCTGCCTTCGATCAGGCGGAAGCAGCGCTCGGCTACGTCAACACGGGCGACTACTACCAGACGACCCGTCGCGATCTCGCAGGCGTGCTCGCGCTGGCGCAGGAAGCCAAGCAGACCGCGCGTGTTACGCGGCTGTCCCAGCGTGTGTCGCAGGACTTGCCGGAACCCGACAGGCTGACGACGCAGGAGAAGGCGTTCCTTCTTCTCGCCGCCAACGCGCTGTCTGGTGGCCAGGTCGGCGTCAACGTCGCGGTCGGCGGTCAGGCGACTGCGGTGTCGACGGGCGTCTATCGCCTGACGGGCGCACAGATGGCCTCGCCCCCGTCCTTCACTAACCGTGGCTCCGGCCAGGTTTGGGTGACGGCGGTGTCTCGCGGCGCGCCTGCTTCGGCTCCGCCTCCCGCTTATGATGGCATGGTTGCTTCCAAGCAGCTGTGGACGCCGGGCGGCTCGCCGATCAACGGCACGTCGTTCACGCAGGGCGACCGCGTGATCGTCGCGATCTCGGTGGCTTCGTCCGAAATGCGGCGCACGCCGCTGATCGTGGCGGACCTGCTGCCCGCAGGCTTCGAGATAGAAGCCGTGCTGCGTCCGGAAGATGCCGGTCCGTCTGGGGCTTATAGCTTCCTCGGCGAACTGGCGGCGCCGGACATCGCAGAGGCCCGTGACGATCGGTTTGTCGCCTCGCTTGATCTCTACGATCAGCAGCGCGTGACGCTGGCCTATATGGTTCGCGTTGTGACGCCCGGCATGTTCACGATGCCCGGTGTCGTGGCCGAGCACATGTACAAGCCGGAGACCTTCGCGCGCACGGGCTCGCAGACGATCCAGGTATCGAAGCGGAACTGATGCATGAGCTGCTGAAACGGGCTGCCAGCTTTCCTGGAAGGTTCAAACCTCCCAAGGGCTGGCGGTTTCGTTTCTGGTGGCCAGAAGAGTGGTGGCGTCAGGCCGCGCTCGTTGTTCTCTACATTCTGGGGCCGCTGGTCGCGCTCGACTGGCTGTTGCCGCCGCCTATTCAACGGGGAGACATCGTCTCCGGCGTCGTGATGGACCGGCGTGGCGCTGTCATGCGGATATTCCCGGTCGAGGACGGCAAGTGGCGCATTCGCGCCCATCTCGACGGGATCGATGCCGATTTCATCGACGCGCTGCTCGCCTACGAGGACAAGCGCTTTCGCGAGCATGGCGGCGTCGATTTCCTCGCGCTGGCGCGTGCGGGCGGATCACTGGTATCGGCAGGGCAGATCGTCTCCGGCGGCTCGACCATCACGATGCAGACCGCGCGGCTGCTGGAGCCGCGCTCGCGCAACATCCTCTCCAAGGTCATCGAAGTCTTTCGCGCCTGGCAGCTTGAGCGTCGGCTGAGCAAGGATGAGATCCTTGAGCTGTATCTCACGCTGGCGCCCTATGGCGGCAACCTCGAAGGCGTGAGGGCTGCCTCATGGGCGTATTTCGGGCGGGAGCCGGACAATCTCTCGCCGGACCAGATCGCTATGTTGATCGCGCTGCCGCAATCGCCGGAAGCGCGGCGGCCGGACCTGCGGCCACAGGCGGCAATCGTGGCGCGCGAGCGCGTGTTGATGCGCCTCGCGGTCGAAGGCGTGTTCGCGGCCGATCTGGCGAAAGAGTCGGCCGAGTATCCCGCGCCCAGGCGCGGCAGTTTCCCCACGCTTGCCTGGCATGCATCGGAAGAGGCGCTGAAGCGTGCGTCTTCGCCCGACAACATCCGCACGACGCTGGATCTCAACCTCCAGAAAGAAGTGGAGCAGATCGCGCTGCGTGCGGCGGGCCCGACGCGCGATGGGGTGCAGGCGGCGGTGATGGTGATCGACATTGCGAGCCGGGAAGTGCGCGCGGCGGCGGGCTCGGCCAACCGCGCCTCGCTCGGCGGCTGGATCGACCTGACGAACAGGCCGCGCTCGCCGGGCTCTACGCTCAAGCCGTTCATCTACGGGCTGGCGTTCGACGATGGGGTGGCGGCGCCGGATACGCGCATTGCTGATACGCCGCGCCGGTATGCGAGCTATAGACCCGATAACTTCGACCGGACATTCCGTGGCGATGTGACAGTCGCGCAGGCTCTGCAACACTCGCTCAACGTGCCGGCCGTGTCGGCGCTGGACGCTGTCGGCGCGCAACGCTTTGCGGCGGCGCTGTCGTTCGCGGGCGCTGATCTCTCGATGCCGCTGGCGGCAGATGATGAGCCGGGCCTCGCCATCGCGCTGGGCGGGGCGGGGATGACGGTGCGCGATCTCGCGCTGTTGTACGCGGCGCTGGGCGATGGCGGGCGTGCGCTGCCGCTGAACTGGCTTGAGGAAGAGCGGCTCAAGGCGAAAATCACCAAGCCTCATGCGACGCAGATCATGTCGGCGCAGTCAGCGCAGCAGATCGTCGACATTCTCGCGGATGCACCCGCGCCCGACGGACGTATGCCTGCGCTGCTGACTCAGGAAGCGCCTGTGATCGCAGCGAAGACGGGCACGTCCTACGGCTTCCGCGATGCGTGGGCGGCGGCCACCGGCAACGGTTATGCTGTGGTCGTGTGGATCGGCCGGGCGGATTCCGGACCGCGTCCGGGCATCACGGGTCGCGACGCGGCGCTGCCGATCCTGTTTGATGTCTATGACGCTATCGGCCGCGTGCTACCTGCGCGCACTACGGGGCCAAGCCTCCGTGAAGAAGCGACGGGTGGACACGCGCCGCCATCCGCCCTGGCGCGCTTCGATCAACAGAATGCGCCGCCGCAGATATTCTTCCCGCCGGATGGCGCCGACGTTTTCAAGGATGGCGAGCACACGTCGTTCGTGCTGTCGGCGCAGGGGCGCGGCAAGCTCACCTGGTATGTCGACGGCAAGCCGCTTGCGCGCAACGTGGCGGGCGACACCGTGTGGCGTCCCGGCGATACGGGGTTCTACCAGCTGCAGGTCGTCGACGAAGCGGGTCGCACTACAAAGGCGCGTGTGCGCATCCTGTCGCCGACCAGCGAGAACTGACGGCCGCGGCTAACGCGTCAATTCGATGAACGCGTCGTTCCACGCCGTTGCCGCGCGGCCGCCCGCGATGAGATCGTCGATCAGGTCCGATGGCAGGCTGACGGCTGTTTCCGCCGATCCCAGCCGCCGGGCTTTCTCGTCACCGAGATCGGAGAATGACATCACGTCGAGGACGTAATCGACTTCGCCGCACTTCCAGTCGGGCCCGGCGCCGAGCGTTGCTGCTTCTTCGGCAGAAAGCTCGCAGCGCCATTTGATGACGCCTGCCTTCCAGTTGGCGAGGAAGCCATTCAGCGCATCGGCCGCTGCGCGCTTGGGTGCGTTCACGGCGATGCTCATCGCGGTCGCGATCATTTCGGGGCCATCCGGGCCAGATGGATCCTTCGCCCATGTCGCGTCGGCTGGACGCTCAGAGTTGACCACCACAAACGTCAGGCGGCGCAGCTTCACGGCATCGCGGGGCGAAAGCGGCGCATACGGGGCGCCTCCGGCGGCCTGGAGGGTCACGAAACTCGACACGCCGAAATTGTCCGCCACGCCGCCGTCTGTGAGGTGGAGGTACGACATGCGCTCAGGATCGCGGAAGAAGCGGAACGACCGCGCCGTTTCCCGCAACAGCATGGGCGTATTGCGCGCCGTCAGCGCGCGGCTCACCCATGGCTGCAGGGCTACCGGGCAATCCTGCGGGAATGACTGGAGCACGATCGGGCGGAAGGCGATGGGCACAGACATGGACGCTGCAACGGCATCCGCGATGCGCACATTTCCAAGGTCGCTGCAGATCGCCTCGAACCAGGGCGGGGCGAACGCGAATGGCGCCCCGCTGTAGAGGTCGGCTGCGTTGATGACGACATAGGGCCGCGTACGCATGTCGCGCATGCGGCCGTCAGCGAAGATTTCGCGATCGAGCCATTTGGCCAGCTTGTCCGGTCCGTTGAGGCCGCCTTGCATAAGCCGCTGCCAGTTTTCGGGCGACACCCACGTCGTGTGTAGCTGGCCCTGCCAGTCGAGATCGAGGGCGACTTTGCGGAAGCGATCAAGGCCGTCTGGACCGTGCTGGCCATAGTACGCCGCCGTGATGGAGCCGCCGGACACCGCGGTGATGAATGACACCCGGTCAAGCAGCGAGACGCCTTGGCGGTCCTTCATCTCGCGCAACTGTAGCAGCACGCCGTATGAGAAGGACGCCGCCCGCGCGCCGCCGCCGGAGAAAGCGAGCGCGATCGCCTCTCCATCGACGCCGAGATCGTGGATTACCCGCGCGGGCGCCGCGGACAGCGCCTGATTGATCGGCGTGGTATCCGGCGCGCTGACGCAGCCGGCCGCAACAAGCGTCAAGGCGGCAATCATAGCGGTGCGCATAACCGTCCCTCCCGAACGAGGGTCAGCATTCAACCGAACCGGTTGCGATGTCCAGACTCGCGCGAGGCGATCAGGCGCGCGTTCGCGCCCTGCCGACGAGCCGGAGTGTTGAAGGATCGCGCATGCCCGGATCTTCGCCGGCAATGGCCCTATCGAGCTGTTCGGCCAGCACCTTGCCAAGTTCGACGCCCCACTGGTCGAAGGGGTTGATGCCCCACAGGATTCCAGCTGCGAAGGTGCGGTGCTCGTAGAGCGCGATCAGCGCCCCCACGCTTTCCGGGGAGAGGTCGTCGAGCAGGAGGGTGGTCGAGGGACGATCGCCGGGCATATGCATGTGCACGGACTGAGCCTTGGCCTTCGCGGGGTCCATGCCCTTGGCGACCAGTTCTTTCTCGGCGGCGGCTGACCAGCGGCCAGCCAGCAGGCCTTCAGCCTGGGCGAAGGCGTTGGACAGCAGGGCGCGGCCACGCGCCTTGTCGCCCGCGCCGGCATCGAGAGCGGCGACAAACTCGACAGAACTTTCTCGAGTGCCTTGGTGCAGCAGTTGGTGGAAAGAGTGCTGGCCGAGCGTGCCGACCGAGCCCCACACGATCGGGGCAGTGGTCGACAAGCGGCCGCCGGGCAGGTCAGCCGCGTTCTTGCCGTTCGACTCCATTTCGAGCTGCTGCAGAAAATCGGGTAGCTTGCGCAGGCGATGCGCATAGGCGAGCACGACGCGGCTGGGCACTCCGCCAGCAGTGTGGACATAAACGTCCATCATCGCGAGGCGCGCGGGCGTGTTCTGATCCAGCGGCGTATCGCGGAAGTGCAGGTCCATCTCGGCCGCGCCCTTCAGGAAACGTGACCAGACATCAGCACCCAAAGCGATCTGCAGGGACAGGCCTACCGACGACCAGACCGAGTATCGGCCGCCGACTGCTTCATCCATGGGGAAGATGCGATCCTCAGCAGCGCCCCAGGCCTTGGCCTTGTCTGGCGCGGAAGAGACGGCCGCGAGATGGTTGTTGGCTTCGGCTTCACCCAGCTTCGCCACCAACCATTCGCGCGCAAGCGCGGCGTTGGATGCGGTCTCCGGCGTCTTGAAGGATTTTGAGACGACGAGAACCAGCGTCGTCTTGGCGTCGAGGCCGGCCGTCTGTTCAGCGAAATCTTCCGGATCGACGTTGGCGACGAAGCGGATCTGCGGACCGTCCGACGCGTAATCGCGCAGTGCGTCCCAGATCAGGCGCGGGCCCAGGTCCGATCCGCCAATGCCGATGTGAAGGATCGTCTTGACGGTGAAGCCGAGACCGCCTGAAGCGGCCTTGCGGGCGAACCCTGCTGCTTTCTCGGCCTCGCGATACATTGCGTCGGCGGCGGGAATGCCCTTGCCGTTCCCACGCAGCGCCCAGTGCAGGGCGGGCCGGTTCTCCGAGGCGTTCACAACCTCGCCGGCGAACAGCGCTTTGATCTTGGCCGAAAGGTTCCGCTCGGTAGCAACCGCCTGCATGGCGTCCATGACGCCCTCGTCGATGATCTGCTTGGCGACATCCGCTTCAAGATGGGGTGCTTTCCAGATGAAAGCGTCCAGGTTGGCGCGGTCGGCCGTGTCACGCAGGTTGGTCTCGCCGAGCCGCGCGTATTCGGCTTCGACACGTTTCCAGCTGGCCAGCGTCATTTTGCTGTATTCCCTAGCGGCAAGAGTTGGGCGAGTTGTGCCGGAAGCTGATGCAAACGGCGAGCCCGACAGTGGGCTGTACCGGTTAATGTAGTTGGGATTCAGATCGTGATGCGTACGGGTTTTCTGATTTCGGCATTTGTGGGCGTCGCTGCCCTGTTGTCGGCATGTGGCGGCGAGACTGCGCCCGCAGCCGGGGCGCCTGCGGCTGCGGCCGTGCCAGCGCCCACGGTCGACCAGCTACCGGCTCCTTACAACGAGGCCAGTCTGGAAGCCGGGCAGGCGGCATTCGGCAAGAAATGTGCGGGCTGTCATTTTCTGGATAAAGCCAAGGGCGATATGGTCGGCCCCAACCTTCACGGAATGTTCGAGCGTGGCCCCGGCCACTCGCCCACCTACAAGACCTATTCTCCAGGCCTGAAGGCGCTGGGCGGCGAGGTGTGGGATCCGGTCGTGCTCGACAAATGGCTCACTAACCCTCGCGCATTCCTGCCCAACAGCTCGATGTTCTTCAACGGCATCGCGGATGAGACGGAGCGCCGGGATGTGATCGGCTTCCTGCTGGTCCAGTCACGCAAGTAGGCTCAGCTGCCCGCCAGCCTGCGCTTGGCGAGAATGATCCCGCCGGCCATAGCGTCACCTTCGGGAGGTACGATGTGAGGGTGGATGCGCTCCGGCAGCCACGCGCGCATGACGTCTGACAAACCGCCAACCAGCGCGACCTTGAGCGCGCCCTTCTTGATCAGAGCCGCTGCAAGATCTGCGATCTGCGATGCTGCCTGCCGCATCAGTGCAGTGGCGCCTGCGTCCTCTGCGGCTGCATGGTGCACGACGATGGGGGCCAGCGTCGCGTAGTCGGTCGAGCTGGCGCGATCCATCCAGTCCACAATCTCGACCGGATCGTGCGAAAACTTCGCCAGCACTTCTTCCGTGAATGGCGTGCGCGCATCACGCCCATCCAGCGTGCGTAACGCCATCCGCAGGGCGTTGAGCCCGATGTCGGCGCCGCTGCCTTCATCGGAGACGGGGAAGCCATAGCCGCCCACGCGCAGCGTCTGTCCGCGCCAGGTTATCCCGATGCTGCCCGTGCCGCAGACCACAATGCCGCCATCGCCGCCCAAGAACGCCCCGAGCAGGGCCATATAGCCATCGCCCTCGAAACAGGCGGAGGCGAAGGGGTGTTCCCAATCATCCAGCGCGCGGCGGGCGCCGCGTGTGCCGGTTCCCGCAAGGCCGATGCCGGCGTGTATGCGGGCATAAGCTGCTTCGCCGAGGCCGGATTCGCGCACGGCCTGTTGCGCGGCTGTCATGATCGAATAGAGCGCGGCGGCGAATCCGAATCGCATGCTTGCCGGGCCTGAGCGTCCCGTGCCCAGCACCTTGCCATCGGCTGTTTCCAGCCGGGCGCGGCAGCCCGTGCCGCCGCCGTCGACGCCGAGGAACAACGGCTCTGCCATCTGTTCTCTCTAATGCGATTTGCCTGCCTTTCAATTGATCCCGACAGCGATAAGGATTGGCCCATGAAAACCGAGGATACGGACCCCGCCTTCGCTGATCTCGATCTTTGGGACACCGCTACGGCGCTGAACAATCTGCACGCCAGCCAGATGGCGGCAGTCGCGTCTGTCGGGCCGGCCTTGCCGGCGCTGGCAGGCGCGGTTGATGCGGCTGTGGAGCGCCTCAGACGGGGCGGGCGGTTGATCTATGCCGGGGCCGGGACCTCTGCGCGTATTGCGGTCCAGGATGGAGCCGAGCTGTTGCCCACTTTTGGCTGGCCGGCGGATCGCGTGGCATTCGTCATCGCAGGCGGCGAGCAGGCGCTCCTGCGTCCAGTCGAGAACGCGGAAGACAGCGGCGCGGCCGGCGCAGCGCGGATGGCTGAGCTTGGTGTTGGCCCGGACGATGTGGTGATCGGCGTGGCGGCGAGCGGCGGCACGCCGTTCACGATTGAAGCGATGCGGAGCGCGCGGGCGCGGCGGGCGTTGACGATTGGTGTGTCGTCCAATGCGGGCGCGCTACTGCTGAACGAAGCCGACCACGCCGTGTCGACCGCGACGGGGGCCGAGCCTGTCTCCGGGTCGACGCGAATGAAGGCGGGCACGGCGCAGAAAGTGGCGCTGAATCTGTTCTCCACCATGGTGATGGTGCGGATGGGGCGAGTATATCGCGGCCTGATGGTCGACATGATCGCAACCAACGACAAGCTGCGGAAGCGCGCCGTGCGGATGGTGGCGTCGCTGGATGGGTGCTCGGAGGCTGATGCGTCGGATGCGCTTGCGGCGGCTGACGGCGATCTGAAGGCGGCCGTGCTGGTGCGTCGCGGACTTGGGGCGGCTGCGGCGCGGGCGTTGCTGGAGCGTCACGGCGGCAATCTGCGTGATGCGATCGCCGGGCTGGACAAGCGCTAGGTCTGGCGCTCGCCTGCGATCCAGACGCCTTGCGGAACGAGCCCTGAATCAAGCAAGACGAAATCAGCACGGGCGCCGGGCGCGATGCGTCCGCGATCGTTGGCGCCGAGGAACTCGGCCGGAGTCAGCGTCGCCATGCGCAACGCGTCGGTCTCGCTCGCGCCTATCATGCCGAGGGCATGGCGAACGGCCGTGGTCATATCCAGATGCGCGCCAGCCAGCGTGCCGGAGGGCGTGCGCAGCGCGCCTTGGGAAAGGCTGACGGGTTCGCCAAACAGCGACATGTCAGGACTCGTTGCGCCGACAGTCGCCATCGCATCGGAGACGAGGATCATCCGCCGCGCAGTCTTCGCGAGAAACGCTGCACGCGCCGAGAGCGGGTGCACGTGAATGCCATCGAGGATAAGTCCCGTATACGCGCCCGAATGGGCGAGCGCGACGCCAAGCGGGCCGGGGTTGCGCGACTCCATTGGCGGCATCGCGTTGAACAGGTGGGTAAAGCAGGTCGCGCCCGCTTCCAGCGCCCGCAGCGTCTGCTCGGTGCTCGCTGCTGTGTGGCCAAGGCTTACGCGTACGCCTTCATCGGCCAGCGTCCTTATGTGTTCGGGCGAGACCATTTCGGGCGCGACTGTGACCATCAGCGGAAAGCCGCGACGCGCGGTCAGCATTACAAGATCGATGTCATCCAGAGGCCGCAGGTTGGCAGCGGGATGGACGCCGCGCCGGGGCCCGGAGAGCCACGGTCCCTCAAGGTGAAGGCCGACTATGCCTTGCATGCCTGCCTCGAACGCTGCCGAGACGGCATCGAGAGCGGCGGCGGTCTTCTCTCGGCTGTCGCTTATGAGCGTCGCCATCAGGCCCGTGACGCCAAAGCGTTGGTGCGCGGCAGCGATCGTGCGCAGCGCCGCGAGCGTCGGCGCGTCGTTGAAGAGAACGCCGCCGCCGCCATTTACCTGGATGTCGATGAGCCCGGGCGAAAGCAGGCCATCAAGCGTCAGTGCGCCGGGCGGCGCTGAATCCAGAACGCCCGTGATGCGCCCATCCTCAACCACCACAGCAGCGCCGCTGCGTATCGTCTCGCCATCGAACAGCCGCGTGGGGGCAAGCACCATCATGTCAGCGTGTCTCGGTGATCTTCTTGAGCATAGGCGGATGGTCCGGTGAGCGGCCGCGCTGCAACGTCGTTGCGTTCGCCAGCAGGTAGAAGCGCGTCAACAGCGCGACGAGTTCAAGCGCCGGGTGCGTCTCGCCAGGCGGCCAGGAAACCAGCATGGCGCGGCTGCCGGCTTGGCGGAATGCATCTTCGATCTTGTCGAGCCCATCCCACGCCTGATCGCGCTGCGCAAAGATCACTGCGCGCAGGTTCGGTCCGGCAAGGGCGAACGGTCCATGCAGCACTTCGGCAGAACTGTAAGCCTGTGCAAACAGCCCGGCTGTTTCCTTGAGCTTCAGCGCCGCTTCCTTGGCAATCGCCAGACCCGCCCCGCGGCCGATAGTGTAGAGTGGCTGGTCGCCAGCCATGAAAGCGTCCGCGCCGGGCCACTCCGCTGTCAGCGCACGCGCCAGAAGATCAGGCGAGTCCTCGAAAGCCCGGATCATCTCGCTGTCATTGCGCCAGTGCGCTGCGAGGCCGAAGCACAGCAACATGGCGGCAAGACAGGACTTGGTGGCCGCTACGCTTTTCTCGAGGCCAGCCTCCAGCGGTAGAGCGAGGTCCACAGAGCCTTCCAGACTGGAGCCCGCCACATTGATCATGCCGACACGAAGCGCGCCCTGTCCGCCGGCCGCGCGGCAGTATTCGACAAGGTCGGGGCTCTGGCCGGATTGCGAAATGGCAAGGACGAGAGACTCCCGCAGGTCCAGCTTGCCGCCATAGATGGAACTCAGCGAGGGCGTCGCGGACGCCGTGACGACGCCGAGATGCTGCTCGAACAGGTACTTCGCAAAGAGTGAGGCTGCGCCCGAGCTTCCCCGGCCGGCCGTGATGGCGAAGCGGGGCGGGTTGGCGCGGAGGCGGGCGCCAAGTTCCACCAGAGGCCCGGTGGCGCGCTCGACCAGACGCGCCGCCACATCGGGCGCCTCACGCGTTTCGGCTTCCATGTGTGTGGGCGATGGTGCGGTCATACCGCCATAGATATGGACCAGTCCGGCCAGGCTTACAAACAGCGCCGCCACTACTGGCGAGGCATCCATACGCGCGATAAAATGGCTGGATGCGCCAGAGCCTCCGGCCCCATCCTGATTCGCGATGCGACGCCGTGCGGGCGATCCAGGTGGACGTTGTGCGCAGCCCCGGCGCGGTGCTGCGGCT
>Ga0105048_10006748_pt1 | contig 18508 bp, 9 predicted proteins | sample MAT05_FD_78382 | JGI IMG/M metagenome (GOLD analysis project Ga0105048, IMG submission 78382) | Freshwater microbial communities from Lake Fryxell liftoff mats and glacier meltwater in Antarctica - MAT-05 | ecosystem: Environmental > Aquatic > Freshwater > Ice > Liftoff microbial mat | place... | reverse complement strand
TCCGTTCGGGGGTTGCCCCCGACGGATGCGTTTTGGCGTACTAACTTGGGCGTCCCAACTCCCGTTCCTTTCGGCTTTGCCCGCCTCCAGCGGGCAAAACCGAGGGGAACGAGTCGATTCGCGAGTGCCGGCCGTTAGTACGCCAAAACAAGGTTGGTGGGGGACGAGCCCCCGACCAACCTGAAGGGCCAGATCGCAGAACGGCACAAAACTCGCTGCAACGCATTTTTCGTAAACTGCTATTTGTCGCACAGCCCAGGCAGAGCCTGCAATCGGTCGCCTAGTTCCGGTTGTAGTGCTTAGTGAAACATTACCTCTTAAAACGAACATAGTTATCGATTCGATTGTTCGGTTCCGAAGAATCTGTTGGTGCAGTTCGTGTTGATTTGCCCGCCTCGACAAACGCTAGCAATTAGGCGATTGGAATGACTCAAAAGCAAACAACACTTAGCTTCCGATCGATTCCGAAGTTGCTGGCATCGACATTGTGCCTATTGCTAGTAGTATGCCTATTGCTAGTAGTCGCAGCGGGTTGCAAGGCACCCGCAATCTGTTGCAACCCCCGTTACGTTCCCAATGAAATCTTGTGCAGAACCTCGGTAGCCGTTGTCAAGGTCCAGCCTTGCTTGGAAATTCTACCGCCGGGTGTGACACTCGAAGACGGTCTCGACGAGTCGGAAGCGGTTGCCACAGGCTTAGCAAACAACTCGCTTTTTCAAGCAGCCTTAGCGCAATTAGGGATGGCGGGCGGTGACACGGTTCAAGCCAATCTGATTGCCAACCCGCAAGTGCTCATATTCTTTCCTTCTGGGGCCAAAGAGGGCCAATATACACTTTATGCTCCCATTGAATCCTACTTCCTAAGGCCCACGCGAGTCAAAGTTGCCAATCGTGAGTATCGTCGCGTCGGCGATCAGCTTGTGCAAAACGGACTCAACGTGGCTCGCGATATTCGATTCGCGTATATCGATCTAGCCTTGGTGACGGAGCAATCGCGACTGGCCACCGAAGCGGTCGAGATTCGTCAGGGCATCGCGGACTTGACCCGCGCTCGCTACCAGGATGGCGATATCAGCGAATTGGAAACGATCGCATCCAAGGTCGACGCGTTGAATGCCAAAGCCATCGACGGAGTTCAAAGGCAAAATATTTCCATCAGCCGCGCACGCTTGGCATCCATCCTCGGAATTCCAAGCGTGGATTCACCGCTGGTGCCATCCTCTTTAGAAACTATCACTGTACCTGACTTGGACGAGCAGCAGTTGATCGAAACGGCTTTAGCCTGTCGCCCTGATTACCATGCTGCTCGATGGTCCGTGGCGGCGGCCAGTGAACGCTCTACTCTGTCGCGATGGCTCTTTTGGCGAGCTGACAGCATCGTCGATGTGCGTCACGGACGTGACTACACATGGATCGGCACGGGACTTCGGTTTGACTTGCCCATCTTCAATCGCAATCAAGGAGGGATCCTTCGAGCCGATTGGGAACTGAACGCCGCAATGCACACTCGCGACGCGATTCGCGATCAGATCTATCAGGACGTGCGAGTCGCTTATCGTCAACTTACTCAGGCGCATGCCAACTTGACGATATTAGAAAGCGAAGTGCTGCCGAATCTATCCGAAGCAGTTGGCATTTCGGAAAAAGGTTTCGCCGATGGCGGAACGGACTATTTGCTAGTGCTACAAACCACCACGCAATACTTGGATGCCCGAGCTCGAATACTCGACCAACGTGCCATGTTGCGCCGAGCCATGGTAGAACTGGAACGAAGCGTTGGTCGAAGCCTCATGTCTGCACCCCTCGACGTTCAACAAATGCTTTCTCAAACAGCACCGGCCAATATTCCAAACGAGTAGATTTCCCAAAAGTTATCCTGTTCTTTTCACAAGCTAGGTTGAGGTTGACTACAATCGGGTCTCAATCAAAGCTGGATCGTTTTCAAAGACATGAATTTGCCCCATGAATATCTCGAAGCACCAACTGGCGACTAGGGACGGTCCTGCATTTCCGAGGACTCTAGGCACAGCCCGCGACCCTCGGAGGGGTCTTCATCTAAGGACCGTTCGATCATTTATTGTCGTAGCGAATAATTTCGTAGCGGAACTTGCCAAGAGTTTCGATGCCCGCTCATTCCGAAAGTCTTGGCGACTTCCGCTACCGGGAAATCGGACAGTTATGGATCGCGTGATCCTAAGTCTGGTGATTGCGGCGGTCTTTATTGCTAGCGGCTGCGGCTCAAAAGCCTCGACCAAAACGAAGCCAGTTTCCCCCGCCAAAGTGGAGATGGTCCCGCACGAAAGCGATCTAGCGACTATTACCCTCACTAAAGAGGCCGAATCTCGACTTGGTATTGCTACAATTCCATCAGAATTGCGTCGCGTTCAGCAGCATCGTACCTTTGGCGGTGAAGTCATTGTTCCATCGGGTCGATCGATCATGATCTCAGCACCGATGGCAGGAGTTGTCTCTGCAGTCGGTGGTTCAAGGCTTCCGGCACCTGGTTCCAAAGTGAAAGCAGGTGATGTTGTTTTGACATTAGCCCCAATACTCTCACCCGAACGCGATGTCCCTACTCCAGCGGAAGAAGTTCAGATGGCCGGTGCTAAAGCGACCCTTGTCGCAGCCCAAGTCACCGCACTCGGCGATGTGCAACGTGGACGAGCTGACGTTGTCGCCACCAAGATCACCCTTGACCGAGCCAACAAATTGCTAAGCGATCGAGCTGGAAGCCAACGTGCCGTCGACGATGCCCAAGCTCTTGCCAATTTCGCGAACACCGTCCTGGCCGCCGCAGAGGAACGCTATGCTCAGATGAGCAAGATCTTAGCGACTTTGGATCGAAAAGTCAGCCATGATTTAGCGACAACGCTAACGTTGGGGGCGCCGGTGGATGGCGTCATTCGAAGCCTCAACATCTCCGTTGGTCAACAAGTGGTTGGCGGTGCACCGCTCTTCGAAGTGCTCGACACAAGCACAGTTTGGGTTCGCGTCCCTATCTTTGTTGATTTGCTGAATTCGATTCAAACAGGCGCGAATGGCAGAGTCGTATCCTTGGACGGAAAGGGGACCGATCGATCTTCGCAATCAAACGACGTCTCGCCACAGCTTGCCATACCGGTCGATGCGCCACCAACCGCCGATGCGAGCAGCTCATCGGCTGATCTCTACTTTGAGGTTTCTAATCTGCAATCCCATTTCAGGCCCGGTCAACGTGTGGGAATCGAATTGCCCATGAGTACGGAAGTCGAAGCCAAGATCGTCCCGGCTGCTTCTGTTCTTTATGATATCTATGGGGGTACTTGGGTATACACCGTCATAGAGCCGCTGCGCTACGTGCGTCAAAGAGTCACCGTGCTTTGGTTTGATGGTTCGGAAGCAATACTTCAAAAGGGACCAAATGCAGGCACGATGGTCGTTGCCGACGGTGCCGCGGAACTGTTTGGCACTGAATTCGGACCAGGAAAATAGGAACGCATGCTATGAGTTGGCTTATTCGTGCATCGTTGCAATTCCGTGTGATCGTCTTGATGATCGCCATTGGATTGATCCTTGTCGGCGTTCGGACCACCGATTCGATTCCGTTAGATGTGTTTCCTGAGTTCGCACCGCCTCTGGTCGAGATTCAAACCGAAGCGCCAGGGATATCGACAGAAGATGTCGAGAGCCTGATCAGCGTACCGATCGAAAACGCTGTCAACGGCATTCCATTTGTGAAAGCGGTCCGTTCGAAGTCCGTGCTAGGTCTATCCAGCGTTCGGCTCATTTTTGCCAACGGGACCGATTTGCTCATGGCCAGGCAACTTGTCCAAGAACGCATCACCTTGGTTGCAGCCCAATTGCCATTAGTGGCTCGACCGCCAGTCATTCTTCCCCCCCTTTCGTCGCTCAGTCGATGCATGAAAATCGGGCTCTGGTCGGACACGAAAAACCAAATGGATATGACGGTACTGACGAAATGGACGATTCGCCCCCGATTAATGTCCGTCAGCGGCGTAGCCAACGTCGCGGTTTGGGGAGAAAAGGACCCGCAACTGCAAGTCATCGCCGATCCAGATCGATTGCGTGCCCATGGAGTGACGCTTGACGTTTTGATGCAAGCCGTTCGCGATGCGACCGCAGTCGGGGCTGGTGGTTTTGTGGACACTCCCAATCAACGTATCGCCCTCCGACACGTACCTGCTGTCTACACACCAGAACAACTGGGCGACATGGTACTGGCGTTTCGCAGTGCTGGCGGGAACAGTCCCGCCCCGATCAATGCATTGCGTCAAGGTACCACTGCATCTTCCACTGCACCTATCACTGCACCTATCACTGCACCTATCACTGCGCCTTCAATCGGAACTACGACGAACGCAGGCGGCAGCCCAATACGCATCCGAGATGTGGCCGAGGTTGTGACTGACTACGCGCCGCCCATCGGAAACGCCATCATCAACAATCAACCCGGCTTACTTTTGATTGTGGAAAAGCAACCTTGGGCAAACACCTTGGCCGTAACACGCGGCGTTGAAAAGGCCATGGAGGAGTTACGGCCCGGGATGGGTGAAGTGCAATTTGACACGACCATCTTTCGTCCAGCTACGTTTATCGAACGCTCACTCTCAAACCTTAGTCATTCGATGCTCCTGGGTTGTGTTTTAGTGATCTGCGTCTTGTTGGTATTCTTATATGACTGGCGATGCGCTTTGATCAGCGCGATGGCCATACCGCTATCTCTCATCGCTGCCATGATGGTACTTTATTGGCGAGGGGGAACGGTCAATACGATGGTCTTGGCTGGCATGGTCATCGCACTTGGGGAAGTCGTAGACGACGCGATCATTGATGTAGAGAACATCATGCGGCGCCTGCGCCAGAATGCGACGGCACTGCATCCAAAGACTGCTTTTCAAATCGTGTTCGATGCCTCCATGGAAGTTCGAAGTGCTGTCGTTTACGCGACCATCATTGTGGTCTTAGCATTCTTGCCGGTATTCTTTTTGGAAGGACTTTCCGGATCATTCTTTAGGCCGTTAGCCGCGTCCTATATCTTGGCGATCCTCGCTTCGCTGGTTGTCGCGCTGACGGTGACACCCGCCATGTCCCTTTTGCTGTTACCGGCGACGGCTCGCATGCGCCATCGCGACGGGCCAGTGGTTCGAGTGCTCAAACGATGGTATCGAGTAATGCTGCGTGGTTTGCTCCATTTCAAATGGATCACGTTGAGCGGCTTTGCGTTGGTATTCGCAGCGGTCGCTTGTACGATTCCCTGGCTCGGCGAAGAACTGATGCCCAACTTTCGAGAGACCGATTTTCTCATGCATTGGGTTGAAAAACCAGGCATTGGAATCGATGCGATGGACCGCATCACCACTCGGGCGAGCAAAGAACTGATGGCAGTCCCGGGGGTGCGAAACTTCGGGTCGCACATCGGGCGCGCCACAGTAGCGGATGAAGTCGTCGGTCCGAATTTTACCGAACTCTGGATCAGCATCGATGAAACTCAAGATTACGATACCACGGTTGCGAGGGTGCAGAGCGTCGTCGACGGATATCCAGGTTTGTATCGGGATCTACTAACGTACCTCAAAGAACGAATCAAAGAAGTTCTCACGGGAACAAGTGCGGCAATCGTTGTTCGCATTTATGGTCCCGACATGAATCGTCTTCGAGCCATTGCCGCGGATGTTTCCGCACAAATCAAACCGATCGACGGGGTGACGACGTTAAAAATCGAACCGCAAGTCTTGGTTCCGCAGATCTCGATTGAAATGAGACCAGAGGCAGCTTCGCAGTTTGGGTTGACGCCGGCAACGTTGATGAGAAACGTTTCCACGTTGGTCAATGGAACACAAGTTGGTGAAATCTATCGCGACCAAGGCATCTTTGGCGTCTTTGTGCGTGGCAAGGAAATGGCTCACCGCGACCCGTCCGCAGTAGAACAGCTCATGATTGATACTCCGTCTGGGGCTCAGGTGCCGTTGAGCAGTGTCGCCGATGTCACCATTGTTCCCGCTCCCAACGAAATCAAACGGGAGGGGGCATCGCGCCGTCTCGACGTTACGTGCAATGTTGCAGGACGTGATTTAGGGGCTGTCGCAAAGGAGATCGAGGCTGCCGTCCAAAAGAATGTCTCGTTTGGGACAGGTTACCATCCCGAGTTCCTAGGTGAATATGCGGAAGCCCGAGCGTCGAGACAGCGTCTATTGCTGTTGTCCGTGGCAGCCATTTTGATGATCACTGTGATCTTGTACGTGGATTTCCAGTCTTGGAAATTGGTATTGCTCATGCTGGGGATGTTACCCCTCGCCATTTTAGGTGGAGTTTTGGGCGTTTTTGCAAGTGGCGGCATCCTGTCGCTTGGCTCCTTAGTCGGTTTCGTGACGGTAATTGGGATCGCAGCTCGAAATGCAATCATGTTGATAAGCCACTACCGCCATCTCAATTCAGTCGAGGGAGTCAAGCATGGGAATGAGCTAATCCTTCGAGGTGCAGAGGAGCGACTCGCACCGATTTTAATGACGGCGCTTACCGCGGCGCTCGCTCTCGCTCCTCTGGTTTACACCGGTAACCTACCTGGTCAAGAAATCGAATACCCGATGGCGATCGTCATTCTGTGCGGTTTGGGGGCTGCGACGATGATTAATTTGTTCGTTTTGCCGCTTCTCTTCGACTCTGTCCATAAAGTCAAAGACGCTGAAAAACCGTCGGCTGAAAAACCGTCGATGGACGTGGTTTGAGCCTCCCGTTCTGTCTATCCTCCGCAGCTTAACGCTTTCGCAGTAATTGAGCTTGTCGTTTCGGCATCAGCCCCGTAGATCTATTTAACGAGAGGATGTTTTTTGGGCTGACCGCAGATCGACTACCTTTGAATAGCATGACCCGATGCTTGATCGTTCTTTTTGCAATGTTCGCAGGATGTGCGAGCATACGTGGATCGTCGCGCGAATCTACGTCCAAAACCATACCATTTTCCAAGACGTTGCTCCGACAAACGTCAGCCTCATCAAAAGAGCTCCGCAAAACCAGCGTTCCTACCGTCGGGAGCCTTCGTTTCACTTCGATTAGCCGGAAGGCCGTTATACCAGAGACCGAATCCGCATCGATCGAAATCGACCGGATTGATCGTTCGCCAACAGACTCCTCGTTGTATTTGGATCGGCAGTCACTTGCAAACTTGACCGACTTGGACTTGCTTGCAAAACCCGTTGAGAAGGGAGCCTTATGGGACCGGTTGCTTAACGATCAAACGAATTTCTATTCTAAGGAATCGCTGATCGGGCTTGGCATTGCCTTCGGCACTGGCGCCGTGATCGCAAACACCGACATAGACAATCAAATCCAAAAACACTTTCAGTCATCGGTTCGAGGTGCGACAAGTGATGAATGGTTTCATTTTTTGCACTCGAACAAAGAGCTTGGGAACGGAGTTTACACTTTGCCAGTTTTTGGAGCGGCTTGGCTGGCAAGTGAATACATCGATGGCCCACCCATATTTGAAACCGTGGGCCTTTGGGGGGAGCGATCCATGAGAGGATTCCTCGTAGGTGCCCCGCCATTGATACTGATGCAACACCTGACCGGCGGCTCGCGGCCCTATGAGACCATCGAAGGATCAGAATGGCATCCCTTCCGTGACACCAACGGTGTAAGCGGTCATGCGTTCATGTCATCCTTACCGTTTATTACTGCGGCCAAACTTTCCGAAAGTTCATGGCAAAAGACATTTTGGTACTCCGCCTCTGCGATTGGTCCGCTGTCGCGAGTTAATGACAATGCCCACTACCCATCGCAGGTTGGACTGGGTTGGGCGATTGCATTAGTTTCTGCGACCGCAATCAATCAAACCGACAGGGGCAAAAAAGGCTGGTCATTGACTCCCCAATCGTCGCTGACCTCGAGCGGAGTCGCATTGCAATATCGTTGGTAAAGCAACGAGGAGGACAACGTCGAGGTGCTGATTCAATCCAATCTGGCACCGAAAGTCTGACAAACCCGGCATCGATGACCGTTGAAAATGCGAAGTGAGTAAGGCAGTTACGGATCAACGGTAGCGAAATCGACGCACTGGGTAGCTCCGTGATGGAACGGAATAATACCTTCGAGATTGGACTGTGTAACCTGCGTTTGGGACGTAACCATAGCCATTGTAACCATAGTTGTTACTGAAGCCATTACCGTAGTCACCGTAACGATTCCCGTAGTTGCCATAGTATTGGTTTCCGAAACCATTCCCGTAACCGTTGTAGTAGCCGTTTCCGTAGCCGAAGTTGCCGATGCGGACCCCAGATCCATAGCCACCGACTTGAAGTTGTAAGCCTCCGAATTGGCCATGAGCTAGGCCGCTGGTCAAAAAGATGGCCGCGCTTAATGCGGCAGTAAGTGAAAGTTTTCGAAACATAGAATGGTACCTTTTGAGAATTGAACGAAACAAAACGAAAAAGCCGGCGTGATGGAACAAAGAACTCCATTACGTCGGCTCACGTGGAAACTCGCCGCCAAACATTGTTGATTGCGATTTGTCAGTTATCCGATAGCGCTAAGCGTTGAAGTCCAGCTTCTTGCCAGCGTTTTTAAACTATAGCGCTAAGTCATGACAAGGAAAGCGATTTTCAAGTTTTTCTGTGAAGCGACGTACGAAATTGTCATTTGCATTATCGTGTGGCACGCCCAAGAGCATTGTCGTGTGGCACGCCCAAGAGCATTGTCGTGTGGCACGCCAAAGAGCATTGTCGTGTGGCACGCCCAAGAGCGATTAGCGTTGGGCGTGGGAATTCTGTCAAATGTTTCTCGCGACTCACCACGCCCTTCGTAACCTCAGGGGCGTGCCACACGTGCCACATACAGATAAGACAGGTACAAAGTTTCGCTGCGCCGAACAGTGGCAAAGCAGGGGCGCTTCAGTGTGTTAATAAACGCCCGTAACTGCTCAAGATACGATTACAGCTTGATTTTTTTGTCCGGTCCCGTATCCTCGAAGGGGTAAACAACATCATCGGATGACTGTATAGAAGAGCAATTCGGCCCAGCTGGATGGCTTGTCGACGAGTAAGCCGACGCGGCAGACGCTGGTTGACGAGCGTCTGCCGCATCGGCTTTTTTCGTTGAATAATCGGATATTCCATTCACAGGTAGTCACGGCATTCGCAATGGCAGAACGTTTCAATCAATTGACTAGTTGGCGAAGTTGCGTTCTTCGTCGATCGCCAACGGAATCCATGTCGGTCGAGCAACCTTTCCGCGATGAGCTGTTGAGCGCTGACCAATTGGATCGCCATGCGCGTCAGTTGGCATCCAAGCATAAGCTGGCCGAAGGAAAGCTAGCTGATAAGTTGCTAAACAGGTTAGAAGAGAATGAACTTGTCCTTCAGAAAACTTATGATTTGGTCGCGTCCGCCGTGGCCAAGAATCGTCGGATCGACCCGGCGGCTGAATGGCTTCTGGATAATTTCTATTTGCTCGAGGAGCAAATCCACTCGACTCGTCGATTGTTGCCTCGTTCGTATAGCCAGGAGTTGCCCAGACTGACGAACGGACCCGCGGCAGACTACCCGCGTGTGTACGGGATTGCTCTCGAACTGATTGCGCATACGGACGGTCGCGTCGACTCGTCGGCTCTGAACGGATTCATAACGGCATACCAGTCGGTGGTGCCATTGCGTTTAGGAGAACTCTGGGCGCTACCATTAATGATTCGGCTCGCGCTAATCGAAAATTTACGGCGAGTGGCAGGCCGAATTGCTGTGGCGCGCCGCGATCGCGATCTCGCTGCCGACTGGGCTGAGAAGATGATAGAGACGGTGGAGCAATGCCCGTCCGATTTGATTCTTGCGCTTTCCGACATGGCACGCTCCAACCCTTCCTTGTCCGGTGCGTTTCTTGCCGACTTAACACGTCATTTGCATGGTCAAAATCCAAACTTTGCCCTGGTTCACAGTTGGCTCGAGCATCGTCTGGCCGATTCGGGACTGACTACCGAGCAACTCGTTCTCGATGAAGGACAAGCACAAGCGGCCGAGCAAATATCAGTGGGTAACTGCATCACTAGCCTTCGCTTCTTAAGTGTTAACGATTGGCCTCAATTCGTCTCTGAGCAAAGCTTGGTCGAAAAAACCTTGAATCGCGATCCTGCTGGTATTTATACCGGTATGGATTTTCAAACACGGAACCGGTATCGCCATGCGGTGGAAGCGATCGCAAAGCGTTCCACATTCTCTGAATTCGACGTTGCGTTCCGAGCGATTCAGTTATCGGAAAACGAGTCTGCGAATCTTAAGAACCAAAGAATGCGTCACGTTGGCTATTACCTAGTTGATCAGGGAAGACCCGCGCTCGAACGCATTGTTCAAATGAAACTCACGGCTCCGGTCGTCTTTGAGAAACTCCGGCGGGCATTTCCGCTGTTCATCTATTTGTCGCTCGTATTCTTGTTTGCTTTGCTTGCGATTCGAGGGGTTTTCCGTTTTGGGGATTGGAGCTCCAGTTCCTATCTTTTGCTCGGCCTTCTTGCCGTTCCCATTTTTATGTGTGCGATTCAATTTGGCCTGGGAATGGTGAATTGGCTGACGACGGTGCTTATGCGACCCAATGCATTACCCAGGATGGATTTTCGTACCGGAATTCCCGCCGCCCATCGAACTTTGGTTGTCGTACCGACGATGTTGTCCAGTCCCGAGTCCATCGATCGATTGCTGGAAGCCCTAGAGGTTCGATACTTGGCGAACCGTGACGCTTGCCTTCAGTTTGCTTTGCTAACCGATTTCGAAGATGCAGATCAGGAGTCGATGCCGAACGATTTGGAGTTCGTGGAACAGGCGCGAAAAGGGGTTGTGAGACTCAATCGGCTGTACGCCGTAGAGGATAATGACATATTCTTCCTGATGCACCGAAGTCGAAAATGGAATGGGGCAGACAACATATGGATGGGATTCGAGCGCAAGCGAGGAAAACTTGCGGACTTGAACGCCACCCTGCGTGGAGCGGTCGACCGTTTTTCGCACGTTTCAGGCAATCTCAGCCAACTGGTTGGGCTGCCATATGTGATCACACTCGATACAGACACGCAGCTACCTCGCGACGCAGCTCGCAAGATGGTCGAGGCAATGGCCCATCCATTGAACCGACCAATGTTCGATCCAGCAATCGGGAGAGTCACCGTCGGCTATTCCATTTTGCAACCACGTGTAGCCGTTAGCATGTCGAGTTCAAGGCGTTCTTGGTTTGTCCGATTGTTAAGTTCGGACTCAAGCATCGATCCATACACCCGGGTTGTATCGGATGTCTATCAAGATCTCTTCGGCGAAGGCTCCTTTATTGGCAAGGGAATCTACGACGTTGACGCCTTCGAAAAGTGTTGTGGCAACTTTCCAAACAACGCAGTATTGAGTCATGACTTGTTGGAAAGCTGTTTTGGCCGGTCTGCCTTGCTTAGCGATGTCACGTTATACGAAGACCACCCGTCAAGTTATGCTGCGGACGTCAGCCGACGTCATCGCTGGATGCGTGGTGACTGGCAGATCGCCGGTTGGTTGCTTCCAAGCGTGCCCTCCCGAAGCAATCTTTCTGTTCCAAATCCGATCTCGGCACTCTCCCGATGGAAGATCTTTGACAATCTGCGTCGAAGCCTCGTACCGCTGTCCATGTTGGCCGTACTCTTGTTGACTTGGTTGTTTGCCTCGCCATCCGCAGCCCTCGCGGCTACCTGGTTCATTCTGGCGGCAGTTATTGCGCCAAGAGTCATGGCCGCATTAATCGATTTTGCATTCAAACCGACCGATCTTTCCGTCGCGACGCACCTGAGCTCGGTTTTGCAAGCGACGATGCGCCCCATTGCTCAGTGTTTCGTGACGCTCGTGTTTTTGCCCTACGATGTCTTCGTTAGCTTGGACGCGATTGTCCGCACTTTGGTTCGTGTTCATTGGACCAAACGACATTTACTCGAATGGCGAACGTCCAGCGAAGCAGAACGGAGCGCCCGTTCCGATCTGCTAGGGTTTTGGCGAACGATGAGCTTTGCTCCGATAATAGCCGTAGCTGCATTGATCGGAATATTGCTGTTAAACCCTGACGCTTGGGTCGCAGCCAGCTCGTTTTTGGCGATGTGGTTGGTGTCCCCAATGGTTGCATGGTGCCTCAGTCGGCCCATCCAATCCAAAGTCATCCGGCTAAAAGAACAACAACGCCTATTCCTTAGAAACATGGCCCGCCGGACATGGCGTTACTTCGAAGTGTTTGTGAACGCGGACGACAACTGGTTGCCACCAGACAACGTGCATGTGAACCCAAACCCAGTGATTGCATCTCGTACTAGTCCGACCAACATCGGAATGGCCTTGCTGGCGGATTTGGCAGCTTACGACTTCGGCTATTGCTCCGTCGCTCGACTTGTCGAAAGGACCAGGAATACTTTTGGTACGCTCGCGAAGTTGGAGAAGTATCGAGGCCATTTCTTCAATTGGTACGATACTCGAACGCTTGCTCCATTGATGCCTCGCTACGTTTCGACAGTCGATAGCGGCAACTTGGCTGGCCATTTGATGGTGCTTGGCGCTGGTTTTCAACAAATAATAGACGCACCCATTTTACCCCGCCGGCTGTTCGATGGATTGCACGATACTTTGAGTGTGCTGATGCAAGAAACAACCGAAAGTGAGAATCGAGGCGGGCAGTTTGCAACGCATCTCGTTGGGAATGTTGGTTATCATCGAATTGCGTTGCAATTGGAAATGCTTTCGCAACAAAATGTTGGCGTAAAAACTGCATTTGACTTTTTGCCGAGAATGGTAGGCGAAATAGCCGAATTGCAATTGGGAACGACCGTTAGCGTGGAAGCCACATGGTGGAAAAATGCACTGACACGGACATGTGAAGAACAACTTGCGGATCTGCGTTTGCTGGCAAATTGGGCCTTAATCGCGGCACCTGCCGAGCAAGACGGGGAAGACAGGTCGCCAGAAATCGTTGAACAGCTTAACCGATTGCGAACCGAACTGGAACGCATTGGAAAGAATCCGACGCTGCGTCTTGTTGCCTCGTTACCGAAGTCGATTTGTCCGTCGATTGACTCCATTCGGACTGCTTTGACTGCTAGAAATGGAACGGGTACACACTCTGACAACGAATTGCTTGAATGGTTAACTCAGGTACACGGAGCCATGTTGACTGCAGCCCAATTCGCAGCGAAACGTATGCACGAATTGTCGCAACTCAGCAGCGAGTGCAACGAACTTGCCGAAATGGATTTCAGCTTTTTACAGAGCAAGATGCGTGATCTGTTTGCTATCGGCTTCAATGTGACCGATAACCGTCTCGATGCAGGTTGCTATGACATGATGGCTTCGGAGGCGCGTCTGGCTACGTATGTTCTCATCGCACAGGGGCAACTCGGCCAAGAGCACTGGTTCGCTCTCGGCCGACTCCTGACAAGCACGAAAGGCGAACCAGCCCTGTTGAGTTGGAGCGGGTCCATGTTCGAATACTTGATGCCTCTCTTAGTCATGCCAACTTTTGAACATACCCTCCTCGACCAAACGTATCGAGCCGTCGTAGCGAGACAGATTGAATATGGTCGTCAACGCGGCGTGCCATGGGGTATTTCCGAATCTGGGTACAACGCCTTTGATCTCAATTTGAACTACCAATATCGGGCTTTTGGGGTTCCTGGATTGGGATTGAAACGTGGATTGGCCGACGACTTGGTCATTGCGCCCTATGCCAGCACGATGGCGTTGATGGTATCACCTGATGCTGCCTGCCGAAATCTTGAGCGACTAGCCCGAGAGGACCGAGCAGGTGGATTCGGTTTCTACGAAGCGATCGACTACACGCCGTCCAGATTGCCGCCCGGAACTAGTAGTGTCACGATCCGGCAATACATGGCGCACCATGCCAGTATGAGTCTGCTGTCTTTTGCCTATGTGCTGCTCGACAAGCCGATGCAACAACGATTTAATCTGGAGCTGGCTTTTCGCTCGACCGAACTGCTGCTTCAAGAACGCGTGCCCAGAACCACCGTTCCGCTGTTTCCACATGCCAATGAGGCCAATGTGACGCGAGCTTCGATTGCAGAGGAGTCAGGCACGATGCGTGTTCTGACCGACCCAAGCGCATCGGTTCCCGAAGTGCATTTGCTTTCCAATGGTCAATACCATGTCGCTATAACCAGTGCCGGGGGTGGTTACAGCCGATGGCGAGGTCTTTCGATCACACGCTGGCGGGAAGATCCAACACGCGATTGTTGGGGGAACTTTTGCTTTGTTCGGGACTTGGATAACGGAGCGCTCTGGTCGACGTCTTGGCAACCGACTGCGGCTATTGCCAAAAAGTACGAAGCCATCTTCACGCAGTCTCGCGCTGAGTTTCGGCGAATCGACGAGCAAATTGAGATGCACACAATGATTAGCGTGGCCTCAGAGGATGACTTGGAAGTGCGCCGAATCAAGCTCACGAACCGTTCAGATCGAGTTCGAAGGATTGAACTCACGAGTTATGCCGAAGTGGTACTGGCTCCGCAATCACACGACGAATCCCACCCTGCCTTTAGCAATTTATTTGTCCAGACCGAATTGCTGCCATCCCGGGGAGCCATTCTTTGTACTCGCCGCCCCCGTTCCGCCGAAGAGCAACCGCCATGGATGGTCCATATGATGACATCGACAGGTACACAAGTCGACGAAACGTCCTTCGAAACCGACCGGATGAAGTTTGTTGGCCGAGGTCAAACGATCGCGTCTCCGATGGTATTCCGAAATCGCAATCCACTTTCCAATAGCTATGGAGCAACGCTCGACCCGATTGTAAGCATCCGAAAAATTGTCCTTTTGCAACCCGATGAGACGGTCACGGTCGATGTCATAACCGGTGTGGCGGAATCCAAAGCCATCGCGACTGGAATGACGGAAAAATACAGCGACGCGAGCCTTGCAGACCGCGTCTTTGATTTGGCATGGACGCGAGGCCTAATCTTGTTACAGCAACTCAACGCCTCCGAAGCGGATGCGCAAGTGTACGCACGACTTGCTGGCTCCATCATTTATGCCACCGGGTTGCGGCGAGCAAAAGCAAGTGTCCTCATCCAAAATCGCCGCGGACAATCTGGTTTGTGGAGCTACGGCATTTCCGGTGACCTGCCAATCGTTCTCGTTCGAATCCGTGATCAAGAAAACTTGGAAATAGTTCGTCAATCCGTTCGCGCTCATGCGTATTGGCGAATGAAAGGCTTGAGCGTCGATCTGGTCATCTGGAATGAAGACGACTCCGTCTATCGGCAGTCCCTTCAGGAATCGATCTTGGATATTGTTTCAGCCAGTCCCGAGGCCGCTCTGATAGATCGTCCCGGAGGGGTTTTTGTCAGGCGTGGCGAACACATGTCTGAGGAGGATCGGGCATTGCTTCAAACGGTTGCGCGCATTGTGCTTCAAGACGATGCCGGTACCTTGATCGATCAAGTCAATCGGAGGGTTCGCCCAGAGATCGCCATGCAACGCTTCCGGCCAAGCAATGCAAAATTGGGACTTACGCCGACCCAAGACGCAGTAAAAAAACAGGACTTGGAATTTGACAACGGGTTGGGCGGATTCAGTCGAGATGGTCGAGAGTATGTGGTGACGCTCAAGCCAGGCATGGCAACTCCTGCTCCTTGGGTAAATGTGATTGCAAACTCGAAAATCGGTACGGTTATTTCCGAGACTGGCAGCGCATATACCTGGGCGGAGAACAGCCACGAATTTCGGTTAACGCCGTGGAACAATGACCCTGTGTCCGATACCGCTGGCGAAGCCCTCTATTTGCGAGATGAGGAGACCGGAAAGTACTGGTCGCCGTCGCCGTCGCCTGCTCGTGGAGGAAAAACCTACATCACACGACACGGGTTCGGATACAGCATTTTCGATTACGCCGAAGATGGCATCACGACGGAGTTGTGCATTTACGTCTCCATAGATGATCCGATCAAGTATGTCAGACTGAAAGTTACCAATAACTCAGGGCGACAACGGAGCCTTTCTATTACTGGCTATTGGGAATGGGTTTTAGGAGAGGTCCGGAGCAAATCGCTGATGCACGTGTCGACCGAAGTAGATCCTGTCACCAATGCGATTTTCGCCAGAAATCCCTATAGTCCTGAATTTGGTGACCGACTGGCATTTGTGGATTGCAGTGAATCCAGCCGCACGATTACTTGCGATCGAACGGAGTTTATCGGCCGAAACGGTACTCCTTCCAATCCAGCGGCTTTGAGCCGGACGAAACTATCGAATCGCGTTGGCGCTGGCCTCGATCCTTGTGCGGCCATACAAACACAATTGACCATTGAGGACAATCAAGAAAAAACCGTCATGTTTACACTCGGGTCCGCCAAGAATGAGGAAGAAGCCCGACAGCTCATTCTAACGACGCGTGGAATCCAAAATGGCTACAAGGCGCTGGAGGACGTGTGGCACTATTGGAGCCAAACGCTTGGTGCTGTGCATGTTGAAACGCCTGATGCGTCTATTAACTTCTTAGCCAATGGGTGGCTCATTTATCAAACGCTTGCATGCCGCATGTGGGCTCGGTCTGGTTTTTATCAATCGGGGGGTGCATATGGCTTTCGCGATCAACTGCAGGATGCGATGGCACTCATTCACGCTGAGCCCGGTTTGTTTCGCGAGCAGATTCAGCGGGCTGCATCCAGGCAATTCCGCGAAGGGGATGTGCAGCATTGGTGGCACCCGCCTGTCGGACGAGGCGTTCGAACTCACTTCTCCGATGACCTGTTGTGGTTGCCATTGTCGCTTTGTCGGTACGTTCGCATTACAGGCGACACCGGTTTGCTCGACGAGCAAATTCCTTTCTTAAGTTCGAGAGCATTGCATGCGGATGAAGAAGCAAACTATGAGTTACCTCAAATTTCAGACGATATCGGATCGGTGTACGAACATGGGTTGCGGGCAATCGATCGAGCCATGCAATTTGGAACGCATGGCTTGCCGCTAATGGGGTGCGGAGACTGGAACGACGGAATGAATCTAGTCGGCCAGCACGGCAAGGGAGAGAGTGTTTGGCTTGCCTTCTTCTTGTACGACGTGTTGAACCAGTTTGCGATCCTGGCTAGGCAACGAAACGATGGTCCAACCGCAGATAGGCTTGAGATTGAGGCGGGACGATTGCGAGGCAACATTGAGCAATCTGCCTGGGACGGGAAATGGTATCGTCGCGCCTATTTTGATGATGGAACACCGTTAGGCTCAGCCGAGAATAGCGAATGCCAAATCGATTCGATTTCACAGAGTTGGTCTGTGTTGTCTGGTGCTGGAACACAGGAACGTTCAGCGATTGCTATGGATAGCCTTTATCGTCGGTTGGTCCGAAAGGAGGATCAATTGATATTGCTGCTCGATCCACCATTTGACAAATCGAATCTTAATCCAGGATATATCAAGGGCTATGTGCCGGGCGTTCGTGAGAATGGTGGACAATATACGCATGGAGCCATTTGGACTGTCATGGCGTTTGCGGAGATGGGACAGACTGATCGTGCCTGGGATTTGTTTTCGATCATCAACCCCATTCACCATGGATCCACAGCCGAGACCATCGCCAAGTATCGCGTGGAACCGTACGTGGTAGCTGCCGATGTCTATGGAGCGGAACCCCATGTCGGGCGAGGTGGTTGGACTTGGTACACAGGTTCGGCAGGTTGGATGTATCGGCTCATCATCGAGTCGCTGTTAGGCCTACAGTTAGATGTGGACAAACTTCGCTTCAAACCCAAACCGCCGCGTCATTGGCCTTCGTTCAAGATGCACTATCGATATCGAGAGACTTTTTATCATATCACGGTCAACAATGGCGGAGACGGATCGACAATCAAGTCGCTAACCATCGACGGTGTCGAACAGCTCGAACATGTCGTGTGTCTGGTGAACGACAAAATGGATCATCAAATTGTCATCGGACTGGGATAAGTGGCTACCGCATGCAATGCCCCCGAGTTCAACTCGGGGGATGTTTACCTTATCTCTAAGAAGTGAGCCCAAATCCCCAGCCCACGGCTCAAGTTTCTCCGCGCCAGTACCGTCCGGCCTATGATTAAATCCCCGTGAGAAGAGAGGTTGGTCATATCCAGCGATCCCAAAATTGCGATTTTCGCCACCACGATCCACTCTTCAATCAGGGAACCGAGATCGCACCATCCAATCCAAAAACAAATTCCATGTTCGTTGCCCCCATTTTAACCTTAGCGTCGAATCGTTCTCTGAGTTTCTATCAATCGCAACGGTCAACGAATCATTCGTCGAGTGTAGCACGGCACTCCGTGCCGTTACCGCTCCCACCGCCTCATTTCCCACCGCTTCATTTCCCACGAACCGATCCAGCGGACCAACCACTCGAACATCAGGCCTTGCCAGCACGTCCGTATAAATCATCGTCGTCGCAATGTCGCTATGCCCAAGCAGCTCTTGAATGGTCCGAATATCGGTCCCATCTTGCAGCAAATGGGTAGCAAACGAATGTCGAAACGTATGCGATCGCTTCTATCCCG